>Ga0207046_10019_pt1 | contig 46530 bp, 45 predicted proteins | sample Alteio_BWMinCont_66_FD_153303 | JGI IMG/M metagenome (GOLD analysis project Ga0207046, IMG submission 153303) | Enriched cells from forest soil in Barre Woods Harvard Forest LTER site, Petersham, Massachusetts, United States -... | ecosystem: Environmental > Terrestrial > Soil > Temperate forest >...
CTTATATAACGAAGTAGCTAAAGCTACAGGTAATTCAGCAACATCGGGTAACGGGGCAGTAGCTTCAAATCCCGATGCTGCAAAAGCAATCGCAAAAATCGCAAAAGAATTGGCAGCTGCTAAAGGTGAATCTTTAGTTGTTTGCGGTTTAAACGATGTTGATGTGCAAGTATTAGTTAACGGTATCAATAAGATGTTAGATAACTACGATAAAACAGTTAGCTACGAACAACACTTAAATACTAAACAAGGCAACGATAAAGATTTAGTTGAACTTATTGCCGATATGAATAGTGGTAAAATAGGCGCGGTTATTGTTTACAATAGCAATCCGGCTTACACAACGCCTTCTAAATTAGGTTTTGCTGCGGCTTTCAAAAAAGTTCCGGTAAAAATTTCATTTGCTCACACTATGGATGAAACTGCACAAACTGCAGATTACGTTTGTCCTGATCATAACTGGTTAGAGTCATGGGGCGATGCAAATCCGGTTCGTGGGCATTACAGCTTACAACAACCTACCATCAATCCAATTTTCTCTCAACCACGTTACCAAGGCACACGCCAGGCACAAGATACTTTACTAAAATGGGCTGGTGTAAAAGCAGATTATTTAACTTACTTACAAGCATATTGGCAAAACCATGTGTTCCCAATGCAGGGTAAATATGGCGATTTCTATAGCTTCTGGAGCAACACATTGCATGATGGAGTTCTAAAAGTTCATTTTGCAAAAGCGGTTGATATGGCTGTTGTTGAGCCAATGGCTAAAGACAGTTCAGGTAAACCTTTAATGACTGGCATTGCAACTGTTGTTGCTGATTCATTAGGTCTTGTATCAGTTAAAGAAGAGAAAAAAGAAAAAGCTGCTGATAAAAAAGAAGAGAAAGCTGAAGAAAGCATAAAATTACCTGAGGTTGATTATAATGCAGCGGCTGCTAAAGCATCATCTGCAAAAGGCGGCACTTGGGAGTTAACAGTGTACGAAAAAGTTGGTTTAGGTAACGGTAATCAAAGTAACAACCCTTGGTTGCACGAGTTACCTGATCCTATCTCTAAAGTAACTTGGGATAACTATATTACCATGCACCCTGAAGACGTTCGCGAACAAAAGTTCAACGAAATGTTACGTCAGGATGTAGATGGTAGCATCGCTACAATCGTTGCAAACGGTGTATCGTATGAGTTACCGGTTTATCCTCAACCGGGTCAGGCTAAAGGCACCATTGGTGTTGCTTTAGGATATGGCCGTCGTGTAGAGTCTTACAAAGTAGCTAAAGAAGCAGGCATTAATTTCGGTGGTGCTAACGCTTATGAATTCTTGTCGCTTACAAACGATACAGTTCAAAATATTACGTCTGATGTAACTATAACTGATGCAAACAAAATTCACCAGTTTGCAGCAACACAAATTCATCATACTGTCATGGGTCGTGAGGAGCAAATCCTTCGCGAAACTTCATTAGCACAGTATAAAGAAGATGCTGCGTCTAATAACCCTAAAACAATGATTCACACTACCCACGGCGAACGCCCTGTGGAAGAAGTTGATTTGTGGGCTGCGCATCCACGTCCGGGCATTAAGTGGGGCATGGTTATCGATATGAACACGTGTATCGGTTGTGCTGCTTGTGTTGTTTCTTGTACAGCTGAAAATAATATTCCTGTAGTTGGTAAAGACCAGGTTCGTCGCACACGCGATATGGCTTGGTTGCGTATCGATCGTTACTACACTTCTGACATGACTCGTAAAAAAGCTGAAGAAGAACATGTAGGTGCTCGTACTATGTATTTAGATATGGAAAATCCTTCTAATAACCCGAAGGTAACTTTCCAGCCAATTATGTGTCAACACTGTAACCACGCGCCTTGCGAAACAGTTTGTCCTGTGTTGGCAACTAACCACAGTTCTGAAGGCTTAAACCAAATGACATATAACCGTTGTATTGGTACTCGTTACTGCGCTAACAACTGTCCGTTTAAAGTGCGTCGTTTCAACTGGTTTAACTACACAGCTAATCCTGATTATACCGACATCAACCCATCTCAACAAGATTTAGGCCGCATGGTTTTAAACCCTGATGTAGTGGTTCGTGGTCGTGGTGTAATGGAAAAATGTACTATGTGCGTTCAGCGTTTACAAGCAGGTAAATTAGAAGCTAAAAAAGCGGGTCATCCAATTAAAGATGGTGCTATTAAAACAGCTTGTCAGCAAGCTTGTCCTACACATGCAATTTCTTTCGGAGATTTAAACGATAAAGATTCTCAGGTTACTAAAGATAGAGAGAACGAACGTAACTACTTCTTGTTAGAAGAAGTTGGTATAAAACCAACCGTATCTTACTTGGTAAAAGTTCGTAATCAGGAAGAAAAAATTCTTTTAGAAGCTGAAGAACCTGCTGAAGCAGAAGGTCACGGAGAAGAAAAGAAAGAAGAGAAAAAAGAAGAAGCACACTCATAAATAAAATTAAAATTCAGTTACGGATTAAAAATTAGGAAACAGTATGCATGCAGAATCGCAAATAAGAGAGCCGCTGATTTTAGGTAAGAAAACCTATTCTCAAATTACCGACGATATCATCAGACCGGTAGAAGGTAAAGCCAATAAATATTGGTACATGTTATTTACCGTAGCCGTACTTACATTTATATGGGGTCTTGGTTGCCTTTGTTATACAATTGGTGTTGGTATCGGTGTTTGGGGTTCAAACAACGGGGTTGATTGGGCTTGGGACATTACAAACTTTGTATGGTGGATTGGTATCGGTCACGCAGGTACACTAATCTCTGCCGTATTATTATTATTCCGTCAAAAATGGCGTTTAGGAATCAACCGTTCTGCCGAGGCAATGACAATTTTTGCCGTAATGTGTGCTGCTATCTTCGTATTATTTCACACAGGTAGGGTTTGGTTAGATTATATGTTATTTCCACTTCCTAACCAATTCGGTTCTTTATGGCCAAACTTTAACTCACCTTTATTATGGGACGTGTTTGCCGTATCAACTTACTTTACCATTTCACTTGTGTTTTGGTACATTGGTTTAATTCCCGATTTCGGAACTATCCGCGACAGAGCAATTAACCCAATGGTTAAAAAAGCATACAGCATATTAAGTTTTGGTTGGGGCGGTAGTGCTCGTCACTGGAGCCGTTTCGAAGAAGTATCGCTTGTACTGGCTGGTTTATCTACACCACTTGTATTTTCGGTTCACTCTATAGTATCAATGGACTTTGCCACATCTATCCTTCCGGGTTGGCACACAACTATCTTCCCTCCCTATTTCGTATCGGGTGCGGTATTTTCTGGTTTCGCTATGGTGTTAACACTAATGCTTATCGTTCGTAAAATTTATAATTTACAAGCATACATTACTGTAAAACACGTGGAGTATATGAACATTGTAATCATCGTTACAGGTTCAATAGTAGGTGTGGCTTACTTAACCGAATTATTTATTTCTTGGTACAGCGGTGTTGAATTTGAGCAGTATGCCTTTATGAACCGTGCAACAGGGCCATACTGGTGGGCTTATGCGCTTATGATGACTTGCAACGTGGTTTCTCCGCAGTTATTTTGGTTCAAAAAAATACGTACAAGTTTAGTAGCAACTTTTATGCTTTCAATAGTAGTAAATATTGGTATGTGGTTCGAGCGTTTTGTAATTATCGTTCCTACATTATGCCGCACGTTCCTTCCATCTACTTGGAACATGTATCACCCAACATTTATTGATATTGGCATTTTTACCGGCACAATTGGTTTTTTCTTCACATGTTTCTTATTGTTCTCAAGGTTTTTCCCGGTAATTGCACAGGCTGAATTAAAAACTATTTTGAAATCTTCGGGCGAATCATTTAAAAAAGAGGCAGAAGAACACGCACACGAACCTGCACCAACTCATGCGCATTAATAAGAATTTGAAAATTTAGAATTTAGATTTTAACTAAGATATGGCAGCAACAATAACTAAAAAAATTATCCACGGCATCTACGATGATGAGGTGCCTTTATTGGAAGCCTGTAACAAACTAAAAACAGCGGGCGTTAAAGTAAAAGATGTGTTTTCGCCTTGCCCGATACATGGCATCGATGCTGTAATAGGCGTTCCGCGTACACGTTTGGCAATATGTGCTTTTATATATGGCTTAACCGGTTTAGGTTTAGCTTCATTAATGATGTGGTACATGATGATAAGCGATTGGCCTACTGATGTGGGTGGTAAACCAACTTGGGCTTATTATTTCAACATCCCCGCGTTTATTCCTATCACATTCGAGTCTACTGTATTTTGTGCAGGACACGGCATGGCATTAACTTTTTTCTTGCGTTGTATGCTTATACCGGGTGCACGTGCAAAAAACCCCGACCACCGTACTACAAACGATAAATTTATGATTTACCTTGAGCTTAACGATGAGCAGGCAATTAAAGCTGATGCTATCTTACGTTCGGCAGGTGCTAGCGAAGTAAATTATAAAGGAACAGTAACCGAAACATTAGCTTACTAAAAAGATAAATTTTAAGAGATGAACTTTACAAAAATTATAAATCTTAAAACACTAACGGTAGGAACAATTGCCGGTGTTATGGCTTTCGGCCTGACATCATGCAGCAATGCGCCTAATAGCCCGGGGTTTGAGTATATGCCTGATATGTATCGCTCTCCGGTACTAAAATATTATAACACATACACCCTGAATGGCGACACATTGCAAAGTGCCATGAAACCAGTTGCAGGTACCATTGCGCGTGGTTGTATGCCTGGTATCCCTGCCGGCATGGATTACGAAAAAGCGGGCGTGTATCTTAAAAACCCGATTTTATATAGTGATGCCGTATTAAAAGATGGCGAAGCTATCTATGGTAAATTTTGTGTGCATTGCCACGGCGATGCCGGTAAAGGCGATGGTAAAGTTGGTTTAAAACTACCGGGTGCGCCTCCTGCTTACGATGGTCCGTTAAAAAATCTTCCTGAAGGAAAAATGTTCTTTACAATTACCAACGGTAAAGGTTTAATGGGTTCTCACGCAAGTCAGTTAAATGTTGAAGAGCGTTGGAAAGTAATTTACTACGTGCAAAAATTGCAAGGGCACACACCGGGGCAGCCTGCTGTAGCTGATACTGCTAAAGTGAAAACAGCCGAAGTAAAAGAAGTTAAGAAAGAAGATAAAAAAAATAAGATTTAAGTAAGAAAGGATATGAGTAATTTAAATTTTACATTTCCGCAAAAAACTAAAACACTTACCTATGCTTTAATGGCGGTTGGTGTAGTGTCAATCATTGCGGCGTTTATTTGCGATAGTCCGGTAGTGCCAGACGAGCATTATCATCACACACGTGCATGGGCTAATATTTTAGTTAACTCATTTTTCTTTATGGCTATTGGCTTGGGTGCAGCTTTTTTTCTGGGCTTACAATATGCAGCCGAAGCAGGTTGGTCAACTACCGTTAAACGTATTATGGAAGCAGTAGCTTGGGTTTTACCTTGGGGTTTAAGCTTTATGATGCTAATGTTTTTATTAGGGCAGTTTGGTTTCCATCATCTATATGCGTTTTTCGATAAAGATGCTATTGCGCATAATCCAATAATTAAAGCTAAAATGGGCTACTTTGGTTGGTTTTGGTGGTTACGTACAATCCTTTATATGGTGGGTTGGTTATACTTCACCAATAAACTTCGTAAAAATTCGTTAGATGCGGATAGTGAAACAGGCAACACGCTTCACTGGAAAAACGTAAAATTAGGTGCTTGGTTTATGGTTGTATTTGCGGTTACTTCATCTACATCAGCTTGGGATTGGTTAATGAGCATCGATATCACTTGGTTCTCTACTATGTTTGGCTGGTATGTTTTCTCGGGTATGTGGGTAAGTGCTATCATCTCTATTTTATTAATTGTAATTTACCTTAAAAAATTGGGCTACTTAGAGTTTGTAACTTCGGGCACTGTACACGATTTAGGTAAATGGATGTTTGCCATCTCTTTCCTTTGGTCATATCTTTATTTCTGTCAGTTTATGTTGTATTGGTATGCCGATATTCCTGAGGAGATTATTTATTTCCAGCAACGTTGGGAAAACTTTAAACCACTTATGTGGGCAGTTTTCTTCATCAACTTTGCTTGCCCAATGTTAATGTTAATGAGTACCGATACTAAACGTAATTTTTGGTACTTAAGCTTTGTAGGTTTCGTAATTTTTGTAGGCCATTATTTAGATGTTGTAATGATGGTTATGCCGGGTACAGTTGGCAAACATTGGACTGGCATTAGCTGGATGGAGATTGGTACATTTTTAGGATTCTTAGGTTTGTTTATGCATGTAGTATTTACTAACCTAAGTAAACGTCCGCTAATGGTAAAAAATCACCCGTACTTAAGTGAGTCTTTACACCACAGCACAAATTAAAAATTAGAGAGAAAGAAATTAGAAATTAAAACAAATTAAAAACAAAATATAATGACACTGTTATACATACTAGCTTTTGTTTTGCTTTGCATAGCATTAAATCAATTATTTAAAGTATTTGAATTATCGCGCGATTTGCGTGGAGAAAAACTCTACAAAACAAACGACAGCGATAACAAGTTTAATGGCCGTGCCATGTTGTTATTTATGTTTCTGTTCTTTGGTTTTTTCCTTTGGCAAATAGATGCATATTGGTACCGCATTTTACCAAAATCAGCTTCTGAGCACGGTAACAAAATCGATGCCCTAATGGATGCAAACTATTGGTTAGTAGTTTTAGTGTTCTTTGTAGTAAACGGTTTCTTATTCTATTTCGCTTGGAGATACCATGGTAAAAAAGATAGAAAAGCAGAATACATTTTGCACAACAACAAATTAGAAATGCTTTGGACAGTTGTACCTGCTATCGCACTTGCTTTCATCATCATCTTCGGTTTAAAGTACTGGAACGAAATCATGAAACGCGATAACGACCCTAATCCGGTTAAAATAGAATTATACGCTAAACAATTTGATTGGACTGCACGTTACGCTGGTAAAGATAATGAGTTTGGTATCGATGATTATATGCAAATTGATGGCAGCAATCCGGTTGGATTAGATACCAACGATGCACGTTGCAAAGATGATATTTTAGTGAAAAACGAATTTCACATTCCAAAAGGAAAAGAAATTATTTTCACCTTCCGTTCTCGCGATATTATTCACAGTGCGTTTATGCCTCACTTCCGTGCGCAAATGAACTGTGTGCCTGGTCAAATTACAAACTTTCGTTTTAAACCGACCTTTACTACAGCAGAAATGCGTAAAGATAAACACGTGCAACAAAATATCGATGAGGTTAATGCAATTCGCGTAAAACGTGGCGAAGACCCAATCGAATTTGATTACTTGTTGTTGTGTAACAAAATTTGTGGTGCATCTCACTACAACATGCAAATGAAAATTGTAGTTGATAACGAAGCTGATTACAATGCATGGTTAGCAAAACAAAAAACGTTTAAAGGAATCGCTCAGAAATAAAATTTAAGAAACATTAAATAAAGGCAAATGGAACACAAAGCACACGCCGGAGTACTAGAAGGACATAACTTGCACGATCACGCGCATGCGCACGATCATGGCGATCATCACGAAACTTTTGTGAGCAAGTATGTATTTAGCATGGATCATAAAGTTATCTCTCGCCAGTTTTTAATTACGGCAGTAATTATGGCGGTGGTAGCAATGGTTATGTCTGTTATCTTCCGTTTACAATTAGCTTGGCCGGGAGAAAAATTTGCATTCATCGAAGCCATCATGGGCAAAAAATGGGGTAAAGATGGAATTCTTGATCCTAACGCATATTTAGCACTTGTTACCATTCATGGTACTATCATGGTGTTCTTCGTGTTAACAGGTGGTTTAAGTGGTACATTCTCTAACTTACTTATTCCGTATCAAATCGGTGCGCGCGATATGGCATCTGGTTTCTTAAACATGTTATCATATTGGTTCTTCTTTGTATCTAGTACTATCATGTTAACCTCTTTATTTATTGAAGATGGTGCAGCTTCTGCAGGGTGGACAATCTATCCTCCTTTATCTGCTTTACCTGAAGCAATCCCGGGTTCTAAATTGGGTATGACAATGTGGTTGGTATCTATGAGTTTATTTATCGTATCATCTTTATTAGGTGGTCTAAACTACATCATCACTATTATTAACTTACGTACTAAGGGGATGAAAATGACTCGCCTTCCTTTAACCGTTTGGGCGTTCTTAATCACAGCTATCCTTGGGGTGTTATCATTCCCTGTATTATTCTCTTGTGCATTGTTATTAATATTCGATCGTTCAATGGGTACAAGTTTCTATTTATCTGATATCTACATTGGTGGTCGTCCAATGGAGCAGGTAGGTGGTAGCCCAATTTTATTCGAACACTTATTCTGGTTCTTAGGTCACCCTGAGGTGTACATTGTATTATTACCGGCACTTGGTATCACGTCAGAAATTATCGCGACTAACTCACGTAAACCTATCTTTGGCTACCGTGCCATGATTGGTTCAATGCTTGCAATTGGTTTCTTATCGTTTATCGTTTGGGGCCATCACATGTTTATGACTGGTATGAATCCTTTCTTAGGGTCTGTATTCGTTTTCACAACATTATTAATAGCCATCCCATCGGCGGTAAAAGCATTTAACTACATCACAACATTATGGAAGGGTAACATACAATACACGCCTGCTATGTTATTCTCTATCGGGTTAGTTTCTTCTTTCGTTACAGGTGGTGTAACCGGAATTATTCTTGCAGATTCTACTTTAGATATCACTGTGCATGATACATATTTCGTTGTAGCTCACTTCCACATTGTAATGGGATTATCTGCCATCTTCGGAATGTTCGCAGGAGTTTATCATTGGTTTCCTAAAATGTTCCTTCGTATGATGAACAAAAAATTAGGTTACTTACATTTTTGGGTAACGTTCTTGGGTGCTTATGGGGTGTTCTTCCCAATGCACTTTTTAGGCATGAGTGGTGTACCACGTCGTTACTACACAAACAGCAACTTCCCAATGTTCGATAATTTAATGGACATTAACCAATTTGTAACCATGTGTGCAATCTTCGCAGCATTCGGACAAGTGGTGTTCTTAATCAACTTCTTCTACAGTATTTTCCGTGGCGAAAAGGCAACTCAAAACCCTTGGAATTCAAACACACTTGAGTGGACAACTCCTATGGCACACGTACACGGTAACTGGCCTGGTGCTTTACCTGAAGTTCACCGTTGGTCTTACGATTATAGTAAACCTGGTCACGCGCAAGATTTCGTTCCTCAAACAGTTCCATTAGGACCAGATGAGCACGATGGTGGCGAACACTAAACAAAATTTAAAACACAAAATTAAATCCCCTGCCAAGCAGGGGATTTTTTATATATAAAAAAATAAACCAATGACATTCAGACAACGCTTAAAATTTTACTTAGTAGGTTTTGGTATGGGCATGCTCGTACTAATTATGATTATAAATAAAAGAGGTTGCAAAGGCATTAGCACACAAAAAATGGAAGAGCTAACCTTTCAAAAGTGGGATATAAGCGATGCCATGCGTTGCAAGCTAAATTGCCTTGGGTTCTCGGCCGATAGTTTGTTTTTAAAAGATGTAAAAACCTGCAAAGTAAATTACAGTGCCGATGCCACCAATGCAAGCTTAAAACCCTGTAGTAATTATGTGTTAGAATCTACTGCCAAAAGCGCGGCAACCTACACTTTATTGGTTGCCGACTGCGATAACACTAGCAAACTCTTAGATATAATTGTGAAAACAAACTGTAGCTGCAAATAGTTTTTTTGTTAATGTTTTGTATTTAAGTAACTTTTATTTATAAATTCGGCGCAAATTAAAGTATGACAAAAAATTATTTTATTAAAAGTATTATTTTACTGATACTGCCTTTGAGGTTTTTTTCTCAGTCGCAGTTAAGTGTTACGCCAAACTCTGCGGCTACTCAATTGGCACAGGACATAACAGGTAGTGGTGTTACAGTAAGTAATGCTGCCCTAAATTGCGGAAGCGGGGCTTCAGGCACTTTTACATATCCTAGCACAGGTACTAACTTAGGTTTAACAAGCGGTATTTTATTAACAACGGGTGCTGTAACGGATGTTGCAAATCCGGGCAGTTATTTTTGTGATGTGTCAAATGGAAATTACTTTGTAGACCCTAATTTAACTAGCATAGACTCAACCGCTACTAATGACGTTTGTATCTTGCAATTTGACTTTGTACCGGTATGTAATAGTATAAGTGTAACCTATGTTTTTGGTTCAGAAGAGTATCCTGTTTACATAGGTCAATATAATGATGGTTTTGGTATATTTTTAACAGGCCCTAACCCAGGTGGAGGTAATTATAGTGGAACAAATATTGCGACCTTACCTAATGGTCAAAATGTTTCAATTGATAATGTTAATAATGGATATGCTGGCTCAGGTTTTTACCCGCCGCAACCAGCAACTAACCCGCAATATTTTCATGATAACTATACAAATCCTAATAATGATATTGCTTACGATGGATATACGATTCCAATTACTTCTGTAAAACCTGTTGTACCATGCTCTACGTATCACATGAAAATAGCTATTGCTGATGCCGGAGATGAACAATATGATTCGGGAGTTTTTATTGGAGGTAACGCGGTTTCTTGCCAAACAGCTCCTACTGCATCTATTGCATCAACACCTGCGTCTTGTGGTGGCTCTACAGGTACAGCTTCTGTAACAGTATCTAACTACACAGCTACACCAACTTATTCTTGGTCGCCCGGTGGGCAAACTACGCCATCAATTAGTGGTTTATCTGCGGGTAATTATACTTGCGTAATCGGTTTTCAATCGGCATGTTCGGGTGTATATACTCAAACCATAACTACTACGGTAAGTAACCCTTCAAGTTTTAGTTTGTCAACTACATCTAATCCGGCAACATGTTCGGGTAGCGCAACGGGCAGTGCAACAGTTAATGTTAGTGGTGGCACTTCTCCTTATACCATAGCATGGAACACTACACCAACGCAAACTACCAATGTAGCAGGTAATCTTGTTTCGGGCACATATAATGTAGTAGTGCATGATAATGCAGGTTGCTTGCAAACTGCATCGGTAAATGTTGCCGCACTTAACCAAACTACCGTACAATTTTCTACCATGCAGGTTTGCGGAAATAATACTGTTTTAAATGCATCTACAGGTACGGCATATCAATGGTACGATACTTCAAATGTTTTAATTTCAGGTGCAAATGCTCAAACATATAGCGTAACCCATGTGGCAAATGGGCAGCATTATATAGTTTCATATAAAGATAATACAACCGGTTGCAGAGACTCCATGCAAATAAATATTACTAAATACAATCTTGTTTTTTCTTCTTTTGCATCCCCACTCTGTAATGGCGGAAATAATGGTAGTATAACCTTAAGCCCAAGCGGCACGTACACATTTTCCTCTTATAGTTGGAATCTTTTGGGTGCTGCTACAGCTTCAGGTACTTCAACCACAACACCTATATCTGTGCCATCGGCAGCAAACTTAGGTGCGGGTACATATTCTGTTTCCGTTTTCACTACGGGTAATCCATCTTGTATATACACACAAACAGTGCAGCTTACACAAAACGCTATACCATCTCCAATTTATGATACACTAAAAGCTTGTAATTTAGATACCGTAAAACTTAATCCGTCTTTGCCTTCAGGTTATACCAATAATTGGTATAAGGCTACACCTTTTAGTTTTTTAGGAAGCACAGCTGCTAATGTTGCCTTTCCTGTACCTCCACCGCAACACAGTAATGCCACATATATCGATACAGTAAAAAGTGCTACAGGTTGTATTAGTATTTATAAAACAAGTGTAAAAATACAATCCTTTCAAAACCTTAACTCAATATTACAACAACTAAAATGTTATAACGATAGTAACGGAAAAGTAAAAATAACTGTGCCGCGCGAAACTAACGGACCAATAAATCATCCTTTTACATTTACTTGGTACTATCCTGCTCCTTATGTGTCACCGGCTACTATAACTACAAGTTCTGTACTTCCGGTAACCACAACCGAATATAGCCTTCATGCAGGTTATTACTACTGTGTAATTAAAGCAGGTAATTGTACCGATACAGCTAAATTTACACTTACTTCTCCGCCTAAACCACACACTGATAGTCTATATGCTTACTACTGCCCTAAAGATTCTTTAGCTTTAGTAATTGCCGATACAGGTCAAACTAATTATGTATGGCATCCTAGTAATTCGGTAGCTTCCGTTACCGGAGATTCAGCTAAAATACCTGTAGCAAGCTTAAATAATTATTATGTAACCTACACGCGTAATAATTGCCCTGATACAGCTAAAATAATTGTTTCGGTAACCACCTACGATGCGTTCCGTCCCGATGAATTAGTAAACGTATTTTCACCTAACGGCGATAAAATAAACGATTACTTCTATCCGTTCTATTCGCAAACAGTAAACCAATATCAAATCTTCAAGCAAAGTGATACTTATGAGTTAGAGGTTTATGACCGTTGGGGTAAACAAGTTTACAGCACTACCGACTACTCTAAACCTTGGGATGGTAAAACAAAAAGTGGGCACAATGCCGATGCCGGCTCTTACTTCTTTGTAGTAAAGTACAAATCTAATTGCGCTAGCAAAGCCGATTTAGTAGAGAAAAAAGGTTTCCTTGAACTAACCAGATAATTAAAATTTAATGTAACAAAAGAAGCCTGACAATCGTCAGGCTTCTTTTGTTTAGCACTAAGCGGTAAAATTATTTTAGATACAAAACCTATAATCCTTTTGCATTTTTCACTAATCAAACTCAGCAAATGTATGGTTAGCGTCAAGTTTATTTTAACAAAAAAACAAAAAACCCAACCTTTAACACAATCCATTCGTATAGGTATATTATAAATCGTATATTTAATCTAACAAAAAATCAGTATGAAAAAATTTTTAGCCATCTTAAGCCTTGCAGTTTGCGTAAATGCAAATGCACAAGTTCCTGCTAACGTGCCAACAAGTGGCTTAGTAGGTTATTGGCCTTGTACAGGTAATGCAAACGATAGTTCGGGTAACGGCAACAATGGTGTAGTTACTAACGCGACACTTACAGCCGATAGGTTTGGTAATGCCAATGCAGCTTATAATTACAATGGCACAGCCAATATTACGGCAAACCTGGCAACACCCATAACCGGAGACTGGTCGGTAAGTGGTTGGTACTATAAAACAGGCGGTACAAATTATAATGCCGAATATTTTTTAAGTTTTGGCACCACACCAAACGGCAATGGTTTAGGTTTTGGCGGAGCTAATAATTCATGCGAACCGGGTTATTTTTCTTTATACGATGGTGCGGGTAGCGGCCCTTGTTTTACAGCCGATAATTTATCGAGTGCAGGTTGCAATGTTGTATATGGTCAGTGGCAACATATGGTTATGGTAAAATCAGGCACCAATTATTCTATTTATTGCAACGCAGTTTTGCAAGCTACCAATACAATGCTTGCAATGCCAATTAACCAAATTGTTATGGGTTTACGTGCCGATAACCAATTTAATTTTAATGGATACATTGATGATATTGGTGTTTGGAATCGCGCTTTAGACTCTACTGAAATCAACGGTCTTTATAACAATTACACCAATAATAATGGCGGTAATGGTGGCAACGGTGGCACTCCGCCTGTTACAGGTACTTGCACCCGAAATGTGTTTGCCGATAATTTCTCTACACCCTCTAATTGGACATCCGTTGGCACAGGCGTTGTTAAAGTAAGTGGCGGTACTTGCAATATAGATAGCGCGTATGATGGCGTATATAATAAAATATACCAAAACATCGGTACGACTATATCTAACACCTATTTTAAAGCCCAATGCAAATTTACAGTGCTTAATGCTAACCCGGCAGGTAGTGGGGTAGGGGCAATAGTTATGGGCTTAACCGCAGGTAACCAGGATTTTGTAACTACCGATGGCTCTACCAATTTCACCGAAACAAATCAGGATGCCATTGGTGTTATTATAAATTCTGATGACCCACACGATAATAATATGGGTGATTGGTATTTTCTTACCGAGGCAAAAAAAGGTAATGTAAGAACATATAACCAAGCAACTGAAATCCATCTGGACACCGCTATAAAAACGTACTATATCCAGTTAGAAAGATTATCGCGTGGCTTAACTCGCCTAAGCATCTTTTCCGATTCTGCTTATACTAATCATGTTGCAGGCTCTCCTACTACTTTTGTAATTGATAGCACCATTGCAGGTTTAAACACCGTGCAACATGGCACATCTACACCGGGTTGGTACTCTAGGTTTAATGATGCAAGCATCGATAACGATTTAATTTGCGACGATGGAAATGTAGTGGCTACATGCAACGCTGCTTTTACATACACACTTACCGCCGGCGGACAAGTTAACTTCTCTAATAACGGTTCAGGTTCTTATAACTCATGGTCTTTTGGCGATGGCCTATCAAGCGGCACACTTAATCCATCACACACCTATCCGGGCAATGGTGTTTACACCGTGCAAGAAATCGTAACCGATTCTGCAAACAATGTTTTATGTGTAAGCAGTCAAACCATTTCTATTACCAATGCAGCTTGTAATGCACCTGCGCCAACAGTAAGCTATACTATTGTTGCCGATACAGTTCCGCATTGGTGGGATTTATATGTTAACTATGGTACATCAGTAGTTAATGCAACTTGGTATTGGGGCGATGGTAACAGCTCTTCAGGCTTATACGTTGGGCACTCATATGATTCTGCAGGCATGTACAACATTTGTGTAACCGCTTATAATGTTTGTGGCGATTCTGTTACCTTTTGCCAAAACGATTCTATTTACCGTGTAAATCATAACAGCACATCAAGTTTAATTACACACGTAAATGTTTTAAGCACCAATTCAACAACAGGTATAAGTAAGGTAAAAGCAACTACTGCGCAAGTAAACATTTACCCAAACCCAAGCAATGGTAATTTTGTTATCGAAACAAATGATGCCAGCACCAAAACACTACAGGTATACGATGTAAATGGTAACCTTGTTTTAGCACAAAGTATAAACGGCAATATTACTATTGATGCAAGCAATTTAAACAACGGCATTTATAACCTTAATATTATTGGCAGTACAGGTGTTGTAAATAAGCGTTTGATTATAGTTAAGTAACCGCACTAAATTTTTAAACCTTAAGGCCTCGCGTTAGCGGGGCTTTTTTGTTTTTATCAGATAAAAAATATCTGTTAATAAAGCACAAAAGCAATAGCTTTATAGGTCATGTAAAACACAAAATAGTTAACTTTAGTATAAATTTTCTTGTTATGAAAAATTTCTTGCTTCCATTTTTCATTCTACTTAGTCTTAATTTTTATGCCCAAACAGATATGGTGTATTATAAATCGGGTGTTAAAAAACTTAGAGCTCAAAATTATAAAGATGCAGAAGAAGATTTTACTAAGGCAATTGAGCTAAACCCTAAAAATGCCGGAGCTTATTTTAACCGTGCATTTTGTGAAAACAGATTATATGATTATAAAGCTGCTATAGATGATTATGATAAAGTAGCTGAGTTTGAGCCTAAAAATTACAGGGCTCTTAGAAACGGTAATTTATCGCGTTGGTATTTGGCAAGGTCAGGAGGAACTCCACTCGATTTTAATTCACATCCCAATGATGCTAAAGTATATGGCAAAACTGCATTAGCAAAAGAAGAAAAAGGAGATTATGAAGGAGCCATTAAAGATTACACGGCTGCAATTGAAGCAAACCCAAGTGCAGGACTTTACTTTGGCCGAGGTGAGGTTAAGTATAAAGCAAAAGATTTTTCGGGTGCTATAAAAGATTTTACACAGGCAATTGAACGTGATGCTACTCAATATTCCAAAGCTTATTTAAACAGAGGCAGTGCCCAGTATAGTTTAGGAAACAAAACCGATGCTTGTGCGGATTGGCGTCAGGCATCTTTACTTGGTATCTCACAGGCAAATGATGCCTTAAATAAATTCTGTAAATAAAACGTGAAACAAAAAAGCCTAACACTCGTTAGGCTTTCCTTTTTTATTTTTTTAAATTTTTAAAGTAATCAAAAATCAAACGTATACCAACGCCTGTGCCGCCTTTAGTGCGGTAACCATCACGTGCAGCTAAAAATGCAGGTGCGGCAATATCAAAATGCATATACGGGTAATCGGTATATTTTACTAAAAATCTTCCGGCAGTTATAGCTCCTGCACTTGGGCCACCAATATTTTTTCTATCTGCAATGTCCGATTTTAATAAGTCATCATACTCTTCCCAAAACGGAAACTCAGCCAAACGTTCATGCACGCGTGCACCGCTTTCTTTCAATTGGCCTTTCATTTTGTCAGATACTGTGCCCATGCAAACTATCCCCTGCGGACCAATTGCCGCCGCCGCCGCACCCGTTAAAGTAGAAAATTCAAAAGCAGCCAATGGCTTAAACTTTTTAGCATAGCTAAGTGCATCAGCTAAAATCATACGTCCTTCCGCATCGCTGTTCAGCATCTCAACGGTCGATCCGTCATGCATTGTAATTATATCACCAGGTGCAAATGCGTTAAAGCCGGGGCGGTTATCGGTAGCAGGCACAAGTGCAATAACATGTACCGGTAATTTTGCTTTAGCCACCGCATACATTAAACAACCAACAGCTGCACCACCTGCCATATCGCATTTCATAGTATCCATGCCTGCGGTAGGCTTAATGCTCAATCCGCCTGTATCGTACACAACACCTTTACCAACCAACACATAAGGTTGTTTGTTAACGGCACCGCGTGGTTTGTACTCCATAATAGTAAAAGTAGGTGGGTCAACACTGCCTTGGTTTACCGATAATAAACCACCCATTTTAAGCGAAGTAATTTTTGCTTTCTTAAGTATATCAACACTAAAGCCTGCTTCTTTACCCATTTTGGCAAAAGCATTAGCTAAGTCGTTAGCATTTAAAATGTTTACAGGTTCGTTAACCAAATCGCGTGCTTTGCAGGTTGCTTGGGCAACAATGTTTACTTCTTCTAACTGCTTTTCGGTAACACCTTTATCATGTACAAACAAAGTTGTTAAGCTGTTTTTTTCTTTAGCGGCAGTTGTGCGGTGTTTTATAAATTGGTAATTGCCCAATAAAACCCCTTCAATAAAAGCAAGGGTAAATTTTTTATCTAGGGTCGATGATATAATCACCGATTTCTTTTTATGCTCATTCAATGCACCCGTAACCGTGTTACCCGCACGGCGCAATAATTCTTTTTGCTGGGAGCTTTCTTTTTTGTCATCCAGTAAAACAACAAACACAAAACGTGTAAATTGGTTAATGGCAACTAACTTTTTGTTATCAGCTATCTGTTTTTCTATATAGTCAACTTGCTCGGCAGTTAAACCATATTCGCTTTTGTTTTTAAACGATTTGCCAATAATCACTAAATTATCTGCTTTAAGTACCGATGTTTTTGAAATAGATGTCATATTTGTGTATTTTTGATGTGCTAAATGTAACAAGAAATCTCTCTGATTGATGCAAACAGATAAACTTTTAACGCGCGCCCTAAACTTAGAATTTTTAAGTATAGAAGAAGGTGTTTTTCTATTTGAAAACGCTGCCCTTACCGACTTAATGTTTACGGCCAACGAAATCCGCAAAATAAAAAAAGGTGATAACAAAATTGTTACCTGGCAAATAGACCGCAATGCCAACACCACCAATGTGTGCATTGCCAATTGCAAGTTTTGTAATTTTTACCGCATCCCCGGTCATGCCGAAAGTTATGTTACCAGTATAGACAGCTACAAAAAGAAAATAGACGAATTATTTCGCTACGGTGGCGACCAACTCCTGTTGCAAGGCGGCCACCACCCCGATTTGGGCTTGAGTTTTTATACCAACTTGTTTAAAGAATTAAAAAACCTTTATCCTAATTTAAAACTGCATTCACTTGGGCCACCGGAGATAGCCCACATTACCAAATTAGAAAAATCAACCCACACCGAAGTGTTAAAAGCATTAATGGAAGCGGGCTTAGACAGCTTACCAGGTGCAGGCGCCGAAATTTTAAATGATAGAGTACGCCGCCTAATATCAAAAGGCAAATGCACTGGTCGCGAGTGGTTAGATGTTATGCGTGCTGCGCATCAACTAAACTTAACCACATCAGCTACCATGATGTTCGGTCACGTAGAAACCATTTACGAACGTTTCGAACACCTTGTTTTATTACGTCAGGTACAAAGCGAAAAACTAAAAGATGCCAAAGGTTTCTTGGCCTTTATTCCTTGGCCTTTTCAGGATGAAGATACATTACTGCAACGCCTTAAAAATATTCGCAACCACGTAAGCTCCGAGGAGTATATCCGCATGCTGGCACTTAGCCGCATTATGTTACCTAATATCGAAAACATACAAGCATCGTGGTTAACGGTTGGTAAGGAGACGGCACAGCTTTGCCTTGAGGCAGGCGCAAACGATTTTGGTTCTATCATGATTGAAGAAAACGTGGTTTCTGCTGCAGGCGCACCACACCGCTTTACATACAAAACCATACAAAAAGCCATCGAAGAAGCAGGTTATACACCACAACTCCGCGGCCAGCAATATAACTTCCGCGAGCTACCCGCTAATATTGAAGAGCAGGTGATTAATTATTAAAGTTTCCTCTTTGTCATTTTGACCGGAGGGAGAAATCTGTTTCGCTGCCAAAGGATTTTCGTTGCAATCCCTAACGCAGCCAACAGCTTAACCGTTTACTCAAAATATAAGCAGGGTACAGTGCATATAAAATTTTAATACTGTAATTTTCTTATATTTACTATTCATTATCGACTTTAGTATGAAAAAACTTTTACTTATCATTTCAGTCGTTTGTTTTCTTCAAACCAAAGCACAGTACGTAACTATCCTCGATACGCATTTTGCAGCTTATTTAGACAGCCTCGTACCTGCTGCTATGAATGGCAACCAAATGGATACCACCAGCCCTGCACTTACAACCATAACCACACTCAGTATAATGAGTAGGTCTATTAATGATATAACGGGTGTTCAATATTTTAAATCTCTTCGATATTTATATTGCGGCAATAATTACGATACCACAAACCTAAATGCCATAACCTTTTTACCCCCTTACCCAATACACTCATTTATTTAGATTGTTATTACAACAAAATAACCAGTATGTCATCCTTGCCCGCCTCACTTCTTTATTTTTATTGCGATAACAATCAATTAACCGGGTTTCCGCTTTCCGGTTCTGCCTAACTCAGTTACTACTCTAGAATGTTATTCAAATCAACTAACCAGCATTCCTTCTTTACCAACTTCGCTTCAAGTATTACAATGTAATGGCAATTTAATAGATAGTCTCCCACCCTACCCAACCATCTTAATCTTTTAACCTGCGGCGCCAATAACCTCACAAAACTTCCACCTTTACCATCCTCGCTAAGAACTTTAGATTGTGCCATAAATCAAATTAGCACTTTTCCTCCCTTGCCCGATTCGCTTCAAACCTTTGGCTGCGATAGTAATTCAATAACCAGTTTACCTGTTTTACCAAAATCACTTAAAAATTTATCATGTATCAATAATAAAATTTCTTGCTTTGCCCCCTTCCCCGATTCTCTTTCTAGTAATGGCGGCAGCATCCGTATATTTTACAATCCCTTTACTTGTTTACCCAACTACACATCTGCTATGGATTTTATTACATTATCGTATCCACTTTGCACAGCAGGTAATTTAAATGGTTGCCCAAGTGTTCAAGGCATTTTTGGTTATACCTATAAAGATATAAATGCCAATTACATCGCAGATGCATCCGATTCGGCTTTAGTAAACATACCACTTAGTATATACGATAACAGTAATAATTTATTAGGCAAAACTTATTCTGCCTTAAACGCCGTATATGATTTTCCGCAAACGGGTGGCACCTATAAAGTTATGGTTGATACAATGGCATCGTTTCCATTAATAATGCAATGCGCACATCCCGGTTACGATTCGCTTGTTACTATCAACACCATAGATACCAACATTAATTTTGCACTTACCGGCAAACCCGGTTTCGATATCGGTGTTCAATCAATTGCAACTAATGGCGCAATTTTTCCGGGTCAAAAACACAACCTATATATCACTGCCGGAGATTTAAATCAATGGTATGGTCTTAGTTGTGCCTCAGGTATAAGTGGTCAGGTACAAGTTATCATTAATGGTCCGGTTACTTATGTTTCTCCAGATTCCTTTGCCTTAACTCCCATTGTTTCGGGCAACCAATACACATATAACATTGCTGATTTTGGTGCAATAGATTTTACTACGGCTTTTAATTTAATAATGGTAACCGATACAACAGCACAAAGCGGAGATACTGTTTGCATGAACATAAACGTAACACCGACCACAGGAGATAACAACTCAAACAACAACAACTATTCATTTTGCTATCAGGTTATAAACTCTCACGATCCAAACTTTAAAGAAACCTATCCCATAAATGTTGCACCTGCTTATCAAAATTGGTTTACCTACACCATACATTTTCAAAACACAGGCTCGGCAGCAGCATTCAACATACATTTAGAAGATACCCTGGATGCCAATTTAGATCTAAGTACTTTTCAGGTAATTAATTACAACCATCCCAACAAAGCTTTATTAAATGACAATGTACTAACATTTAACTTTCATAACATTAACCTGCCCGATAGCGCAAGTAATCCAAAAGGCTCAAGTGGCTTTGTACAATATCGCATAAACCCAAAAGCAAATTTACCTGCGGGCACACAAATAAAAAACACCGCCTATATTTATTTCGATTACAATGCAGCTATTGTAACAAACACATCCCTAAATAATTTTGGCACTCCATTAAGCATCAAAAAATTCAACACACAACAAATAATTTCAATCTACCCCAACCCCGCCAACAATAAAATTACAATTGATGCAAACGATGTTGCTGAGGTAAAACTGTTTGATGTTTTAGGTAAACAAATTTTTACAACAAAAACAACTGATGTTGATGTAAGCAATTTACCTGAAGGCGTGTACTTTATACAAGTACAAACAATCCAAAACACTACCACACAAAAAATTATAGTGCAGCATTAAAAGCCTAACCGTTTAATTAAAAAAACCTACCGTTTAAAAAATAAATACGGCCGTTTAAAAAAACGGGTACCAAATGTTTTTTTACAAGCGTAACTTAGGTTAAAACTTGTTGTATGTTACAGTATACCCTAAAAAGTCCCTGTCATCAAAACTGGGATAAAATGACCTCCACTACCCAAGGCAAATTTTGCGCGCACTGCCAAAAACAAGTGTACGATTTAACCAATAAAAAAACCGTTGCCAACCTGCCACAAAATTTTTGCGGTCGTATAGAAAGTTATAAAGTAACCCAAGAGATTAGCTTTAGAAAATTGCTATTAAAACAAAACCCCATAAGGTTTATTGCAATTTATTTACTGTTGTTGTTTACCAAAAACATAAAAGCACAAGTACCAAACGATGTAACTTTTGAGCCCGAAATTTTTCCGCCGCAAAACGCTGACGATAGCGTAACAAAAATGATTACCATAAGTGGCGTACTGCTAGATGAAAAAACAAAAGAAACCATTCCCTTTGGTAACGTGGTAATTTACAACGATACAAAAACTCAACTAGGTGTTAGCACCACCGATATAGATGGCAAATACAGCATAACCCTGCCCATAGCCGCCATACATGGCAAAACCCTTAGCATAAAAGCAGTTTATGTAGGTTACAAAGCGGCCATGATAGTAAAGGTGCCGATTAAATCACTTAAACAAAACATTTCGCTTAGCATGGGCTCAACCGAAGATGGAATTATGTTAGTAGGCTTACTGGTCTCCGACCCGGGTTTATACGATTCGGGCAATTGTTACCTGCACGAAGAAGACCCTCAAAAAAAACACACCGACGATTTATTTACATCCGAGTTTGATACCAAAACTCCAACCCGCCATACTATTAACAAACCTTAGCACAAAAAATTAGGGTACAGCATTAAATGTTATGCTAACGATAAGGTGGCTTTACTGGTCATTACAAAAAATCGTTCTCCTATTTCGTGCAGTAAAATAAAACTCATTTCGTTTTTAAAAAACACGGCCACATCATAACCAACTTTTGCCTCGCTCCTACCATCAAACATAGTAGACGGAAATATAACCATAGAAGATACAACGTAGGTTGTATTGGTTTCCGTTTCTATAATTTCGTTATTTTTTAAATGCTTATTATTACTTAAAGCTTTTTCGGCTTCTTCAAAAGTTTTGTATTGTGCATTCATTTTTTTTGGTTTATGCTTACAAATATATACTACCATTTAAGCTTTAACATTAACAAATAGTTACTTTTAGTTTAGTAAAAACTACATTAATTTTTTTCATAAAATGTTCATAAGCCAAAAAAACATTCAGCAATCCTAAACTAATGCACAAACAAAAAAGCCCATGTTAACCCTAATTGCCTGATAAACAGTATAAAAAACCATTTTTACGAAAAAAAGTTTTTTCAGGTAATTAAATATTTAGACATTTGTCTAATTATATAACAATCTGCAAAATGAACGATGTTTTTAAAGCGCTAAACGACCCCGCCCGACGCGAGATTTTAAAGATGCTGCGCAAGCGCGATATGACGGCAGGCGACATTGCCGCCAAATTTGATATGACGGCTCCCAGCATCTCGCATCACCTCGATAAATTAAAACGTGCGGGCCTTGTTACCACCCTAAAGCAAGGGCAATTTGTACTCTACTCCATCAACACCACCATTGTAGATGATTTAGTGGAATATGTACTGGCATTCAAAAAAAATAAATCTTCAAAAAAATAGCCGAGCGTAGCAAATACATGAGGCAAAAAAAATTAAAAACGAATAAAATCATGAAAAACATATTTAAACAAATTATCCTTTTAGTATTAGTTGCATCGCCTTATATTTATTTATATTTCATTTGGCAACAATTGCCCGATAGAGTGCCAACTCACTTTAATTTCCAGGGCGTGGCCGATGCTTGGTCGGGCAAAACTTTTCTGCTTTTTATCCCAACAGGTTTAAGTGCGTTCATTTATTTAATTATGCTTGCACTTCCGTATATAGATCCTAAAAAGAAAATCAGCGATATGGGCGAAAAATATACTTCACTTCGTTTTGTGTTTACTGTTTTCTTTTCTATGCTATCTTTTTATTTATTATACGTTACTAAAGCAGGCAGCATAAAAAACATGAGTTTACTGTTTGCCTTAATAGGCATTATGCTTGCCGTGTTTGGCAACTATTTTCAAGCAGTGCGTCCTAATTATTTTATCGGCGTTCGCACTCCCTGGACATTAGAGAGCGAACAAGTTTGGAAAAAAACACATCACCTCGCCGGTCGTTTATGGATGGCAGGTGGCATTCTAATCATTCTTCTGTCATTTATCATCAGTAACAATCTTGCGCTGGTTATTGTTTTCACAAGCCTTATAGCTGTTATGGCACTTATACCCATTGTTTTTTCGTATATCGAATTTAAAAAAGAAAAAAAAGTTCATAATCTATAAACGCATAAACAAAACATAATGAAATCAATCGCAATAGCCACCATCTCTTTTTTTATATCGTGCAGCCTGTTTGCACAAAACATCACCGGTCATTGGAATGGTATTTTAAAAGTACAAGGCATGCAAGTTAGGGTTGCATTTAATATTACTAAAACCGATAGTGGTTACAAATCAACCATGGATAGCCCCGACCAAAAAGTGATGGGCATTCCGGTAGAATCTACCGGCTTCACAAACGACGTACTAAAACTTTCTATACCAAAAGCCTTAATTGAATATTTAGGTGCCGTAAAAGATGATAACACCATTATTGGCCACCTAAAACAAGCCGGACAATCAATGCCCTTAAACCTATCGCACAACGAATTAGAAAAAGAAAAAGTACTTCGCCCTCAAGAACCCGTTAAACCCTACCCCTATTATACCGAAGAGGTAACTTTTCAAAACAAAAAAGCCAACATAACTTTAGCGGGCACACTAAGCTTACCAAAGCAAGAAGGCAATTTTCCGGTAGTAGTTTTAATAACCGGCAGCGGCCCTAATAACCGCGACGAAGAAGTTGCGGGACACAAACCTTTTCTTGTCCTGTCCGATTTTCTTACCAAAAATGGCTTCGCTGTTTTACGTTTCGATAAAAGAGGCATTGCCCAATCAAAAGGAAATTATAACACCGCCACCACCGTTGATTTTGCAAGCGATGCCGAAGCCGCCGTAAATTATTTACTTACCCGTAAAGAAATTAATAAAACCAAAATAGGTTTAATGGGTCATAGTGAAGGGGGCGTTATTTCACCCATAGTTGCCGTGCAAAATAAAAATGTAAGCTTTATTGTTTTATTGGCAGGCACAGGCATACCGGGCGGCCAAATACTATTGCTTCAGCAAGAATTGTTGGGGCGTGCCATGGGTGTTAGCGAAACCGATTTACAAAAAGAAAAAGCAATTAACACAGGTGCTTACAGCATAATTACAAAAGCTACCGACAACCAAAAACTTAAAACCGACCTAAACGCTTACTACACACAAGCCTATAAAAACAACCCCATTCCCGATTCCTCCAAAAGCATGTCCATTCCCGATATGGTAAAATTTCAAGTTAACAACCTAACCACTCCCTGGTTGGAGTATTTTATTAAATACAACCCCGCACCCACGTTACAAAAAGTAAAATGCCCCGTACTTGCCATCGGTGGCGATAAAGATTTACAAGTACCCGCCACCATAAACCTCGAGGCCATCAACACAGCACTAGCAAAAGGCGGTAACAAAAATGTAACCATAAAACAATTACCAAAACTAAACCACCTCTTTCAGGAGTGTAACACAGGCTCCTCAACCGAGTACGCGCAAATAGAACAAACATTTTCACCCACCGCCCTTGTTGTAATTTTAAACTGGCTTAATGCGCAAGTAAAATAAAAAACACAATTATAGTGCAGCATTATGGCGTTCCGCTGATTACAGCGGCGGGCTTTTCGCGCTGCACGGCAGCTTGCTACAATCCCTAACGCACCCACGCACTAACAAAAAAGCCACACCCGAAAAAGAGTGCGGCTTTTTACTTTTAAATTTTTACTTCTTACTTATTTTACTGTTGCTTAATCATTTTTTTGGTATCAATTATTTTACCATCAACAATTAGCGTGTAACTGTAAACACCATTAGTTAAATCATTAGCATACACATTTAATTGTCCTTTGCCCTTAGTAGTAATGGCAACATTTTGTATTTGCTTGCCATTTACATCATAAAACAAAATTTGTGCGGCACCCGCGCTTTGCGGTATATTGTAAGTAATAGTAGTTTGCTCAGCAAAAGGGTTTGGCTGGTTTTGGTTAAGCACCACAATAGCCGCATCGCTAAGCTCAGTGCTTTGTACGTTTATATTAGCAGTACGTGCACCGTTACCACCATTGTTTGAGCAACACGAGTTTATAGCACTAGTCAATTGGTTTATAACAGAATCCTGATGGTTGATGTGTGCCTGTTGTTGTTGCATGGCTTTTATCATAATGCCTGTTAACTGCTGATACTCTAAACTTAAATAACTAACAGCAGGTGTTACCACATTTCCTAAACTATCGCGCACCGCAGGGTGTATATTATTATTTACAAGCTCAGGCAATACAGTTTGTACATCTTGCGCTATTAAACCATATTGCTTACCGCTTGGTAAATTCATTGAAGGAAATGCACTTTGCTGATAGGTAAATGTTTTTGGTTTTAATTGCATAATAGTATTTAAAGCATTACTAATAGTATCAATGTTTTGCTTTAATTTTTGGTCTGATGTAAAATTATCGCTACCCGTTCTTGCAACATCTCCGTTAAAATAACCTGCATAGTTTGTTGTGCCGCCCGATGCAGCAGCATACACACCATAGTTTGTTGTTGCATTACTTGCAGCACCATTTAAAGCTATGTTTTGTGCGTTGTTTACAGATAGATTACTATTTACACCCGTAGCATTAAATCCAGTGCCCGTACCGTTAAAAGTTACATTAACTCCAATAGCATCGCCATTGTTATTTTGAGCTGTTACCGCAACACCAGTTGTAGGAGCTGTTGAATTAGTTAAGTTAGTAAAAACACCTGCATTACGAGAATTATCGGCAAAAACAGTAAGTCGCGAAGAAAATGGTTTCTTAGGTGCGCAATCCGATAAACCAATAAATAACGCAGAGTTTGAATTAGCAGGTGCGGTAAAGTTTAAACCATTTCCGTTAAGTGGTATTGTAAGTTTTTTGCAAAAAATGTAAAAAACACAAAAAAGCATCGTGCAGCATTAAAACGCATCTAAGGCTTATCTTTTCAATAATAACCTTATTTTAACATTAAATTAACATCTCTTATCATTAAAAAATCTATTTTCGCTTCAACAAAGTGAACACCATATAAGGAATTTTGATAAAGCAAATCCTTAACCGCTTTTATAAAAATCAATAATTCTAACAAATAAAAAAAACAAAATGAAAAAAACACTATTTACATTAGCGTGCGCGCTTGGTTTAACCGTTTGCACGCAGGCACAAGTTGTGCTTCAAAGCGATTTCGAAACATGGACAGGCGTTCAGGCCGTTAACGGCTGGGATGGGTCTAAAACTAACATCACCGCCACACCCGATAGCGCCCGTAAAGATAGCACAGGTCCGTATCACGGCACTTATTGTGTTGCCTTGGTTAACGCAACTACTACTTCAAAACGTTTTTCAACACAACCGCTTGCTATAACTGCGGGTACGGTTTACAACATCCGTTTTTGGACAAAAGGCATGGGTGTTATCCGCACAGGTTTACAGGGGGTTAAATATTCAAATGGCTTTGGTTACGAGTATGGCTCATACATTACCATAAACTCTACAACTTGGGCTGTAAACACGCAAACTTTATTGGCTGATACTAATAACACAGCCGCGCAGTTTTTATTCTCGGTTAAAAGCACAGTAGGTAATTTAGCACTTGATAGTGTTACTATAACAGCTGTTGGCACTGCAACAAACGTATCTTTATATCAGGTTCAATATACTACAGCGTCTCCGGCAAACTCACCGTTTATGAATCAGTATGTAACTACAGGCGGTATTGTTACTGCGGTTTACAATGGCAGTGGCGGCACACAATCGGGTTACTACATACAAACCAGCAACGCACATTCTTGGTCGGCGGTTAACGTATACGATTATAGTCATGCGGTTGCCGTTGGCGATAGCGTAACTTTCTCTGGTCAGGTGCAAGAATATTATAACGAAACCGAAATTGCCAATGTAGTTAACTTTACTAAAGTATCTTCGGGTAATCAGGCACACACGCCTACAACCTTAGTTGGTTTCAACACCATCCAAAACGAAATGTACGAAGGCATGTTAATTAAAGCAAACGGTGTTAAAGATGTTCGTTACAACGCAGCAGCAGCATGGTATGTTTTTTCTGATTCTACCATGACTGGCAGTATAAACAACGAAGATACAGTTGATAACATTATTTACACTTACGGTTACACACAAGGTAAAAAATACAACATTACAGGTGTAGTGCATTTCGAATATGCTAATTGGATTGAGCCACGTAACGTTAACGATATCGATTCAATAAACGTTATACAAGGCATCCAAACCATCGAAAACAATTATACCGATGTTGCAGTTTATCCAAACCCAAACAATGGTGCGTTTACAGTTTCGGTTAACGTTTTAGCCGATGAAAAAAACACCAACTTTATTTTAACCGACCTAACCGGCCGCGTAATTTATAAAGAACAACTTGATACACACGCAGGTTTAAACGCTTACCAAATAAATACAAGCAACATTGCAAAAGGCACTTATTTCTTTGAGATAAGCAATGCCCAAGCTAAAACGGTTAAAAAAATTATCGTGCAGTAATTATAAAATAACCCAAACAAAAAAGCCTTTCAGGAAATTCTTGAAAGGCTTTTTTATTTTCATTGGTAGGGCGCAACAAATAATGTATCGCTTTTAAATTTTACTAATTTTATGAAACAGTAAAATTTAATTATGAAATATGTAAGTCTTTTATTTTTAGCGTTAAGCACCTACACAAACTTTGCGCAAACAAAAAAACAAATGCAAGCCAGCGATATACAACAGCTAGATACCATTTACCAACATTGCCTTGATAAAGGCCAAAATATGTACGGCTGCACAATAACCTATTATAACGTGCTAGATAGTTGCCTTAACGTAGCCTACAAACAACTGCGTAACAAACTGGATAAAACCCAACAACTAACTTTGCAGCAAGAAGAGCTAAGCTGGCTAAAAACCCGCGACCAAAAATTTAAATCCATCGATAAAAATAACAACTACCCCGGGCAAGATGGTGAGATGATGAAACAAAACCAAAAAGATGCCATTGTAAAAGAGCGTGTTTTGCAACTCATAAAAAAATTAGCAAATTAAAGCATCAACCAAAAAACTTCACAGCTTTGCAGTATGACTTTGTTCGATGATGATATAAACCCCGCAACAAACCTTTTGCCATTTAATGGCATGGTAAATTATTACGGCAAAATAGTTGAGGTACAACAAGCAAATCAGTATTTACAAAAACTGCTAAACAATATCAACTGGCAAAACGACCAAGCCATTATTTTTGGCAAACAAATAATTACCAAACGCAAAGTGGCCTGGTATGGCGATGTAGATTTTGAGTACACCTACTCAAACACCACCAAGCGTGCCTTGGTTTGGACACCCGAATTACTCCAACTAAAAACCATTACCGAACAAACTACCAAACAAACATACAACTCATGCTTGCTAAACCTTTACCACAACGGCAGCGAGGGCATGGCTTGGCATAGCGATGGCGAAAAAGATTTAAAGAAAAACGGAGCCATTGCCTCCTTAAGTTTTGGTGCCGAGCGCAAATTTGGTTTTAAACACAAACAAAACAAGCAAACCGTTTTTTTAACCCTGCAACACGGCAGCCTGTTAGTAATGAAAAATGAAACGCAAACACATTGGTTACACCGCCTGCCACCCACCACAAAAATTTCTACTCCGCGTGTTAACCTAACCTTTCGCACCATTGTGCGTTAAGCAAAAACAAATTTTGTATATTTATTGTATGATTTGCAAACTCTCTAAAATAATTTGCATTGTTATGTTGTTTGCTTGCCAAACAATTTTTGCCCAAGATACTCTGCTTGTACCAACCCAAGATGGCCTTAATGAACATGGCTGTTATAGTCCCGTTAAACCTCGTGAGGCAACATGGGTAAAAAGCATAGCCGAAGCCAATGTAAAACTAAATAGATGTAAAACACAACTTAACCCCGATACCTTAACTGTAGATTTTACTAAAAACGATTTGGTTTTTTACACCTATAGCACAGGTGGTGGTGTGTTAGAGTTTAGTCAAAATTTGTACAAAATACCGACTCAAAAAAAATATATACTCATTGTAAAAATAAAAAATAATTGGCATCAAAATTTAGTAAACATAATTCACCGCATTGTTTATGTAACACCCAAGCTTGACACCACTTACACCCTTGAGTACAAAAAAATAGAAACCCATGTACCAACCCCGCAATCCTTTATTGATAGAAAGTAATCTACCTCCCCTAACACACGCCCTAAAAAAACAAAGCCCTTGTTAATTAAAACAACGGCTTGTTAAACAGTTAAATAAAAATTAAAAACAGCTTACTGTATAGTGCAAACGTAAGCATTATTATTTGTGCCGTTAGCCGAGCAAGCAGCTGTAGCTGTTGATTGTGTGCCGTTAATGGTTGTAGTAGAAACCGTTACGCCATTTGATTTACAAGCACACGTGTAATCTTTTTTGCAGCTGGTTGATACCGCAGCCACAACAATTAATGACAGAATAATTTTTTTCATATCGTTTGTTTTTAAAGTTTAAGCGAATATATATCAATTCGTTAAAACAAAAAAAATATTTTATTACAGTTTTAAACCGTTACATATTACTCCTCATCCTTGTTGGCGATAGCAACAATAAAGGCGGAATGTTTGCTGTAAAATAATAATACAATATATTGCCTAAGCATTCGTTAGTAATAGCAAGTGAAAAAAATTGGTTTACTTACAATAGTGCTAATGTGTAGTTGCGCAAAAAACACCAGTACCGATGTTAAGTCTATGACGGTAACTTACAACCTGTATGCCAAATTGCAACCGCACCATAAATTATTTATCCAATATGTTACCAACTATGGTACAGGACAATATCAATATGGTAAATTAGCAACCGATACATTAAATACAGATAGCTTTAGCGTAACAGTAACCTATAACGTTAACAGCCTTAAAATGCAAGGTCAGGCAGGTTATTTTGCGGCGGCTATAGTTGTTTACCCCGATACCGGTAAGCCTTATCTTCAATCCAAAGACTTTTATAATTACTATGGCTATAATGGCTACCATAGCGAAAACGTAGTTGTTACTGAGGTTTATCCACATAATTACCCTACCCCCGATGGCATTTATATATTTCAAGATACTTACACCACTAACTTTAAAAACTGCTTTACAACACAATATGCCTATTGGTAATTTTTTGGTATTTTATCTTAGTCAGCAAAAGCTTGACCATAAAAAATTAAAAATGTGTTGCTTGCTTTATCATATTTCAAACACTCCCAATTATTGTAAGTAGAACTTGTTGCAATACAAAGTGAATTTAATAAATTGGTTTTCGAAACTTTATTTGAAAAACATCCGCTTTTTAAAATAAAGGTTTTGTCTTTCAATATATCAGTAATTTTGCATGGCGTAGATTCTAAATAGCTTTCAGGTTTTTTAATAAGATACTCGTTTTGATAAACTACCTCGTTTGCTAACTGATAATCAAGCGTGCCAAAAGCATAATAATTACAGTTTGCGGTTTTTAAACCATTTTCAACTTTTATATCTCTGTATAACTCAAAATATTTATTGGTTGTTTGGTTGTAAACCAAAACCGAAACTCGTTGGTTTTTTTTATCATAAACCATAAAAGCATAATCGTTAACACTATTTGCTTGAAACAAATCTCCTTTGGTTATCGATAGCAATTCATAATCAACCATTGTCTTAAAATATTCCTGATGTTTTTCGCTTAGCGTTTGGGTTAATTTATCATTAATAATTGAAAACACTTTTTTGTCAGAAAGTTGCTTTAAACTTTCTTTATGACTTATTAGTTTGTTTACAAACGCAGCATCGTCGTAAGTCGAAATCTCATAATCAGTAACATTAGTTGGTTTGTTATTTGCGGTATCTGTTTTTACCAACAATGTGCTTTGTAAAACACTATCTTTTAATATTCTATAAAATTGTCAACTATATTACCGCTCTGTTGTTGCGAGGCACAAGCAAATAGTATTGTCAAAATAAAAATTACAAGTAGCTTTTTCATTATTGTTTTTGCTTGCTTAAAAGCGTTTACCACTTTATCAAATATAATTGTTTTTATGGCAAAATTAAATGCCACCCCTAACACGGACAAACACTTACTTATTTTTTCATCAACCTATTTAAACTGTTTGCAATATATTTTTCAGATGTTATTAAAGCAGTTTGTATTCGTTTAGCATATCTAATACTATCCATTACTTCTTTATTCTTTTCATGTAGTTCTTCGTATGCTTTATCAACCAATATTTTTTGCTTTTCAATAATGCTTTTTTGCCTGTTAGTTATTCTAAAACGGTTAAACATAAATATTCCGAATACAGCCACTAATAATAACAAACCCACAACGGCATACATAACTATTTGTTGTTTCTTTTTTTCCTCTGCGTTTATAGCATCTAATTTATCCTGTTCGGCCTTGGTGGCTATTTCTTTTTTGTCAAACTCGTATTGCATGCTGGCTTGCAAACTCTTCTTTTTGGTTTCTTCGTTATTAAGGCTATCTCTATACATAATAAATAGTTTAAGGTGTTCAAAAGCGGCCTTATCATCACCTCTTACACTATCTAAAAAAGTTAAGCCTTCATAAGTTTCTTTAATTCTGCCTTTATCGCCAATTTCGGTACTTAGCTGCAAAGCTTTGTTTAAATATTGTTGTGCCTCTTTTGTTTTATTTAATTTGGTGTATACTGAGCCAATGTTTTTGTAAGAAGCGGTAATGCCATCTTTATTTTTTATTTCTTCATATATTTTTAATGAAGCAAAATAGTTTTTTAGAGCCTCGGGATAATTGCCTTGATCATTATAATTATTACCTATGTTGTTGTAAGAAGAGGCAATGCCCAATTTATCCTCAATTTTTTCCCGTATCTTTAAAGAGGCAAAATTGTTTTTTAGCGCTTCGGGATAATTACGCTGCTCTTTATAAATAATCCCTATGTTGTTGTAAGAAGTGGCAATTCCGTATTTATTTTTTAACTCTTCATATATCTTTAAAGCAGCCTCGTAGTTTTTTAGGGCTTCGGTATAATTGCCCTGCTTCATATAAATAATCCCTATGTTGTTGTATGAGGGAGCAATGCCTTTTTTGTCATTAATTTCTTCTTTTATTTTTAAAGAAGCAAAATGGTTTTTCAGGGCTTCGGGATAATTGCCCTGGTTTCCGTAAACGAGCCCTATGTTGTTGTAAGAATCAGCAATCCCCTTTTTATCTCTTAGTTCTTCTCGCGCCTGCAAAGCGTTTAAATGATGTTTTAATGCTTCGGGGTAATTGCCCTCATACCAATAACTAATTCCTACGTTATTATTTGCCTGAGCAATGCCATTTTTAAAACCTAATTTTTTGGCAAGCAAAATGGCTTTATCGCCATGTGTTATACCTGTATTGTATTCTGCTATCTTACCATATTCTCTACATAAAAAATATTCGTGTTTTACTTTGTTGGTATCTTCTATATCGGTTTTTATAAGGTTTAGAAGTGAATCTATTTTTGGGTTTTGTGAATAAGAAAAACGCGAAGTAAAAAAGACTATTAAAATAAGAACCCGGTATTTCATCATTTAAAAATAGTAATAAATAGTAAAGAGCAACTATTTTTTCTTACGCTTTCCACTCAGTTAATGTTTTAGTGAGTAGTGCTGTTTTATCGGGTTTGGTGGCGGTTCGCATAAGTAATATAAATTCAGTCAGTTTTTCGGGGTTAATTTTTATTTGCCCTAAGGCTATGTTTAACTCCTGAGCTCCAATGGCTTCGCTAAACTTTGCTGTTTGCTTATATAATTTGCTTTTTGTTTTTGAAGGTTTAAACTCATCATCAACCACTAAACAAATAAATTTTTGTTTATAAATATCAATCAGGTAAGCGTCTTTAATAATTTCCCAGTTAATAAAATCCTTATGGGTTGTTCTATCAAAAATGCCTGTTTCATTAATAATTATTTGAGGCCGTCTGTCAAACAAACTAAACAAACCCACCGGATACCCAAGCCCGAAAAAACCAATGTTTAACCAAGCTGCCCAGGCAGGCATATCGCCAATTGTGATACCCAAAATTCCTATGGCCACAAATATTGAGCACAACAACATAAGTTTTATGGCTCTCCAGGGCGATTTATAAAGTTTTATTTCTGTCATTTACTTAATTATTGGTTTATAGTATTACTACTATTGGCTACAAATTTTTATCTCTTTTTAGGTTTTCTATATTCAGTTGCTATTTCTTCTTTTGGCAAAAGGGTTTTTCTTATTTTGCAAAAATCTTCTATTGGTTCTAAAAATAATTCATTTCGGGCTTTAGTTAGTTCTTCTATTTTTCCGAACGGAATTATGAAAACTTTCTTGGCTATGGTTGTATCTTTCGAAAACATGTAACCATACATAATTAGCGTACCATATTTTTGTTTGTACTCAAATTTTACCGAATCCATATAAAGGGGAGTTTTTATCGAACAATAATCTATAGCACTTGCCCACACATAAGGGTACTCGTTTACTTTTTTAATTTCTTTCGTCACAAAGGGCTCAAGCTCTTTTAACTCTTCCATCGTATAATGCCTTAGTAGTAAATCAGCATCTCTTATCGAAAATTTTCCATTGGGTTTTCTTTCTCCAATTAAATTATAACCCGGCCAGCCATATTGTTTACAAATTAAAATAAGCTCTTTGGCACTTTTCCTGTCTCTTCTTTCCATAATGCTATCCTGCATTCTGGATGGAAGTATATTTACAGGACCCATCCTTGCTGCCTGATCTCTAACATAAAGGTGGTGTATTTTTCGACACACTTCTTTGTTCAGCGATTTTTTATATTGCTTTAAAGTAGCGTTTAATTTTTTTCGTAGCGCTTTGTTTTGTTTATGTGTAACGAAATTAAAAACCGCATCACCATCTTGCGTGTTACTGTGCTTAAAAGTTTTGTAATTTCCACCGAGCATGGCACAGGCATATAAATAAGTTTTAGTTAAAGCAGTATCTTTTACCTGTAACGCGTTGGCGGCGGCCATTAAATAATCCTGATTAAAGCCCCTAACCGAATCTAGCCTAAAAGCAATTTTGTAACATGAGTCTACCTGATGATACTGTTCATATATGAAATAATGTTGCGCTAAATTTGTGTTAGTATAGTATTGTATAAACTGTACTTGCGAAATGGAAACGCTGCATAAAACAAAATAAAAAAGTGTTATTAGTTTTATTACTCGTTGTTGCATGGCTTTTTTGTTTGACTGTACAAAGCACTAGCTAAATTGCCAATAAACGCATTAATTGCTATCAGGAAAAACTTGCTTAGTTCTTTTAGCCATCTCGGCGGCAATTACACGTCCGTCTTCACCTTGTTGTTTAAGCTTTTCTATGATGTTTTGGTAACTCTTAAAATCTCTATCCTGACTTAATTTAAAAACTGTATCAATTTCGCTTACTTCAATTTCAAAAGCCACAATGGCATTCATTACACGTTGTTTAAACGCTACAGGTATATTATCAAACGTGGTTGGCGACTGTTGGTTACCGTTTTCAAAATGCAGCGAGGTCATGCGCAACACATTTTCTAAAGCCTCATCGTTTAAAAATTTAATAGTGCCTTTAGCATGCACGCTCATATAATTCCAGGTAGATGGTGTATGCGGGTTGCTATACCAGGTGCCGCTTACATAGGTGTGCTTGCCCGTAAAAACTGCCAGCACATTCGGGTTATACAAAAACGCTTTATGGTGGTCGGTATTTTTCATTATATGCCCGCGTACTATTTTTTTGCCTGCGTGTTCTTCAATAAAAACCGGCACTTGTGTAGCAATGGGTTTATTTTTGGCATCGCATCCGCTTAAAAAAGCAAACGGATACTCATTAACAAATTCTTTTATTACTTCTTCATTTTGTTCTTTATGATAGGGTAGGTTATACATAAAATTATTTTATTGGTTATTAATTAATGTTTAATTAAACGCTTATAAATATAACCATTTTGTTTTTACACTGTGGCTCAATGGGCTTTACGCTGCCACCCCAACGCGCGGGGCAGCAACAAACATTTATTATTTTTTAAATAAATTTATCGTAGCTTTATTCTGTGAAAACAAAATTGCTTTTACTAATAGGCCCCCTGCTTGGCATCCTGTCTTGTAAAAACCCCATAGCAAACCTCGGCTTGCCTGCCAAAGATGAGGCCAGGTTGGCTGCCCCTATACCTGTACCCAATGGCGATTTCGAAAACTGGAATTGGCAACTGCGTCCCATAAGTTGGTACACCAATGGCTGCCCCCTATGTGTTGGTGCCCAGTGGGATGAATATGTGGTTAAACAAGATTCTCAAACAGTATACCATGGCAAGTATAGCGCCCAACTAATGTATAACTATAGTTTTCAGGCATACGCCAAAATAAAATTTGCGCTCTCAATACATCCAAGTAGTTTGCAAGCTTACGTAACTTGTCATTTATATACCCCCGATACCGTATCCATAAACATTAAACTATATAAACACAAACACGTGGTAGATAGTGGCTATTGGCAATCAACCGCATCCATCACAAATTTCACCCAAATAAATATACCCCTAAGCACTAATGCTGCTTTAATTGATAGCGCGCAAATTCTTATTAAAGGTGGTAAAACCATAGCCCCCAATAATTACAACTCCTCAACTCTGTGGGTCGACGATTTATCTTTCTTTAAATAAACATCGCTGCTACTCTTAACTCCGCCAACAAAATTCTAATCGTTTATTTATTAAAAACAGTGCTGCTTTGCTAAGCCAATTAATTAGTATTATTGATAACCAATTTTATTGTATGACAAAAAAAGCAACCTGGATTTTATTTGTTGCCCTATCCGTATCAATAGGGCTTTACCCGCTTTTATATTTTTTTATAGATAAAAAGTTTGGTTTATTAGGTACCAAAACCGACCAACTTTTAGCAAACACCTTTTGGAACATTGCTTTTTATATCCACATCATTTTAGGCGGGCTAGCTTTGCTTATTGGCTGGGTGCAATTCAGTCAAAAAATCCGAAGTCAAAATCTTTTCCTACATCGTCGGCTTGGTAAAATTTATGTACTGGCTGTTTTAGCAAGTGCAACAGGCGGCATCTACATAGGTTTTTTTGCCACCGGCGGCATCGTTGCTTCAGCAGGCTTTGTATGCTTAGGCATAGTATGGTTTTATACAACCCTAATGGCTTACATAAACATTAAAAACAAACAAGTTGTACAACACCAAAAAATGATGATGTATAGTTATGCTGCTTGCTTTGCCGCAGTAACCTTACGACTCTGGGTTCCACTCTTAGGCTTCATAATAACCGATTTTACAACCGCCTATATTATTATAGCATGGTTGTGCTGGGTACCAAACTTAGTTGTTGCTAATTTAATTATTAAACAAAAAAAGCTATAATCAAACATTTTTTCTCTTGTTCTTATTAGTTGGGCGTTCCGACGCCTTGTAAACATGCGCCGTCGGGCTTTTCACTTCAAATAACATTCGGCGATACCAAACATGATAACTAAAAAAAACTGAGCCAATCTTTTGCCAATTACAGCAAAACGATTTCCACTACAATCCCAAACGCAAACAACAATTGTATTTATTGGAAACTACAATTTATTAAAAAACCTAAAAGTGGAATTGTAAAACTACTTACTAAATTCCTGCTTGTTAAAACCAAATAAAGGGGCTTGAAATTTTCGCTTTTTTTGCCTTGGCTTTTAACCCTCACTACTTTTTTTTGAACTTTAATCATTTCTTCTTTTTAATTATTTGTAAAACTACTTCACCTATTTTTCGAAATCCCCATTGTGAGCCACAATTATTTTATCTCCATTTGGTTTTCCAAAATTTAGACCAACCTATATTCTCAAAACCTGTTTTGTTTGCTGGATAATTTTTTCCTTGATTTTTCGTTAAAAAACTGTTGGCATCTTTAAAAAAAAGCAAGCCCTAAGTTTTTTAATTTTACAACATGAAGCAATATCACGATTTAATGAAGCATGTGCTTGCGCAAGGCACAAAAAAAACCGACCGAACAGGCACAGGCACCATAAGTGTTTTTGGCTACCAAATGCGTTTTAATTTACAAGATGGTTTTCCTTTACTCACAACCAAAAAGCTTCACACAAAATCTATCATACATGAGTTGCTTTGGTTCCTAAAAGGCGACACCAACATTAAATATTTAAAAGATAACGGCGTTAGCATTTGGGACGATTGGGCAGATGCCGAAGGAAATTTGGGACCCGTTTACGGCTACCAATGGCGCAGCTGGCCAACACCCGATGGTCGCCATATCGACCAAATTACGCAGGTGGTTGATATGATTAAAAAAAATCCCGACTCACGCCGCATGATTGTAAGTGCTTGGAACGTGGGTGAGATTGATAAAATGAAACTTCCTCCATGTCATGCCTTCTTTCAGTTTTATGTAGCCGATGGCAAATTAAGTTGTCAGCTTTACCAACGTAGTGCCGATATATTTTTAGGTGTTCCTTTCAACATTGCATCTTATGCTTTACTAACTATGATGGTAGCACAGGCCTGCGATTTACAAGCGGGCGATTTTGTACACACCCTGGGCGATGCGCATTTATATTCCAATCATATCGAGCAGGCTAACTTACAGTTGTCACGTGAGTGTCGTAAGCTCCCAACCATGAAAATTAACCCTGCCGTAAAAAATATTTTCGATTTTAAGTTCGAAGATTTTGCCCTCGAAGGTTACGATCCACACCCACATATCAAAGCTGAGGTAGCCGTTTAGTTGGCATTAAACTATCCAACCTCTCTGCGAAACAATTCGCCTAGAGCTTGCAAATAACATTTTATTCTAAACCAAAAATACATGCTTGTAAAATAGCGGCACTAATCTATTTAATTATTTAAAACCTGCACTATATAAAATAGATTAACGGTATAATTTTGTAGGTAATTGGCTTTTTAACAAAAAAAACTTGTCGCTGTTATCTCAAGCTAGGGGACTAAACAATTTCTTATCTTTAAAAAATGAAACTGCACTTACTCGTTATACTTATTTTTTTACCAAGCACAACCATTTTTGCGCAAGATACACTAAGCACAAAACCTAAATTTATTATAAAAGCTGATATACTATCTCCTTTTTTTTCCATAGCTAAAGACCTCAAAATGGGTTCGCTAACTGCCGAACTTGGATTTAAAAAACGTCATAGCATACAAGTAATGGGTTCATATAAAGTTGATACACATTTGGGGCCTTCTGAAAAAACACTTCAAATTATACCTATGTATAAATTCTTTCTTTTTAAAAAGAAATTTTGTGATGGTTTGTATACTGGGGTAAATGCAAACTATATTCAGGGTAATTTTCCGAGCGATAAAATTATTCATAGTACAAATGTTTGGTACAGATACAACTCATTGGGTGGGGGGCTTATTTTGGGTTACCAAACCTATATTAAAAAACACCTGGTTATTGATGCTCTAATTGGCGGCGGAATGCAAGAATTAATTAACGCAAAAGAAATAGTAGGTAATGTTAAATTTGATGATAAAATTACCAATGCACAAAACCCTAATTTTTATTTAATACTGGCATTAAATATTGGCTATAAATTTTAAACCACGCATGAAACAACTTCTAACAATTCTCTTCACCATTTTACTAAGCACAAATTTTTTTGCCCAAACAAAAACCAATAAATTAAACATTACACATTTAACCGAAAATTTTTACATCTACACAACCTATCATAGTTATAAAGACGAAATTGCATCAGCAAATGGTTTGTATGTAGTAACTAATAATGGCGTTATACTAATTGATAGCCCTTGGGATACAACTCAATTTCAACCCCTGTTAGATAGCATCCAGGCAAAACATCACCAAAAAGCAGTCCTCTGCATTGCCACACATTCGCACGAAGACCGTACCGCCGGACTCGAATTTTACCGACAACAAAACATCAAGACTTTTACTTCTCTCCAAACCGATTCAATCTCTAAAGCAACTAATCAAAAACGTGCGCAGTTTCATTTCACAAAAGATACCGCCTTCACCATTGGGCAACTGAGCTTTCAAACTTTTTATCCAGGCGCGGGGCACACGGCTGATAACATAGTTATTTGGTTCCCTAAACAAAAAATACTCTATGGTGGTTGTTTTATAAAAAGTACTGAGGCTACCGATTTAGGTTACAAAAAAGAAGCCAACCTACAAGCATGGCCAACCAGTTTAAAAAACGTACAGCAAAAATTTCTACAACCTAAATTTATTATCCCGGGGCACGATGATTTTACCAACCTTAATGCCATAAACCATACACTAAAACTTTTGCAGCAAAACAACATAAAATTATCAGCGGTTAATTTTGCTCCAATAAAAACATTTGCTTTAACCGATACCAATGTAACTGCAGGGCAAAATTATACTACACGGCAAATAAAATTTACGGTTAGTCATTATACATTATTACCTGAAAGTTTTCCTGTTTTAGATTCAATTGTTACATTTTTAAAACAAAATAAAAACGTTGTTGTTGAGGTTGGTGTTCATTCTGATAGTTGTATAAATCCAAATTGCTGCGATAGACCTACTCAAAACCGTGCTCAAAGCATTGTAGATTATTTAATAGAAAAAGGCATTGCAAGTAATAGATTGATTTCAAAAGGTTATGGTAAGCTAAGGTTAATAATTACAGATGACCAAATAAATAAGGCAAAAACCGAAGAAGAAAAAGAAGCCATGCATGCACGTAACCGCCGGGTTGTTTTAAAAATTTTAAGCAACAGTTGATGAAACTCCTCCTAACATTTATCTTCACTCTTTTACTAAACACAGTTTTTTTTGCGCAAAGCAGCATTAATGATTTTGTGCCTGCGGGTTACAGTATAGTTCGCACAGTAGCCGAGGGCGACTTAAACTACGATAAACTTAACGATGCCATTTTAGTAATTGGCAAAAATGGCGAAGATAGCCTCTCAACTATCGAGCATCCCCTAAAACGAAAACTTATTATATTATTTGCCCTCCCTAATAAAACCTACAAATTAGTTGCACAAAGTTTAAACCAGGTTTACTATTATAGTTACGACCCTAATTTTAGAGATGCCTTTGTAGAAGTACACATCGAAAACAATATTTTTTACATCGAACACTATGGTGGCTTTGCTCAACGCTGGGGGCGCACCACAGCATTTCAATATAACGCTGCCGATAAACTTTTTTATCTCCTGTCTGATGAGCATTCCACTTTCTATGCCACCGACCCCAACAACACCCTCTCCGAAAAAACCTACACCCAAAAAAACTTCGGCAAAGTACCCTTAAACAAATTCGATATTTACAAAATTGTTAAGTAGATGCAGGCATAACAAACAAACGCTTATCTTATGTTAAGTAATCTTTATTGTACAACACAACCGTAATCAAAAATATTTTCATCAATTAACATATTTTTCACCTAATTTTATCGTCTATTAAACCACACACATGAAAAAAATATTATTTATTACATTGCTTATTTGCGTTACACAATTAAACGCACAAGTTTGTTTTAAAACCGCACAAACATATACAACTGTCAACGCGGCTTACTCGGTAAAAAATGCCGACTTCGATAACAATGGCATTCCTGATATGGTAGCCGTTAGTTGCAGCACAACCTATCTTGCCAACTTAAATGTATATATGAATTTTTCGGCTGGCACATCAAATTTTAGCACTACAAACACCTATACATTAAATTCAACTTCATATCCGGTAGATGTAGCCGTTGGCGATTTTGATGGCGATGGCAAACAAGATGTCATAACCGTAAACAGTAATTTAGGTAACGTATCGGTTTTACCCGGCAATGGTAACGGAACTTTTGGCGCGGCAAACACCTTCACAACCATTGGCGCACCTAAAGCAATTGCCGTAGCCGATTTTAACGGCGATACTAAATTAGATATGGCAATAATTAGTAACACCAATAATAGTTTGGCTATACATTTAAACACTAGTACAGCAATAGGTTCTTTTAGTTTTGGAGCCGCCGTTACACATACTATTACCAGCGCGTATGCCATTACAACTGCAGATTTTGACGGAACCAACGGCGTTGATATTGCGGTGGTAAGCAATAGCGCGGGCAATAATTTATACGAGTTTTTAAATACAGGTACAGGTACTTTTAATGCGCCTGCTAGTTTTACCACAGGCTCAAATCCTTACGGTTTAACCACCGGAGATTTTAATAACGACGGCAAAATTGATGTAGCAACCGCTAATTATGGTTCCTATAATTTATCTGTACTATTGGGTGTTGGTACTGTGGGTAGTTTTACAACTGCGGTAAACTATGGTACAACAAATAGTGTGTATCCCGAAGCCATTATAACCATCGATTTTAATGGTGATGGAAATCTTGATTTAGCAACCGTTGGTACAAACTCATTCTCTGTAGCTTATGTCGAAGTTTTTATAGGTACAGGTTTAACAGCAAGTACATTTGGTACAGCCATTTCATTTCCTTCCAGCGTAGGTTTTGGTGCACCTACCAAAATGATTACCGGCGATTATAATGTAGATGGCAACCCCGATTTAGCCATTTCTCAGTACAGCAACAATTCGGTAGCCATGTATTTAAATGCGCAACCCATTATTAGTGGTGTTACTACACTTTGCGCTGGCGCATCAACTACATTAACCGCTACTAATGGCACCAATTATACTTGGAGTGCAAACGCAGGCAGTGCAACAACGGCCTCTGTATCTTTAACCCCAACAGCAACAACGCCTTATACCGTAACAGCTACTACAGGTACTTGTTCGGCATCAACGGTAAAAACAGTTACGGTAAATCCGCTGCCAACTATTTACACCAGTGCTTCGCCAACTGTAGTTTGCTTGGGTTCTGGTGTTACGTTAACAGCAAATAATGCGGTAACTTATACATGGAGCATGGGCGCAACAACATCTATCGCTGTCGATTCTCCTTCCGTATCAACTACATTTACTGTTACTGGTACCGATGCTAATGGTTGCATAAACACATCTACTATTTATGTTCCGGTTAACATGTACGATAATTTAAGCGGAACTATTTACGATACCACAACCACAGCAGCCACCCATACAATTACGGCAGGGGTAGTCTATTTATATCCGCAACGTACTATAACCGGTGGCATTGATACAGCCGGACTTATAGCCACAGCAAAATTTGTAAACATAAACAATACAAATGGTAGCTATTTATTTAGTCAGGTGACACCTGGTAATTATTATGTAGAAGCCTATGCCGATACCAACGTATATCATGGCGCAGTGGCAACCTACCTGAGTACTATGCCAAATGCCTTCCGTTGGGATTCTGCCACCGTGGTAACACACGCAGGTTGCAACAATTCAGTTGACCCGGGACACAACATCACAATTGTAGAATTGCCTGCACTACATGGAGCAGGTATAATAAGCGGGTCAATTACTGCCAACCAAAGTTTCGGGCATCGATTAAATGGTACTAATACTGTTATGGGCGCACCACTTAAGGGCATTGATGTAAAACTAGGCAGAAATCCGGGTGGAGGGTGTGCCGCACGTACAACAACCGATGCTAACGGTAACTATCAATTTAACGGAGTAGATACGGGCAGATATAGTATCTATGCCGATATACCAAATTTCGGTATGACTGTTATTTTAACAACAACCATCACCCCCGCAAACCTCCAAAGCCTTAACAATAATTATTGTGTCGATTCTGTAAGCATTAATCAATGTATACAAACAGGCATAACAACATTCAATACAAAAAATTCAACCATTCAAATCTATCCAAATCCCACACAAAACAATTTTACTATTGAGGTTTCAAATAATGATAAACAAACCCTTTCCGTTTTCGATATAAATGGCAAACTCGTTTTATCGCAAACCATAAACGGTACAACAAGTATAGATGCAAGTAATTTAGCTGTGGGCGTTTACAACATCAGTATCGCAAATACGCAAGGCGTAATAAACAAACGCTTGGTTATTGTAAAGTAATTTCTACTTTGTAAAAAAAGAAGCTTCGCTATAATGCGAGGCTTTTTTATTGCTCTATTAAAAAGTGCTATTAGTCTCTTTTACAGGTTATAATTTGCCTTTAGATGAACTATTTTATACACTTGTATACAATTACATCTATATGAAAAAACTTTTACTTTTTTTAGCCTTAGCGTTTTGTTTAAACATACACGCACAAATAATAAACACAATTGCCGGAGTTAACCAAGTACGAGGTAACGGTGGCATTGGTGGTTTAGCCGATACTACTAAACTTGATCATCCGGCAAGTATTATTACCGATGCAGCCGGAAACATGTATATGGCCGTAGGTAATGTAGTACGAAAGATAAATACGGCCGGCATTATTTCTGCCTATGCCGGAACCGGTTTAGGTACATTCACTAGTTCAGTGCAGGATAGTGGTGATGGTGGTCAGGCTACTGCCGCCCAATTAAGTTTTCCGAACGGTTTAGCTTTTGATGCAGCAGGTAATTTCTATATAGCAGATTCATATAATCATAAAATACGCGTAGTAAATACAGCCGGCATTATAAACACTTTTGCAGGCACTACACAAGGCTATGGCTGAGATGGAGGGCAGGCTACTGCCGCATTATTAGATGATCCTTGGGGTATAGCTGTTGATGCAATGGGTAATGTATTTTTTTCTGACATAAACAAAAATGTTGTTCGTAAAATAAATACAGCAGGCATTATAAGTACTATAGCGGGCAATGGAACGTCAACTTCTAGTGGCGATGGCGGGCAGGCTACTGCGGCTGGTATAGCTACCACGGGCATAACTTTCGATGCGTCCGGTAATCTTTATATTGGCGATGGTTTTAGTGCCATTCGTATGGTAAACTCAATGGGCATTATAAGTACCATAGCAGGTACAGGAGCCGATGGTTATAGTGGAGACGGCGGACCTGCCACATCGGCAAAACTGCACATCCCCTTCGGATTAGCTTTCGATGCGTATGGCAATCTTTATTTTACCGATTCACAGAATTATTGTGTGCGTAAAATAGACAATTCGGGCATCATATCTACCGTTGCCGGTAATGGTATATGGGGATTTAGTGGCGATGGCGGTGCGGCTACTGCTGCGCAACTAAGTCACTTGGTTAGTTCTATAGCTTTTACTGCAACGGGTAATTTATTAATTCCGGATCCAGATAATTATTGTGTTCGCCAAGTAACAATGTGTAGCACCCCTGCTGTAAGTTATACTTTAACAAATGTATCGCCCCAAACTTGGAATGCTTATCCCAGTTATTCATCAAACATAACCAGTGCAAAATGGTATTGGGGCGATGGTAGTTCTACCACAGGGCTTTATCCAAGTCATACTTATTCTGTTGCAGGTAGGTATAATATATGTGTTACCGCTTTTGTTTCCTGTGGAGATTCTTCTCAGTCTTGCCAAAACGATTCTGTTTATCGTTATTCAAATAATAGTACATTAAGCAATATGGTTTATGTAAATGTTTTAAATAATACTACTACAGGCATAAACCAACGTACAACAAACAACACAATAAACATCTACCCCAACCCTGCGCAAAATAATTTTACAGTTGAAACAAATGCAAGTGAAAAACAAATGATTTTTATTTTTGATGTAAACGGTAAGCTGGTGTATAACCAATTTATATATGGCAAAACAATTATTGATGCAAGCAACTTAAACGCGGGTGTATACGCTGTTTCTGTTTTTTACATTTGTAATGCTCGCTCAGCAACAAGTAAAAGTTTTTGTTAGCTATACAAATAGTTATTGCAATGGTGCGCGTCCCACAACTGAAGTACTAACCAAATACAACACACCCACTAAACTCACTAACTTTAAAATTAAACTGGTAGGCAAAAAAAACATGGTTGTTGTAACTGATACTGCGGGTTGTTTTACCCGTAAATTACATCCGGGCAAGTATCAGGTTTTTCTTACCGAAGAAAACAACAAAAACCTCTTTACCAATTACGACCCAACTTGTGTTAAAATGCTAAAAACATCCTATGCCGAATTACTGATTGAAAAAGGTAAAAATAAGTACGACGTAAACCTGCATTTTCCCTGTAATATTTGCGAACCACACGATAAACCATAAGTACGGTACTTGTAAATTTGTGACGCGTTAACATTTTCTTCAGTATTTAAAAATTCTTTAGTTAAAAACCTTTCTTTTTTAACTAAAATTCTCTTTATTGCAGCCCAACCAACCACTAACTAACTCATGAAAACAATTTTACAAAAAATAGTATGCTTGCTACTTGTTAGTTCATACATAACAATACAAGCACAAAACAGCAAATTGGATTTCGCTAACCCGAATGAAGATTTTTATCAAACTCAAAAACGTTTAACTAAGTATTTTAAAAAACACCAGCGTCAACTTAATGAAGAACGTAAAGAAAGAGCCGAAGGCCGTATGAAAGTTGGTGGCGAGGAGGAGCAAGAATTAGCAGGCTACGAACTTTTTAAACGTTGGGAAGATTACATGGCACCTCGCGTATATCCTACCGGAGATAAAACGCTGGCTTCTCGTTCTTACGAAGAGTTTGTAAAATATCAGGCAGAAACTGGCGGTGCTCAAAACCGTACCAATGGTACTAATCAAACTTCAGCAACACAGTCATCTACTTGGCAGGCAATTGGGCCTTTTGGCGACCCAACAGGTGGTAACGCAGGGCGTATAAATGCGGTACGTTTCGATCCGGTATCTTCTACAGGCATTTGGATTTGTACACCCGATGGTGGTTTATGGAACACCGCTAACAGTGGTGGTGCCTGGACAACCAACACCGATCAGCTTGGTGTTATAGGAAACTCCGATGTTGTTTTCGATCCAACAAATGCGCAAAATATGTACATGGCAACCGGCGATGGCGATGCGGGCGATTCGTATAGTATTGGTATTTTAAAATCAATTAATGGCGGCAGTACTTGGGCTACCACAGGCTTAACATGGACTGCTTCACAAGGCC
>Ga0207046_10020_pt1 | contig 46345 bp, 29 predicted proteins | sample Alteio_BWMinCont_66_FD_153303 | JGI IMG/M metagenome (GOLD analysis project Ga0207046, IMG submission 153303) | Enriched cells from forest soil in Barre Woods Harvard Forest LTER site, Petersham, Massachusetts, United States -... | ecosystem: Environmental > Terrestrial > Soil > Temperate forest >...
AGAAATAAGCTGCAAATCGGGGATCAGGTCGTACCACTACTGGTTCTTAGGACTCGGGCTGTTTTGCGCCACAAACGCGTTTGGGCAGGCCGCACCCCCACAATCCGCTCACGCGGATATCATCAACGGACAAGGACAAAAGATTGGTGAGGCGACACTCGTGCAAACAAATGACGGTGTTCGAATTGACTTGAACGTTTCGAAATTGCCGCCCGGCACGCATGGGCTTCATCTGCACACTGCCGGCAAATGCGAAGTTCCGAACTTTGCCAGCGCCGGAGGTCATTTCAACCCAGACACCAAGAAGCATGGAACTGACAACGCGGAAGGGCCGCACGCAGGTGACCTGACAAACATCGAAACAGGTTCAAACGGAACGGCAAAGACTTCCCTCATTGATGCCCGTCTAACTCTCGGCGATGGGCCAAACTCCCTTTTCCACGACGGCGGCACCGCGTTGGTGATCCATGAGAAGTCAGACGACTACAAGACCGATCCGTCCGGAAACTCCGGAGCGCGCATTGCTTGCGGCGTCATTCAAAAATGACCGGCGTCAGCTAAAAGGCTCGGCCAGGTCGAAGCCAGATGTTGCAAAGGTGCGTAGTCTCTGGATAGTGGGTTTGACCTGGTTGTATTGCCGCCGCCGTTGGTGTCAGAGAAGAACACTTGCGGATCATGTTTGCAAGCGTAGTTATATTGTATCGAATTGTTGAACGCATTGAGGTAGTTGCCGGGACCAAATAGACCCGGGAGGCTGGTCAAGGGCACGGTCCAGAGATAGTCGGATTCAGAAGGATGAATATGAGGATTGGCTCCGCTAGGAGTGGCCAAAACGTTGTGTAGGACGTGGCATAGGAGACGTGCTTGCTGATGTTCTCGACATGGCTATTGATGAAGGCAAGCGCGGTTTCGTTCGTTATGGCCCACCGACGTATTGACAGGGCCACGCTCGACGCCCTGCCGAAGGAATCTAGGTAATGACCGGCTGCTTCTTGCCGAAGCCAGTTGCCTGCTCGAACGCCTGCGCCATCTGGAGGACGCTGAAGTCTTCTTTGTTGCGGCCGACGATCTGCACTCCAACGGGAAGTCCTTCAGGCGTGAAGCCTCCCGGCACCGAGGCTGCTGGATTGCCCGTTGCCGAGATGTACCAGCAGGACTTCATCCAGTCGATGTAGTTATCAAACGCTACTCCCGCGATCTCCGTTGGGTATGGCGTGTTGACGTCGAATGGCGGCAACTGTGCGGTGGGAAGAACGAAGTACTCGTACTTTTCAAGGAATGCCTGAAAGCTCCGCCAGACCTGGCCGTGGGCGATTTCGGCCCGGGCAACATCGGCGCCAGTTAGTCGCAGCCCTTCTTCGATTTCACTCTTGAGAGAGTCCTTGAATGCCTCCGGGTGCTCGTGCAGCCGCACACCATAAATATTCGCCGAATTCCATGCGCGCAATACGCGGAAGGCGGTCTCAGCGGGGGCGAAGTCCGGCTCCGCCTGCTCGACGATGCACCCCAGGGATTCAAATGTCTTGCGATGCCCGTCCACCACAGCGCGTACTCGCGGCTCGAAGGGTACTCCGCCCAGGTCCTTAAACCACGCCACGCGCACGCCTTTGAAGCTACGGTCAAGCGGATGCGCGAAACGTTCTCCGGCTTCGTTGATGGAGAGCGGCGCGCGGGAATCTGGCCCCGCTATCGTGCTCAGCACGAAGGCAAGGTCGCCTACCGAACGGCCCAGGCATCCCTTGGTGCTCAGTGTCGACCACGCGAACGACGCTTTAGGATCGGGCACGCGGCCGATGGAAGGTCGAAAGCCAACCACGTTGCAGAATGCGGCAGGATTGCGTAGCGACCCGCCGGTATCGGAGCCACTGGCAATAGGCACAAAGCCGCAGGCCAACGCGACAGCAGCACCGCCGGAGGATCCGCCACAGGTCTTCGTCAGGTCGTAAGGATTATGCGTCGCTCCGAAGACCTTGTTGAACGTTTGGGACCCAGCGCCGAATTCCGGCGTGTTGGTCTTGCCGATAGTGATTGCACCCGCGCGTCGCATCCGATCGACAACAATATCGTCTTCAGTGGGGATGTAGTCCTTATACAGGGGCGATCCGAATGTAGTGCGGATGCCGCGTGTTTCCAGGAGGTCCTTATGAGCGACTGGCAAACCATGCAACGGCCCCAATGCCTCTCTGTGCGCTTGCATTTCATCGGCCTTCGAGGCGGCATCGGCGGCCATTTCGGGCATCAGCGTCACGATGGCATTGACCTTCGGGTTTATACGCTCGATCTGTTTCAGATGCGCGGCCAGTGCTTCACGCGCCGACAGCTTCTTCGTACGGATCAGCCCGGCCATCTCGACTGTGCTCATGAAACAAAAGGAGGAAGCGTTGGCCTGAACCTGCAGGGCCCCATCGAGGACAAGCAGCGCAGCCACTCCCTCTAGAAGTTCGCGGCGACTTAGATTGTTCTCACTCACGGTGCGTGAGTTTACCACGTGCCGGGCTCGCCCACCGGCGCTTTAGGTGGACAGGCTGGGTGATCTCGAATGGCGCAGCGCAGGCAAGCAGTGCTCGAGACGATTGTGGATGATTGGCCGGAACGGCAATTAATTTTTTTTGCCCGACGACTCCCGTAAGTAATCGGAAACGTCAAAATCCTCATGGACGGTAACGGCGTTATTAAGCACCGACGTTAATCCGGCACGTGGATCGCTTCCGTGTATGCTGTCGTTTCTCCAGTGGATTCAGTTCCAGTGGGCTGTCTTCTACTTGCCCACCATCAGAATTGAAAACGAACCCGGCACCATTGGACCACGGGCGGGGCGGCCTGCTGGTCCAGGCGGCGCGTCAGGCGCAGGCGGCCCGAACTCGGCTGCCATGGTTAACAGGTGATTCGTCTTTGTGTCGAGCGCGAGAGTCTTGGCGCCCACCATGGTTTGCAGCGTTTGCTCTACCACGAAGCTGGTGGGACTGTTTTCCTGGATGAACGTCATCGTGCCGCCGCCTTCCGCGCTGATGGCTTCCATTGTGGCGGGATTGAACGCCACGGTATCCACCCCTATGCCGGTCGGAAGAGTGGTAATAATGTTGCCGTTGTCTGCGTTCACAATCACCACGGTAGGTGACGGCTGACGGTAATAAGCAAAGAGGACGTGATTCTTGGCGTCAAATGCCAGGCCGCTTCCGCCAGTGCCCTTCGAGCTAACGTCGTAGTGCGCCGTAACGGTTAGGTTCTTCGCATCCACCACGGCGATGTTCGCTTTGTCCGCGATATTGACATAGATCGTGCCTTTTCCATCGCTCACCGCTTGTTCCGGCGCTCCTCCCAAGTCAAGGGTCTTAACGATGGTACCTTCTGCTGCGTCGATCACCGTTGCATGAGGTGGCTGATGGCTCAACACCCACACACGCGCGTTGTAGGGGTCGCATAGGATCCCGTCGGGACGGCCGTCCACGTCAAGGGTCTTGATGACTTTCAATGTGGTCGCGTCCCACATGGTGATCGGCTTTGTGGTAGAGAAGCCGTGGTGGGATTTGGGGTCGACCGTAGCGCCGCCGGACCTGACATCGGCGATCGCGCCGGTTGGTTCAAGTGTATCTAGGCTGAAGACCGTCAGTTGGCTCGTCGCCCCGCCGCGAGGGATGTACAAACGACGGCCCTCGACGTCTGCGAAAATGTAGTCATATCCGCCTTCACCGCCCACTTTGGCTGTCCTCAGCACCTTGTAAGGACCTGCGGTTGGGGGCTGTGGGGATAAGCCCATGGACGTCAACATCATGAGCGCTGCTGCAAGTACAACTACTAGGGAAATGGGTCGCATGAGGTATTTCCTCCACTGGCTTGCAATTTCCACTTGGTCCCAAGCTGCGACGGAATATACACCAATTCAAGACGGATCGGCGACGCGCTGACTTTGCCAGCGGCGCCTTGCGGTTCCTGCCCTTTTTTCTGTTCTGAACCGGACGGTCAAAAACGGACATATTGTAGACATGGTGAGACCGCGCCGGCCGACGTCGAGAAGGCTTCGGACCACGCCCGCGGGACGCCATGAAGACCGAGCGTCCTGGATGCGTCTGCTGCCGTTGACTGGCTTCTTCAGACATCTGCTGGGCAGACCATCGAGAGGCGTATTTACTCGCGCAACAAAACCCTGCACGCGCCTCAGCTCATGGATCTTGAGGCCACGCAGGTATTGAGGCGTCTTTCACTTCACTGCAAAGAGTGGTCTCTGCACATCGTGCTGATGAGGCGATTCGTGATCTGCTCGATCTTCGTGTTACTCGGTATCCTCATCTCGTGCTCCTGCCCCGCATTTGGCAACTCCGTCACAAATTTTCTGCCTATGATGCCGCCTACGTCGTGCTTGCCGAGAAGCTCGGAGCTACGTTAGTTACGAGGGATGCCCGACTCGCTTCTGTTACGGGCCATGTGGCACTCGTCGAGCTCTTTTGATCCGACGGAGCTGTGGTAGGCAAAAATTCCACCCGTGTCTGCTCTGAAGGAGCAGGCGAATGCCCCGCCGATCCCTGAACGCATCACTTTGATCTCTGTTGAGCGATCCATTTGTCGGTGCGGGCCTCTAGCATGTCGAGGGGCAAGGTTCCGCCATTGAGCATCTCATCATGGAAGGTGCGAATGTCGAATTTGGCTCCCAATTCTTTCTGGGCGCGTTCGCGGAGTTCGCGAAACTTGAGCTGGCCCAGCTTGTAGCTCAGGGCCTGCGCGGGCCATGCGATGTAGCGGTCGGTTTCGGACTGAATGGTCGGCTCATCGACGGCACCCGACTTGCGGAAGAAATCGACAACCTGATCGCGCGTCCAACCTTTGGAGTGGATTCCTGTGTCGACAACCAATCGCACGGCGCGGAACAGCTCGGAGGAAAGCCTGCCGTAATCCGAAACAGGATCCTGATAGAAGCCAACTTCTTTGCCAAGCTGCTCAGCGTAGAGCGCCCAGCCTTCGATGTAAGCATTGAAGCCCAGTCCGTGAAGGCGGAACCTAGGCAGCCCGCTGAGCTGCTGCTGCACGGAGAGCTGCATGTGGTGGCCCGGGACGCCTTCATGGTAGGCGATCGCTTCGTCGTCGATCAGAGAACGCTCCGCAAAATTGGAGGTGGCGACCACAACGCGGCCGGGCCGCTTTCCGTCGGGAGTGCCGGTGACATAGTGGGTCGCGGCGGCGGCCTGGAAGGCAGGGATTGCCTCGACAGTGACACGAGATTTCGGAAGGAGGTTGAAGAGTTCGGGCAGTTTGGGTTCCATCTGAGCGATATAGTGACGAAAGTCGTCAAGAATCTGGTCCGCGGATGTGGGTATATATTTGCCATTGGTTTTTAGGGACGCACGGAAAGAGGCGAGGTCCTCGAAACCCTGCTTTTTGGCAATTACCGTCATCTCCGCCTGGATGCGCTCGATTTCGCGGAGACCGAGTTGGTGGATATCGTCGGGTTTCATTTGCGTGGTGGTGCGGCCGTAAATGTCGTTCTCATAGCGCTTCTCGCCGTCCGGCAGAGAAGTCACGGCGAGAGTGGTACGACCGTGCGGAGCATATTCCGTGCTAAGGAAGGCAGCGAAGGCCTTGTAGCTGGGAATGACATCGGTATCAATGGCGGCGGTAATCTGCTGCGTCAGGCGCTTCTGCTCTCCTGGAGCGATTTCGGCTGGATATTTCTTTGTGGGAATCAGAAAGGGATCCGCGTCGATGATGCCCTGACACTGAACGGGAAGCTTCTCAATGAGGAATCGCACCGGCATCAGGTTGTCTTTCGTGCCGGCCCGGAGAACTTCCGTGATCTGACTGAGGACGCGAGGAATCTGGTGCAGGCGGGCGATGTAGTCTTCATAGTGCTTCACCGAATCAAAGGGAACAGACAGAGGCAAATCCGCGAGCGCAGTGTGGATGCCATTCTGCTGGTTGATTGGCATTTCGTATTCTTTGAGGTCGAAATCGGCAATGCGCTGCTGAAGAACGCGAATCAGAAGGTCGTGGGAGAGTTGATCCTGGTCGGAGAAACCCATCGTGGAAATAGCCTGAAGGCGGCTGAGGAAAGCGTGGTTCGTTTCATTGTGCTCGACAATGGCTGCGAGTGAGTAATCGCCGAGTTTGTCGTTGTAGCGGTAGTCTCCGAAGGCCGTGGCGCGCTCTGGGAAATTGCGAAGGTCGGATTCGTATTGCTGGTCGAAAAGGGCGTTCTGCGCGGCGAGGCGCTCAGCAACTGGTTTGAGGTCCTGGGCGAATACGGAACCGCCCAGGGCTAGCAGGAAAATAAGACTTGGGTGAAATCGCATGCGTGGGAGCGTAGCAGAGGTGAGAAGTTCGTTGCACGAACAAATTAAGGCAGCCGAATTGCCACCGACCGCGACCTTTTGTGAGGAATCGGTGCCGACTGAGACAGTCATTGGGAATCCCTGTCTCGCTGATCCCGCTTTCGTCCCAGCAAGCCAGGAGGCGAACTAGTGAGTGGAAGGCGCGGAAGCTTCACCGGTCGCGATGGAGCGCCCAATCCAGGCGAAGGCGAATAGGGCCAGTCCGGCGATCCATGCGCCTAGACTGAACGTTCCCGAAAAATATTGTGCGATCACGACGCCCATAGCGATCAGAATTCCCGCGAGGAACAGGAACATGCGCATCCCGTAGAGAGTAGCGAACGGCAAATAGTGCGCGCCCAAAAGGATCATCAGAGCCGGGAAAAACCAGTTCAAATTGTAGAGACCTACGGGCACAAGAAGCAGCATCGAAAATGGCAGCACAAACGCGATCTGCATCCCCAAGCTATTGAACGGATTCTCTCTGCTCACGGACGCGCGGCGGCCCGACAAACGTAGCAGCATTTGCGTGAGCGGAAAGGTGAAAAATCCCCCGATGACGAGGGTCAGGATAGACGCTCTTGGAGTGACCCAGGTGCCTAGCGTCGCGGAGACCAGCCAAATTACGGAACTGACAAGCTGTCCCCAGAAGCCGCCAATGTAGACAGACCGCACCTCGCGCTGAGCATCCTGGATGTCCATTCAAACCTCCGAAACGGGTGGTGAGGTTGCGGCCCGCTATACTAGCACGCCGCGCTCAGCTGGGCGGGCGTCAGCAGCGCACACGTACTAAGTCCTGGTTATGTCGGGTTACCGGAGATGTAAGGCATTACTTCAATTGATGTCCGGTTACGTCTTACTTTTTCAGCGATTTTCCAGATGCTCAATCGCACGGCGCAGTATCTCGCAACAAGCTTCCCACGGCGTAAAGCGTTGAGTACCAACAAAAATGGCCGGAGAAGAAGTCGCCAAAGGAAAAGGAGGCAACCCCGCATTTCGCGAGGATGAAAGCCCCGCTGAAATCAGCAGAGCGAACCGTTGCAGCTCACGGCAATCGTCCAAATCAAAGCCCGAAGGTATTTCGGGATACGGCGCAAGCAGTTGACGCCGCAGATCATCGGAAGTCCTGCCCCATAGGGCAAGACCGAGCGTTCCGCAACGGCGTAACCGAGCTTCCGCCTGTATGGCCTCTGCTGTCCCGAAGGGCCGAGGCGGAAACAATGAATCAAACTCTTGCTCGTCCATAAATCTTGACCGGCTATACAGGCATCGTAACAAAACCCACTACCGGTAACGGCGCTTTAATCGGGAATAGCAGAGTTTATCCATCCGGTGACTCCGCCACATTGGCAGGTTTGCAGTAGTGGCAGTGCTTGGGGAAAAAGAGGTCGCCGCCCCACTTGAACGCCTGCCCGCAGCGAGGGCATTGCCAATCGTTCCATCGTACGTAGACACGAGTGGTATCCGGTATGTACGCCAGAATGAAAACAGTCGCGATTTTGGAAGATCCGGGGCTTTACGGCCCGCGAGTTGTAAAGACCGCCCTCGGCGGCACCTTTTGTTTTGCCCGGCGTCTACGAAGGAGGAGCAAGGAGCCGATGTGAGGTACCCGACTTGGACCGTCGGGCATCCAACAAGGGTCGTTGCGTGTGTCAAAGTGACGCCCGGTCTTAATAAAGATGGCTGAGGTGATGACACAAACGTTTGGAGCTACGCTAGCAAGAAAAGAACAACAATCGTACGCAGCTCGGTACGAGATGCTCTTCCGTGTCTCGCAGGCGATCAGCGCTTACCGCGATCCCAGAGAGCTGTTTAGCGTACTTGCGGGCCAACTGCGCAGCGTCGTGCTGTTCGACGGTATCGGCGTTATCCAGTTCGGCGAGGCTGGAAACAAAGTTAAATGGCACGTCGCTGAGAAATGCACCGAGCCTGGAGGCGTCTATTCGTCACAGGTCGGGCCAGAAGACGAGCTGTTGTTGTGGGTTTACCAGAATCAAGAGCCTGTTTGGATCTCCTCAGTTGAAAACGAACAACGCTTTCCTGCCACGGTAGAACGGCTGAAGAACTACGGAATTCAATCAGGTTGTGTGCTTCCTTTGAGCACGGCGCACCGTCGCTTGGGATGCCTCTTCGTCGGTAGCGAGCGCCGAGATTCCTACGGGGAGGAAGACGTCTATTTTCTCTCACTATTTGCCAATCAACTTGCCGTGGCGATGGATAACGCGCTGAATTTTGAAAGGTCGCAACGCAGCCAGGCCGAATTGCAGCGAGAGAAAGACCGTCTGGATTTGCTGCTTGATCTCACCAATAGCATTGCCTCGAATCTCGAGCTTCAGGATCTCCTCCGAACGGTTTCCGCCAACGCCCGTCGCTTAATGCAATGCGATCTCACCGGCGTCATATTGTTTGATCCCGAGACCAAACAATTGCGGCTTTGCGCGCGGGATTTCCCGGAAGGCAGGGGGTTCATCCCTAGGGAAGGTGTGGTTTCGATGGAAAGCCCTATCGGTGAAGTATTCCGGGCCGGGAAGGCTTGGAAAGGACATGCGCGCGACATTCCGAATAGCCTGGCTCACGAGGAAGGCCTCAAGACTGGGTGCGCATTGCCGCTAGTAAGCCGAAATCGGGTGCTAGGCGTGCTAACGGTAGGCAGACGGGAGGAGGTTCCCTTCACCGCGGACGATATGGCATTCCTTACTCAGGTTGCAAATCAAATCGCGATCGCCGTCGAGAACGCGCTCGCGTATAAGCAGATCGCCGACCTGAAAGACAAACTCTCCCGAGAGAAGCTGTACCTCGAAGACGAAATCCGCAGCGAGATGAACTTCGAGGAAATCATAGGAAAGAGTGTGGTCCTGAAACGTCTGCTCAAGCAGGTAGAAACCGTCGCACCGACCGAATCCACTGTCCTGATCCACGGCGAGACGGGCGTCGGAAAAGAATTGATCGCACGGGCGATCCATAATCGGAGCGTGCGCCGCGCGAATGCTTTCGTGAAATTGAATTGCGCGGCAATTCCCACCGGATTGCTGGAGAGCGAGCTCTTTGGCCACGAAAAAGGCGCTTTTACGGGTGCCATCGCGCAGCGAATTGGCCGTTTTGAGCTGGCCAATAATGGGACCGTATTTCTGGATGAAATTGGAGAGATTCCACTGGAACTGCAGCCTAAGCTCCTTCGCGTGCTGCAAGAACGGGAGTTTGAACGGCTTGGGAGTTCGCGGACGCTTCGTTCCGACGCGCGTTTGATTGCGGCCACGAATCGCGATCTGGAAGCGATGGTGAGCGAGCAAAAGTTCCGCAGCGATTTGTTTTACCGGCTCAACGTGTTTCCAGTTCGTGTGGCGCCGCTGCGCGAGCGCCCCGAAGATATCCCGCTGCTGGTGCGGCATTTCGCGTCCCAGTTCGCGCGCCGCATCAACAAGGACGTCGATACGATTTCATCGGAAACCATGAAGGGGCTGGTCGAATACCATTGGCCCGGCAACGTCCGCGAGCTGCAAAACGTAATCGAACGCGCCGTGATCACATCGGAAGGAGCGGTTCTCGAAGTGCCGCTGAGCGATCTAAAGGCTCGCCCGATGGCAACTTCGCTCACAACGGCGAATCAGACGAATCACCACGCGGCGAACAGCGCACGTCAAAAACCTAGAACTGAAGGTGAGGAAGCTGAGCGGAATCATATCTTGAGCGTGTTGGAGCAAACGAACTGGGTTGTTGCCGGACCGAATGGCGCAGCGCTTCGACTGGGAATGAAGCGTTCGACGCTGCAATTCCGCATGCGCAAGCTTGGATTGACCCGAAACAGCGAGCACGAACGGACGTCCGTGCCCTCCAATTTAGCCAAAGCGATCTAACGCTTTTCTGAAGATGCCAACGTGCCAACGTTGGCATTGGCATTGGCACTTGGGCACTTCCGCCTCTCAGCCGACCTGCTGTTCAATCAACTCTCTTCTTTCCGGCAGCTTAGCGAAATACGCGCACGGCAGATCTCTTGGCATCGGACGTGCATTTCTCTTCACCGACGAAAAGAAAGGCGTCCGAAATGGTTTCGAGGCACAAGGGCCGATGGCGTGGCGATTCTCTTCAGTTGCATCGGAATCGCGGCATGCATTTTCTATGTTCACGTTCTCATTCAATTTCTGCGCGACAGCAACCTCGAGAGGCGAGCCCGGCCGAGATCGCCGGGCCGCTCCACCACCGGCCACGCTTCCTGTTGATGAATGGAGGTAATGGCAGTGCTGCGAATCACCATCATTGATACGCCGTCTGGGCAGAACTGGATTCTTCAGGGGCGGTTGATCGGTCCATGGGCTGCTGAGCTCCTGTCGAATTGGAAAAGAGCGCACGCCCAACGCACTGGACGAAGCTGCATCGTTGATCTGAGTCAGGTCACATTCATAGATACGAGCGGAGAAAGGGTACTTACAAAGATGATGAGAGCAGGCGCCCACTTCATCGTCAGCGGTTTGTATGCAACGCAGGTGATCGAGAACCTGCAGGTCCGGTGCAAGAACCGGATCGGAAAGTGAGGAGTCGTGGAAATCGCATTGATGGGAGTAGCGGTGGTTCTTGCTTTTTTGGTTGTTTTCGACAACCTCATCAACAGGCTCGGTCGAAAACACCGACTTTAACGGCGCAAAGCAGAACGCAAGCGACGGCGTTCCTAATGGGCGCATGAATATGATGAGGATTGAGTATCGCGAATCACACCAAGGCAGCGCCAACTGATCGGGCTGCTTTTGAACGAATTACTTACCTGGGAGGAACTCGTGAAATTGAAGGGAATTCTCGGTTTGATGGCATCCAACATCCTGCTCATCGCCGCGGCTGGGTGCAGTAGGGGGCCGGTTCAGGCGGCAGCGGGAGCACGCCCGGAAGGCACACTCGTGACTGTGGCCACTACAACCGCGACGGATGTTCCCGTTTACCTCGATGAAATTGGCCGCAACGGGGCTTTCGAGTCCGTAACGGTGACACCCCAGGTGGGCGGACGCATCACAGAACGACACTTCGAAGACGGCGCGAATCTGACGAAAGGTCAGCTGCTCTTCGTGATCGATCCTCGGCCCTATCAGGCGCAGTTGGATTCAGCACAAGCGAACCTCGCGCAAGCGAAAGCGTCCCTGGAACTCGCCAAGATCCAGTTTGCCCGCGACGCGGAGCTGGTCGGAACAAAAGCCATCTCGAAACAGGACTATGACACGAAGAAGAGCACGGTCGATGTGGACGAGGCACAAGTCGAAGCTGCCGAAGCAGCGCTCGAAACCGCGAGGCTTAATCTCGAGTACTGCTTCATTCATTCGCCAATTGAAGGACGCGCGGGGGCGCGGCTCGTTGACGTGGGAAATGTCGTGCAGGCCAATACGACTTCGCTATTGCTGACCCAACGACTCGACCCCATCTACGCGGATTTCGCTATCACCGAACGCGACCTTCCCGAAGTTCAGAAAGAGATGAAGCGGGGAACGTTGAAGGCCGACGTCCGGCTGCCATCGGAGCCGGAGAACGCCGCGAGAATCGGGAAACTCACCTTTCTGGACAATACAGTGCAGAACGGAACGGGCACCGTCAATCTGCGAGCCACGATTGCGAATCCGGATCACCATTTCTGGCCGGGCCAATTTGTGAACGTCAGGCTGGTTCTGGAGACAAAAAAAGGGGCCGTGCTAGTGCCGAACGAAGCCACGCAAATCAGCCAAAAGGGATTCTACGTCTACGTTGTGAAATCAGATGGCACGGCGGACCTTCGGCTGGTGAAGCTGGGGCAACGCCAGGGCAACGACATAGTCATCACTGACGGACTGAGTGCCGGTGAAAACGTTGTGAGGACGGGACAATTGACAATTATTCCAGGTTCCAAGGTTCGAGTGGCCTCCGCCCCTACTGAGGTGGCCAGCCCGACCGGCAAGCAGACTGTTGAGTCGAGTTCCAGTCAAGGTGGAAAGTCATGAATCTCTCACTCTCTGAGCCATTCATTCGTCGTCCAGTGATGACCCTAGTTCTGACGGTTTCAGCCATCCTGTTTGGCGTGCTGGCGTACTTTGGATTGCCCGTGAGCGATCTGCCAGCTGTGGACTATCCGGTGATTCAAGTGCAGGTCAACTATCCTGGAGCGACGCCCGAAACGATGGCCAACAACGTGGCGACGCCGCTCGAACGACAGTTCATGCAGATTCCGGGACTCGAGTTGGTAACCTCCAACAGCGGGCAGGGTCACACCAGTTTCGTGCTGCAGTTTGCGCTCTCGAAAAGCCTCGATGCAGCTGCAACTGACGTTCAAGCGGCAATTACACGAGCACAGGGACAACTGCCCGTTGATCTTCCAAGCCCACCGACATTCACCAAGACCAATCCCAACGACCAACCCATTCTTTATATCGCGCTGACTAGCAACACCGCCACCGAAGGCCAGCTCTATGATTACGCCAATACCCAGGTCGGCGAACGCATCAGCATTCTGCCCGGCGTCAGTCAGGTTGCCGTGTACGGCACACAATCGGCAGTGAGGATTAAGGCCGATCCTTCGACCATGGCGTTGCGAAACATCTCGCTCGATGACTTAACTGCCGCGATCAAGAGCGGCACGAGCTACACCGGCGCGGGACAATTCGACGGCGCGCATCGCACCTTTCTGCTGCAGCCGCAGGGACAGTTGAGTACGGCGGAACAATACGACCAGTTGATCGTCGGCCAGAGCAACGGTGCGCCGGTTTACCTTAAGGATGTGGCCGTTAGTCGGGAGAGCGTGCAGGACGAACGAATTGACATGCGGTTTTGGGCCAGAGGGTACTCGGTGCCCTCGGCTACCGTCGTTGTGGCCGTGTTTCGCCAAGCAGGCTCGAACGCAGTGGAGGTTGCGAGCTCCGTACGGAGTATCCTCCCGACGATTAAGACCCAACTTCCCGGTTCCGTCGCCCTCGTTCCGATATACGACCGCTCAAAGACTATCGTGAACAGCACGAAAGATGTGCAAGAGACGCTCTACATCGCGTTTGCGCTGGTCGTTATGGTTATCTTCGTGTTCCTAGGCCGGGCTCGCGACACGTTGATACCGGCGGTGGCCTTGCCGCTTTCCCTCCTTCTGACATTTGTGGTTATGAGGGTTCTGGACTACAGCCTCGACAATCTCTCCTTAATGGCACTGACATTGGCGATCGGTTTTCTCGTGGACGACGCCATTGTTTTTCTCGAAAACACGGTGCGGCTGATGGAAGAGGGCCAGGGTGCGTTTGAAGCCTCCTTGAATTCCGCCAAGGAAATCAGTTTCACGATCCTGGCTATGACGCTTTCACTCGCAGCCGTTTTCATTCCTCTTGTCGCCATGAGCGGACTCTTTGGCCGGATTTTCCGCGAGTTCTCAATCACCATCATCGTTTCGATCATCGCGAGCGGAATTGTTTCGCTGACGCTTACGCCGCTGATGACTTCAAGGTTGTTAGCCGAGCGCGGCGCCGGCACCAAAAAGAATTGGATGGAACGAGTTATCGGGAATATTGAGCGCAGAGTGCTCAACGTCTACGGGCGTTCCCTGTGGTTCTTTCTGCGCCACCGGTGGATTTCAGCCGTGGCATGGTTGGCGTGCCTCTTTGGAACTGGGTATCTGTTCTACAGCATACCGAAGTCGTTTCTCCCGGTCGGTGACAGCTCATTCATCCGCGGCGTGCTGATCGCACAGGAAGGTTCCTCTCCAGAGCAGATGCACGCATATCAGACGGAGGTTGAAAAAACTCTGCGCGCCAATCCCGCAGTTGGAAGCACTTTCACAATGAGTGGGAACAGCCAGTTCTTGGCGGCAAATCAGGAATTTGTAATCGCGTTCCTGAAGGATCCATCACAAAGATTGCCCATTGAAAAAGTCGCTGGACAACTGATGGGCGAACTCGACTCAAAGATTCCCGGGACAATCACGTTTCTGCAGCCCAACCCGGTCCTGGAGATCAGCACAGGCGCCACGGCCAATACGCAGGGACAATTCGCTTACGCAATTTCCGGAATCGATTCCACCGAGGTCTATAGCACTGCCAACAAGTTGATGGCTAAAATGCGCGAATATCCGGGATTCCTGTTTGTAAACTCCGACTTGTTCAATCACACCCCGAACCTGCAGATCGATATTCTGCGAGACCAAGCCAAACTCTATGGCGTTTCGGAAACTAGGATTCTCAACCTCCTGCATAGCGCCTATTCGGAAAACTACAGCTATCTCATCAAAAAGACGACCGATCAATACCAAGTAATTCTCGAAGTCCAAGATAGCGAACGTTCAGCCCCGGATGATTTAGGTCGCCTGTACATCAAGAGCGACGATGGCGCGCGAATGATTCCTCTCAACGCGCTGACGACCTGGCGCACCGTCTTGGGGCCGCAAGCTGTGAATCACATCAACCAATTTACAAGTGTCACCTTGTTTTTCAATTTGAAACCGGGCTATGCGATTGGCCAGGCGACGGACTTCGTTGAAGCCGCAGCGAAGCAGATCCTCCCGAGCAGTGTCCAAGGAAGTTTGCAGGGCGAGGCGTTGACGTTTCGTAACACGGTTTCGAGCCTAGCCGTCCTGATGCTGCTGGCCTTCTTTGTGATGTACGTGATTCTGGCGATTCTGTATGAAAGCTATCTTCACCCGATTACGGTCCTTTCCTCGTTGCCTGTGGCGCTCTTCGGAGGTTTGCTCACGCTCTGGTTGTTCGGGTCCGAGGCTTCGCTGTACGCCTATATCGGCATGTTCATGCTGATGGGAATCGTGAAGAAGAACGGAATCATGATCGTAGACTTTGCTCAGCAACGGGTCGAGCACGGAATCAAAGACGACCAGGCGATCCACGATGCCAGTATCGAGCGCTTCCGGCCGATCATGATGACCACGCTGGCGGCCCTGTTGGGCGCTTTGCCAATCGCATTGGGCTACGGCGCCGACGGCGCATCCCGCCGGCCGCTGGGCGTTGTGGTTATTGGCGGGCTCGTGGTTTCTCAGCTCATCACGCTCTTTATCACCCCTGCAATTTACCTGTACCTTGAAGAATTCCAGGAGAAGTTTCTGGACCGCATTTCGTTCTTCCGTTCGAGGCGTTCGCAAGCATCGGCTGACGGGGTAGTCGCAATCGAGCCAGGAGTTGGAGATTGATGCACATGAATCAAAGCAACCGCAACCACTTCGGATCGTTTGTTGTGCTGTTCATGGGGCTTGTTATGTTTCTCGCAGGCTGCGCTGTCGGCCCGAACTATCGAAGGCCGGCCGTGGATGTACCCGCAGCCTATCGAGGACTCGCGGAGGACGAAATGGGCAGATCCGAGCCCCCTTCTCTTGGTGAGGAGAAATGGTGGGACGTTTTCCAGGACAAAGAGTTGCAGTCCTTGATACGCATAGCCATCAAGAATAACTATGATGTGCGCATTGCGGCGGCCAGAGTTCTTGAGGCTCGGGCGCAACTTAAGATTACGCGCGCGGATCAATTTCCCTCCTTGAGCGGCGGCGCTGGGATTACCGGCCAGGGCAACCCAGCCGTCGGCCCTATACCCAGCTATCAACTCACTGAGGGACAGGTGAACCTCTCCGCGTCCTGGAATCTTGATTTTTGGGGAAGATACCGGCGAGCGACCGAGGAGCAAAGGGCCCGGTTGCTTGCCCAAGGGTGGGCGCAGCAAGCGGTAATATCGACTCTGGTCGCCAACGTTGCGAGTGGTTACTTTCAGATGAGAGAACTCGATCTACAACTCGAAATCTCGAAACGCACTCTCGCTTCTCGCAAGGAATCGCTTGAATTGACGAGCCTGCGTACGGAACACGGTATCGATACCATGCTCGACCAGCGCCAAGCGGAACAGTTGGTCTACACGGCCGGTGCCCAAGTACCCGACCTAGAAAGGCAAATCGAACAGCAGGAGAACGCGCTCAGCATACTCTTGGGAAATAATCCCGGCAGCATTCCACGTGGGTTGAAATTGACCGACCAACCTCATGCACCAGAAGTTCCCGCGGGACTACCTTCTTCCTTGCTCGAACGTCGGCCGGACATTCGTGAAGCTGAGGAGAATCTGATTGCCGCAAACGCGCAGATCGGTGTGGCCAGAGCCGCATACTTTCCGCAGATTTCACTGACGGGAACGGCGGGATACCAAAGTTCGACGCTCACGAATCTTTTCACCGGCCCGGCGGGAATTTGGAGTTTAGGCGGATCATTGCTTCAGCCTATCTTTGAAGGCGGGCGGCTACGGGGGGGCGTCCGGCTGGCCGAAGCTCAGCAACAGGAAATACTGCTGACCTACCAGCAGAGCATCCAAAGTGCGTTTCGAGACGTTTCCGATGGGCTTGTCGCGTATCAAAAGAACCGCGAGTTTCGCATCCAGGAAGAGAAGCTGACAGATTCAGCTCGAGATGCAGCGCAACTTTCCGAGCAGCGTTTCACTGCCGGCGCCACGGACTACCTAGAAGTTCTGACAAACGAGACCAATTACTTCTCGGATGAACTTACTCTGGCGCAGGCTCAGTTCAACGAACTTCAAGCGCTGGTTCAGCTCTATCAAGCTCTGGGCGGCGGCTGGCAACAGTGACGCAGCTTGAAGGAAAGGACCGCAAGGTCCGGTAACCGCCTGTCGGTGAGCAGCGGGGACGCGGACGAACTCAGGAGCGCTGTTCGGCGGCGGCAAATGGCGTTGAATCCACTACGGTTGGCAACGCAAGGTATTCAGCGGAGTTGTCAAAGCAGATTTTCCTGATCATGGTGCCGATGAGTTCGTCGTCATCCGGCAGCAAGCCCTTTTCGATTTCGTCGCCCATGAGGTTGCAGAGCACGCGGCGAAAATATTCGTGGCGGGGAAAGGACATGAAAGAGCGGGAATCAGTGACCATACCGACAAAGCGGGAAAGCAAGCCACAATTCGACAACGCGTTGAGTTGCAGTTCGATGCCTTCCTTCTGGTCGAGGAACCACCAACCGCTGTCAAACTGGATTTTGCCGGCCGTGGAGCTGGCCTCCTGGAAACAGCCGGCGATGCTGGCAAAAAGATAGTTGTCCGAGGGGTTCACATTGAAAAGGATCATTTTGGGCAAGGCGTCCTCGCGGGCCAAGGCGTTCAAGTAACCCGACAAAGAAGTTGCCTGAATCCAGTCACCCATGGCGTCGAACCCCGTATCTGGCCCGAGGAGTTCGAGCATTCGCGAGTTCAAATTGCGCTGCGCTCCAAGGTGAAGCTGCTTCGTCCAGCCTTTCTCGGCATCTATACGGCCGAAGAAAATCATGAGATGGCTGTTGAGTTTTGCGGATTCTGCGCTACTTAGGTGTCCGCCTGCGCGTAGAGCAGCGAAGAGGGATTGCGCTTCACGAGGTGTGCAGGGCTCGGCGTAACAATGATTTAACCCATGATCGGAGAGGCGGCAGCCGTGACGGTGGAATTCGTCGTGCCGCAGACGCAAAGCTTCTAAGAAATCGGAAAGATCGGCGATATTCAAGCCGGTGCACGCGGCAAGTTCATCCGCCCATGTATTGAAGGCGCGGGGGTCGTGCGTGCGCAGCGCATTGTCCGGACGGAAGGCGGGAAAAACACGCGTGGCAAAGCCGGAGCGCGCAATCTGCTCGTGAAACTCCAGCGAGGCCAGCGGATCTTCCGTGGTACACAGCGCGGAAACGCGGAACTTGCTGAGAATTCCCCGAGGCGTCAATGCGTCGCTCTGAAGGCGCTCGTTGGCGCGCTGCCATATCGCGGGAGCGGTCTTTTCATTCAGCAATTCGTGGATGTCGAAATACCTTGCCAGTTCAAGATGCGTCCAGTGAAAGAGGGGATTGCGCAGGGTGTAGGGAACCGTTTTCGCCCAGGCCGTGAATTTGTCGAAGGGACACGCATCGCCGGTACAATACCGCTCGGGCACCCCATTGGCACGCATGACGCGCCACTTGTAGTGATCGCCCTCGAGGCATATTTCTGAAAGATCGCGGAAGCGCGGGTTCTCGGCAATCACTTTGGCGGTAAGGTGGCCGTGAAAATCGAGGATGGGCAGATCCGCGGCATAGCCGTGATAAAGTCGCCGTGCAGCGACACTCTGGAGCAGAAAATTTTCGCTTATCATGGCCATAGCCCCCTCAAGCTGGTGTGCTTTTTTCTTCAGGGTAATCCCGATTGCGACAAGGTGTTTTTTTCTTTGACAAGCTGGCCATTCACGCTCACGTCGCGGAGCACAAGGCTGTTCACATTCTCCACAAGGTTCGGTTGCGCGGCATTGGCAAAAGTGCAGCCCGTCAGCCGGACATTCTCGATCGGCGCATTCTTCAATCCGCGAAGGTACACGGGATACTTCGTTTGTCGAACATGCAAATTGCGGATGTCCACGTCGCGAACCACGGGAACGAAGCCTCCGGCGTCACCCTCTTCGTAGTGAAAGTCGATGGAAAGGCCGGCCATTCCCACATTCTTTTCCCAGAACCTCTTTCTGGATAGCTTCCGAATTGGCCATTCACTCAATTAGAGTACAAGCGGCGAGTCGACTCGGTCGAAGGAGCCGACGCCGTCAGCTAGTTCGCCTTCCCGAGGTTTAATGATCAAAAGAATAAGCCTTCGGCACTTCGTTAAGGATTTCTACTAAACGGTCCGCAATCCTCTGATCCTCGCCGGGCTTGAGTTGCCAGACGGCAAAGCCGAAGGTGTTGGGGGCGCGCGGCGGGCGGTGATTTTCGTCATGATGGTCACCGCTTGGCGCGTCTGGATTGCGCCCCCGCATGCCGCTGGCACCGGCTCCCATGCTGCCAATACCGACGGGCCTTGTGTCGGCCAGCTTCTGCATAATTTCTGCTCCGGTAATTTTGAGTTTGGAAGGGTCGATCTGCCAGCTATAACGCGGCGTCACATTGCCGAGAGCTTGAGGGTCGAACTGTCGGGGAAGCGCGGTCACGCCGAACTTCTTCACTGCGTCGGTAATGACTTGGGCGCGCTCGTCATACATTTGTAGAGCGGCGTCGAAATCCTCGTTGACAAACATCTCCAGCGCCTTGAGCAGGCCGAAAACTGTCTCTTTGCCGACTTTACAGCAACGCCCGATGCGATCTTCCTGCGGGCTCATGTTCAGCAGCGAGTAGCGAATCAGCTCTTCTTTCCCAATCAGCACACCGGACGCTTGAGGCCCACGGATATCCTTGCCGCCGCTGAAAGCAACCATATCGAAGCCCATAGATGGATACTCCCAGAGCCGCTCCTTCGGCGGAACATCGGCGGCAGCATCGTTGAAGGTGTACAGACCATGTGCTTTGGCAATGGCCACGGTCTCAGGGCCGCTGACCTTGCCTTTGTCCGAGAGGATGTTGGTGAAGTGGATCGCCACAGTCTTTGGATTGATGGCGGCAATCATCTCTTCGCGCGTTTCGATTTCGATCAGCTTCGCGCCAGTCTGGCGAATCTGGTGGTCAAAGGGATATCGATGACTCTTCTGGATGATGACTTCGTTCCTAGGGAAATTGCTCACGTCAGGGATATCGCGCATGCGAGGTTCGAGGTCTTCGGTCATCATGCCTGCGTAACCGACGACCATAGCCGCGGCCGCGCCGCCCGTCACGAGACCGGTGTAGCCGACGGGTGACTTGCACAATCTGGCGATGAATTTGCCAGCTGCGATTTCCAGCTCGTCAATCAAGACGAAGTGCTCATTGCCTCTGCGGATCAGCTCCATGACTTCGGGTTTCATCACAGACCCGCCAATGACCGTTACTGTGCCATTGATGTTGACGAGCGGCGTCACTCCAAGCTCGGCGTAGATATCGCCGGTGGAACCAAGACCGGTTGTGATGGGCACGATGGAGCTGCCATCAATTCCGGACACTGGCGGTTTGTGCTTCTTGCCCCAGAGACTTGCAGCGTTCGAGCCAGCCGGAGCGAACAAGCCTCCGGTGAAAGCTCCTAGCACGGCAAGAAATGAACGGCGACTCCATCCAAATTTCACGAGTAGTTTCCTCTCAACCTGGCGACGCGGGCGGATTGATGGCCATCGCGCCACCTACGATTTTAATCGGCGAATCGCCACGAATCCATTCCACAGCATGCATGCGTTCGAAAAACACGTTACCCCGCGCCATGGACGTGCTCAAAAACCGAACTGGCAACCCCTGGCCTGATTCACCGTCGCTGCTCGAGATACGGCACAAAGCCGCGAACTTCCATCCTTATTTTGTAGACCGTGGTTGTCGCCGTGATATAGAGCGTGCGGTAGTCCTTGTCGCCCCAGGTGAGATTCGCGGGCTGGGTGGGAACCACGATTGTACCGAGGTGGCGGCCCTGCTTGTCCCACACCCAGATACCCCCTGGCCCGGTGACCAACAGATTTCCCTTCCGGTCCACTTTCACCCCGTCGGGTACGCCCTGGCCTTTACCTCCGGGCTCCTCCCCGAAAATCCGACCGTTCTTCAGCGTGCCATCGGGAGAAAAATCATAGACGCGGATATTCCGCTGCTGGCTGTCATCTACGTAGAAGCGTTTGCCATCTGGAGAGAAAGCCAATCCATTGGGCTGCGTCAGATCTTTGGTCAAAAGGCGAACCTCGCCTTTTTCGTCGAGCCGATAAACGCCCTGGAACGGAATTTCCTGCGCTTCTCCCTGTGGCAGATCAAGCGTGGGATCGGTGAAATAAATGGCGCCGTCGGGCCCGACGACCACATCGTTCGGACTGTTGAACCTTTTTCCTTCGAAATGGTCCGCGAGAACCGTGTACTGTCCATTCGGGCTAATGCGAATAATCGCGCGCAGCACGCTCGCGCAATCGAGCAGCCGGAGTTGCCGGTCAAGCGTGCTCCCGTCCGGATCGCCCAGGGCGATCAGCTCCTCTTTGTGTCCGTCGGGATAAACTCGATAGATCTTGTTGATCTCTTCGTCGCTGACATAAAGAAACCCGGCCTTGTCCCACACCGGCCCCTCGGTGAATCCAAATCCACTCGCCACCGTTTCCAGCTTCGCATCGTGTCGTACCAGTTTCCAGAATGCCGGCGATTCCGCGCGCAATTCGAATTCGTGTGGTGGGTGTTTGGCTTGCGCGGAAGCCTCCGAAGTACAAGTGAAAAATATCGCGGCGAACCAGGCCGTCGTTCTTAAGTTGTCGCGACCCACTGGCGCTCTCCTTCTCGAAAGTCGAAAAAAGCTTGTTCCGCCGAGCGATCCTTGGTTTTCCTTGCCCGCTCCCCAATATTGTGCGCTCGCCACTTCCGTCAGGATCCCGAACGGGAAACATCGTACACTGTATTGAAACGATTAAATAGCGGGATTATCCAAGGCATTGGGGGCCGACTGTTGTATGCTTCCGCAGCATCCAGGTGGGTTATTCAGAGAGGTTTCAAGATGACACGACCTAGCATTGTGGCTGTCGCGATTGCATCTTCGTTTTTTGCCGGCGGCTCCCGGGCCCAGGTGAGAGAGCCGGTAGCTACGGTCCGCGTGGACGCGGCTCCCGGGCATGCCCTCAACTCGTTTGATCCCGACAGCGCCCTAGGAAGCTCGATCGACGTTTTGTCGCGTACTGGAATCGACAAGGTTTACAGCCCGCACATTATTCAGGAATCCCTCTCCGCGGGTTGGGGCCCGATCAGCTATCGCAACAACACCGAGCTTCGCATGGCGGCGTGGCACTGGACCGAAAATGGAACCTGGAGCGATCCAGCTCACAAGAGCGGGTATTTTACCGGCAGCACCGAACTGAAGGAGCCGACCCGCTACATCCTCTCCTACGCGCTGCCACATCGTGGGTTTTCGACCAGCGGTGACCGACCGATTCAAGGGCCCACGCTCATCTACTGGAAGAGCAATCCGTACCTTACTTCTAAATTTACGGGCGAAAGCGATGCGCTTCATCCGCAGTGGGTCGTCGTGGACCTAAAGTCCGAGAAAGCAGTAAACGCGATGCGCATAGCTTGGGCCAGTCCATACGCCACGACCTATAGCGTCCAATACTGGATCGGAAAAGATGCGCTCGATTTCGATCGCGGCCCCCAAGGCGAATGGAAAACCTTTCCGTCGGGTACGCTGACCAGCTTTTCAGGTGGCACGGTAACTCTCACGCTGGCGGAAGCCCCGCTGTCCGCCCGGTACTTGCGGATTTGGATGACGGAATCGTCGAACACCTGCGATGAACACGGTGCGGACGATGTCCGTAACTGCCTCGGATACGCTATAAAAGAAATCGAGGCTGGCGCCACCGATGCAAGCCATGAATTCATCGCAGCAGCAGAGGGCCCTTCCGAAAAAGAGACGTTTTCTTATTGCACGTCTTCGATCGACCCGTGGCACTCGGCGGGTGATGTCAACGCAGGCGGAAGCCGCCAACACAGCGGTTTCGATCTGTTTTTCACCAGCGGCCTGACCAACAATCTTCCCGCATTGATTCCCGTGACCATGCTCTACGGCACGCCCGACGATGCGGCAGCCCAGATCGCGTATATCGAAAAGCGTGGGTACCCCATCGCGGGGATCGAGTTGGGTGAGGAGCCGGACGGAAAGCACGCTCTGCCAGAAGACTACGGTGCCTTATATCTCCAATGGGCCGCAGCCATTCACAAGGTAGATCAGAAGCTCAAATTGGGAGGACCGGTTTTCGAGGGCGTCAACGAAGATATTACCGTGTGGCCCGACGCGCAAGGCCGGAAGTCCTGGATGGGTCGCTTCATCGCGTATCTGAAAGCGCACGGCCGCATTTCCGACCTCTCTTTCGTATCGTTTGAGCACTACCCCTTCGAGCCGTGCACCATCACCTGGAAGACTCTGTACCAGGAACCGCAATTGACCAAGCACATTCTGGACGTATGGCGGGCAGACGGCGTGCCGAATAGCGTTCCGCTGTGGATAACAGAAGACCACCTCGCGGCTAGCCTCACCGGCCCTATGAGTACGATTTTCGCGGCGTTGTGGCTCGCGGACAATGTCGGCTCGTTCTTTGAAGGCGGCGGCGCCGTTTTCTACCACTCGCCCATCCAGCCTGAGCCGGTGCGCGACAGTTGTCTCGGTTGGGCCACGTGGTCAAATTTTGTAGCCGACCGCGATTACAACATCACCGGATACACATCCCTATACTTCGCCGCCCATATGATCAATTTGCAGTGGGTACAGCATCGTTCAGGAGTGCATCAACTGTTCCCCTCGTGGACCGGCATCGACGACGGCGAGGGCAACGTGCTGGTTACCTCTTACGCGGTGCATCGTCCCGATGGACAATGGGCCTTGATGCTGGTCAATCGCGACGAAAATAGCCCGCACACCGTGCGCGTCGTTTTTGACCATTCCAAGAACCAACGCAAGGCATCTTTTTCAGGCCCGGTCACTCTGGTGACGTTCGGCAGTGAACAGTATGTGTGGAAGAATGATGCGGAGAACAGTCATGCCGATCCCGACGGGCCGCCGGTTAGCACGGTTGTGCCGGAAACGCGGGACCGCACTTTCGTTTTGCCAAAAGCTTCTATCACCGTGCTTCGCGGCGAGGTTGAAGGGCTCATACGATAAGCGGCCCTGGCGCCATCGTTAAAGCCCTAGACGTTGAGTCCCGATATGTTTGAAGGAATGAGCCTGGCGTCCGCGCTTTCGTCTTGAACCTTGATGCCGCAGCAATGGGACGCGCTGTGGGTCGAGATTTGTGGGACAACACCCGCTAACCTACTAAAAACAAATGGTGGGCGTGGGTGGACTTGAAGCACCGACCTCGCCCTTCTCAGTATTGAGGCCGCTGGTCTCGGAGTGTCATTCTTCGCGATACCGGATGCGGTCCGGCGGGACAATCCAAAAGCGGATGCTTTGGCGAGAGTTGCAGCAACGCGGGGACGAGGCGCTTCAAGAGAGCAACAAGCGTTGGCTCGTCTCGGGACTCAGGCCGAAACACCGCGATTCCCGGATTTTGCAGGCATGCTTGGACATTCGCGAAATCCGAGTCCAAAGTCATCAACACGCGATCTTCCGTGCAGCAACGCTCGGAGAGCACCGAATCGCTGGCAGCCGAGGAGAGTTTTTCTTTGCAGACTGTATCCGCTTCGAAGCAGGGCTTGGACGGCGCACCCTATGGACCTGCCCACGATTCGAGTGGGCCGTTGCCGGCTAATAACGGAGAAGGCTGGCGTGGGTGGCTCGAGCAAAAGAGCGAAGCGACGGCTGGACCTCAGCGCCAGCGTCTTCGGTGCACTCCAACCCCCTCCCGAAAGTCATTCGTAAACACTAACCGACTTATCGTTACTAATCGGCTCGACCGGCTCGACCTGCATCACTTCCGGTCTACTGACCCTTCGCCCACAATCGGTAGATTTGCACTGGCGGCGCCGCATTGACAATCCTTGTTTGCGTTCTTCCGGGTCGGATGATAGAAATGAAAGAACTCAATGAAGAGGACAGACCCCTCTGAGAGGTTCCCTTGAAACGGAGACTGAAATTCAGTCGGCCTTAGTAGGGGGAAACGCGACGCTACGAAACAGCGCTAACTGAGCGCCGGTCTTCACCCGGAAGCTGGATGGCACCGCCGCATTGTTGGCTCCAGCAAAACTCTCCATCGGAGGAGGTTTTTGCAGGGTGGCCACAAACAGTCAGCGCGTATTCATTGAATCCCTTCCTAATTTTGTCCAGCAAAAAGTTGCCCTCCGCGGCTGGGTCTGCCGCATGCGTGTCCTCGGAAAAACAACTTTTCTCGTTTTGAAGGACTGCTCCGGGGAAGTGCAATGCGTCGCTTCCCCCGAGTCAATCAAAGAACACCATTTAAAACTCGAAGATACGGTTGAAATCGTCGGGCGAGTGCGACCGGAAGCTCGTGTGAAGGCGGGATATGAACTGGACATTCTTCAGGTTCGCGTCCTTAATCGGTCGGGACAACATCTCCCTTTTCATTCATTTTCCAATCTCGACTCCGTTGGTCCAGAGACGATCATTGAATATCGGCCGCTGGCGCTTCGTAATGAAGTTGTCGGCAACATATTTCGAATTCAAGCCGGGCTGCTAGGCTTTTTTCGAGAGTTCCTGACGCAGCGTCGCTTCATGGAGATCATCACCTCCAAGCTAGTTGCGTCCGGCACGGAAGGAGGAACGAATCTCTTCGAGGTGAAGTATTTTGAGCGTGTTGCCTACTTGGCGCAGAGTCCGCAATTCTACAAGGAACACGGTGTGGCCGGATTTGAGCGCGTTTTTGAAACAGGTCACGTTTATCGCGCCGAGCCGCACGCCACCAGCCGGCACTTAACCGAATACTATTCTCTGGATCTGGAGTTTGGCTTCATTGACGGGCCAGAAGACGTCATTCAGCTCGAACGCGAACTGTTGACCCACATATTCGACCGCGTAAACAAGAACTATGCAAGTCTGCTCGGTTTCTACAGGAAGCAGCCGCTTCCCTCCATGCTGGAGGTGCCTTGCTGGGAATTTCGGGAGTGTCTTGAGCTCTTGAAAGAAAGCTTTAACCGGACGGACTTGACAGATGATCTCGACCCGGAAGCGGAGCGGCAGCTGTGTCATCTTGCGGAGAAAGACACCGGTATCCCCGCTGTATTCGTGCTCGGATTTCCGCTCTCAGGGCGGCCGTTCTACACCGCTCCGCGAGGGCCGTATGGTGCGGCAAATAGTTTTGATCTGCTCTTCCAGGGAGTTGAGATTACAACCGGCGGTCAAAGACTTCACCGTCGCGAAGATCTTGAGCAGGCCCTGCGCGGACGTGGCATCGATCCTACGAATTTCGAGAATCATCTGCGAATGTTCGATCTCGGAATGCCGCCTCATGGAGGCTTCGCGATTGGGCTGGAGCGGCTGACGGCTCAGGTCCTGAACCTTCCGAACGTACGACAGGCGACGCTCTATCCCCGCGATAGAAACAAATTGACGCCTTGAGTGTTACCTCTTGATTTCGCTATACAGAAAAGCGATCCGGGAGGGATTGAGGTGCACGATGAGCCTATTTCCTTCGACTTCGCAACCTGCAGTGACGTTGCGGCTGATTCTGGTCAGGTTACGGGCAAACAGGAAGTTAGAAATTATCGGACCGGGGATCGGTACTGACAAACGCGCTGTATTGACTGGTCTGGCCAGCTGGCCCAGCGTGCCGTATGAGCGGCCTGCCAGATGGTGAAATTTGCGGGAGGACTCGAATCCGCGACCTCCTGCCTGACAGGCAGGCGTTCTAACCAACTGAACTAGGCTCTAGCTATAGCTAGACCATCTCTCGACCTGTTCATTTTCTCTCTTTTGTCATTTACTATACTGGGCTATAGTATATTAGATCATGACTCACACAACCAAAGAGAAAGAAAAAACTTTTGACACGCGTTCGAAGGATTCGTGGACAAGTCAATGCGATCGAGAAGGCTCTCGATTCGGAGCAGGAATGCGGTGGAGTCCTGCAACTCATGGCCGCTTGCCGAGGAGCGCTAAATGGTCTGATGGCCGAAGTGATGGAGGGTCACGTCCGGTTCCACGTCATGTCAGCGAATGGCCGTCAGAACTCTCGGCAAGTGAAAGCAGCCGAGGAACTGATCGAAGTTGTTCGTGCCTATTTGAAATAGCCGCGCTAGTACCCGACTTCGCACTGTAAAGGACACCTATGAACCACGCCAACGCGCAACCACCCGAAGCCTTCAGGCTTCGAGCATCAAGTCACGCCCACAACTCGCCGGACACCGATCACGACGACGATCACGAGCACGACCACGACCACCCCCTAAACTGGCGTGAAATCAATCGTGTTCTGTTCGTTGCGGCAGCCGCTGGCGCTATCTGGTATTTGGGGGGCGCGTCGAGTCCGTTCATCACAGGCCTAGGCGTGGTGTGCACGCTGGTCGGCGGCTTCCCCATCTTTCATGAGGCGTACGAAAACGTCGTCCAGCGCCGGATGACCATGGAACTGTCCATGGCCATTGCCATTGTCGCGGCGCTGGCCATTCGCGAAATTTTCACCGCTCTGGTCATTACGCTTTTTGTGTTGGTCGCGGAGATTCTAGAGGGGCTGACTGTTGGTCGCGGCCGTAAAGCCATTCAGCGGTTGGTCGATCTTCTTCCAAATACGGCAACCGTTCGCCGCAACGGAGCGTGGACCGACGTCGACATCGCCGAAGTCTCGTCACAAGACGTTGTGCTCGTGAAGCCTGGCGGCCGCATCCCCGTTGACGGCCAAGTGGTGGGAGGCCATTCCTTCGTGGACCAAGCGCCCATCACCGGCGAATCCATGCCAGTGGAAAAGCAAGCCGGCGCTTCGGTCTACGCCGGTACTATCAACCAATCCGGCGCACTTGAGCTGCGCATCGGCCGCCTCGGCCGGGAAACCACCTTCGGGAAAATCATTGAAGCGGTAGAAACTGCGGAAAAGTCCCGCGCACCTATTCAAGGCATTGCCGACCGCCTAGCAGGCTACCTGGTCTATTTTGCGCTCGGTGCCGCCGTCTTGACGTTTCTGATCTCCCACAACATTCGTTCGACGATTTCTGTGGTAATCGTTGCGGGTGCTTGTGGCATCGCCGCAGGCACGCCACTGGCGATCCTCGGCTCCATCGGCCGCGCTGCGCAACAAGGAGCGATCATCAAAGGCGGTCTCTATCTCGAAAAGCTAGGCGAAGTCGACACCGTCCTTCTCGACAAAACCGGTACGCTGACCTTCGGCACTCCCGAAGTCCTCGATACCTGGGCGGCTAGCGACAGCTCCTCCCAGCTTCTGCTGCAAACTGCCGCCATCGCCGAGTCACGCTCCGAACATCCCATCGCCAAAGCCATCCTTCGTCGGGCGGCTCAGCTACACCTTGTTCTTGAAGATCCCGCCGAATTTTATTACACCCCCGGAAAAGGCATCATCGCCACCACGGCTGGCAACGACGAAATCATCGTTGGCAATCAACACTTCCTGATCGAGCGCGGAGTCCAACTCACGCAAGGCGCGAATGCCTCAGCCGCTTCCGAGATTTTCGTTGCTCGCGCCGGCCGTTTCTTGGGGACTCTCCATATCGCAGATACCATCCGTCCCGAAGCCAAGTCCGCTATCCAATCTCTAAAATCCATGGGCCTTCGCACCGTCCTCCTCACCGGCGATGCCAAAGCATCCGCGGATGATGTCGGCAAGAAATTAGCTGTCGACGAAATAGCGTCCGAACTTCTGCCGGAAGATAAATTGCAGTACGTGAAGCAACTCGCCGAAAAAGGCCACAAAGTCGCCATGGTTGGCGACGGAGTCAACGATGCGCCCGCGTTGATGCAGGCCTCCGTCGGCGTGGCCATGGGTTCTGGCAGCGATGTTGCCCGTGAGAGCGCCGACGTCGTTCTCATCGGCGGTGATCTCTCCAAGCTCGTCGACACCCTCCAAACCGCCCGTCGCTGCCGTCGCACCATCCTGCAAAACTTCGTCGGCACGCTTGTCGTCGACAGCATCGGCGTCGGCCTCGCCGCCTTCGGCTTCCTTAACCCTTTGCTCGCCGCCTTCATTCACGTCACCTCGGAACTGGCCTTCATCCTCAACTCCGCCACACTGCTGCCATCGGTGCGCTCCGCCAACCAATTCGTCCGCGGCATTCTTTCGCACTCTACCCCTCCGGCACACCAGGGGCACAGCGTAACTTCCGCTGACGCAGACTAGACTCGCTCACCCCTCAGCCAATTAGAGCCCATGGACAATTTCTCACTGACGACGAAGCGCATTGTCATCGGCCATCTCACCGTGTGCCAAGGCTGCTGCTGTGGCAACACCGAAAATGGCCGCCCACCGGTTCCCGTGGAATGGCTTAAGAAAGAGTGGCGCGCCCGGGGCCTTCTCAAACGCGTGCAACTAAGCATCAGCGGCTGCCTCGGGCCCTGCGATGTTCCCAACGTCGTCACCATCTCCAACGAAGGCGGCACCCTCTGGCTCGGCCAAATCTCCGAGTTCCAGCAATATCGGGCTCTGGTCGACTGGGCCTCCCGTTGCAAGGACGCCGGCGAACTCGTGCCCCTCCCCGAAGAGTTCCGCCGCCACACCTTGCACCCATTTCGGAATCCAGATTCGAACTCTATGGAGTCTTTGCTTCTGTGATGAAACGACTTGGCACGGAGAATGTTAGGAATGTAGCGAACTTCCTGCTTCCCTAATTCGTTGACAGGAGTCTAAACTATTGCCTGTCGTCGATCGACAGGAGAGGCCACATGGCCAAGCCAACCGACTTAGTCCAGGGCACGCTCGACCTCTTGATTCTACGCACGCTTGCGCTCCAGCCGATGCACGGCTGGGGAATCGCACAACGCATCCGGCAAGCCTCCAAGGAGGTCTTGCAGGTGAACCAAGGGGCGCTGTATCCCGCTCTGCATCGCCTCGAACAACAGGGCTGGGTCCGCGCCAAATGGGGCGAATCAGAGAACAATCGCCGCGCCAAATATTATTCGCTGACTCCGGACGGCGCCAAATATCTGCGCCAGGAGCAAGCGCAATGGAAGCGACTCTCGTTGGCGATTGATTTAGTGTTGGAGACGCCCTAAAGGAACGAAGCCATGCGTTGGTATTACAAATTGCCGCTTCGCCTGCGCTCGTTCCTCCATAGAGAGAAAGCGGAGCTCGAACTCAGCGAGGAGCTCCAGTTTCATCTGCAAAATCAGGTCGAGGAGTACGTCGCGCAAGGAATGGACGCGCGAGAAGCTCGTTATGCCGCTTTGCGGTCGCTCGGAGGCGTCGAGCAAGTGAAAGAGGAATGCAGGGAGGCGCGCAAGATGAATCTTATCGAGAATTTCGTGCGGGACGTACGCTTGGGGCTGCGCATGCTGCGGCGCAATCCGGGATTCAGCGTCCTGGCGACTCTGTGTCTTACGCTCGGCATCGGCGCCAACGCCGCGGTGTTCAGCTGGGTTGAAGGCATTCTTATCCGGCCTTATCCGCTCGTTTCTCACCAGGAGCGCCTGGTGGCACTGTCCGGAACGGTGCGTGGAGAGAGAGATGAAACGTCGTGGCCCGATCTCCTCGACGTGCAAGGAAGCTGCACCCTCTGTGAGACCCTCTTTGTCAGCAACATCACCGGCGCGACTCTGAGCATTGGCGAGCGCGCCGAGGTCACCACTGGAAGCATCGTCTCAGCAAACTATTTTGACGCCATTGGAGTCCATCCCATATTGGGCCGCGGCTTCGAGCGAGGCGAAGACAGTGGTCGCAACGCGCATCCCGTCGTGGTGATCAGCTACCGTCTTTGGCAGACCCGCTTCAAGAGCGATCCAGAAATCATCGGCAAGACTCAGCGCTTCGATAACGTCGTGCACACCATCATCGGCGTCGCGCCCGAAGGATTCTACGGGACTTTCGTCGGCCGGGCCATGGAGTATTGGGTGCCTGCCTCGATGAGGGAAGTTTTCTACGGCGGCGGTGACAAACTGGAAGACCGCGGCGCGCGCTGGTGTGAAGCGTATGTGCGACTCAAGCCTGACGTGACCCGCAATCAAGCTCAGCAAGAAATTTCCGCCATAGCCGCGCGGCTCGAAGCTGAATATCCGGCCACCAACCGAGGGCGCGGCATCAGGGTCTGGCCGCTATGGGAAACGCCTTTCAATCACGCCGGTCATCTGCTTCCGACCATGGAGATCATGGTGGTTGTCGCGATGTTTGTTCTGCTCATCGTCTGCGCCAACGTCGGCAACTTGCTTCTGGTCCAGTCCTTCGCGCGCCGGCACGAGATGACGGTTCGCCTAGCCATGGGCGCCAGCCGGGGCCGCTTATTGAGGCAACTCGTTACGGAAGGCTTGCTGTTGTCAGCCTGCGGGGCAGCGGGCGGCATGTTGGTGGCGTACTGGTGCCGTCACGCGCTGGTCCTGCTTTTAGAAGTCGGTGGAGGAGATGTGATGTACCTGCCCGGACAAATCGACGGCCGTGTGCTCGGGCTGAGTGCGGCCATTTGCCTCGTCGTTACGCTTGCTGTGGGGTTGGTCCCCGCGTTCCAGACGCGCCACCTGGCTCTCGCCAACACGCTCAAAACCGAGGCATCCGCGGTTATGGGTGCCCGCGGCCGAGCATGGTTCCGCTCGAGCCTGGTGGTCCTGCAAGTCACACTCAGCTTCATCTTGTTGGTGGGCGCGATCTTGCTGATGCAAAGCCTGCGCAAGATTCGAACCGCCAGCCCGGGCTTCTCCACAACGCGCGTGCTGGACACCTGGATACCTTTGGTCGCCGCCGGCTATGACGCGCCGCGCGCCAGAGCTTTTCAGGATGAATTGATTCAGCGTGTCCGCGCGCTGCCCGGTGTCGAAGGGGCCGCTTACGCCCGCGTTGTTCCGCTCAGCTATGAATCGTATTCTTCGACGCCGATTGCCGTCGACGCCTACGAACGGCAACCCAACGAACAGCCCACCGCCGAATACAACGAGGTCAGTCCCGAGTACTTCGCCACGCTGGGCATCCCGCTCATCTCCGGGCGCGAATTCACCCGCGCGGACGACGAAAACGCGCCGCGCGTGGCCGTCGTAAACCAAACCATGGTCGCGCGGTATTGGCGCGGGCAGAGCCCCATCGGCCAGCGTGTGCAAGTGAAAAGCAATTGGGTGCAAGTGGTCGGTATCGCCGCGGATTCCAAATATTCGAGCCTGCGCGAGAATGGCGAGCCATTTTTCTACGTCCCGCTCCGCCAGTTTTTCGCGATAGAACCTAACATCCACATTCGTACGACGCAACCTCTGCAAAACGTCCAAACGGCTCTGATTCGAGAAGTGCTTGCGCTCGATCCTAACCTCGCTTTATCCGAAATGATGACGCTGGAGGAACAAGTGAATCGTTCTACGTCCCATGAACTGGTGGCCGTAACTTTGGTCGCCCTGTTCGGAGGTTTGGCGCTGCTGCTGGCCAGCATCGGCCTTTATGGCGTGATGTCGTGCGCCGTCTCGCAGAGCACCCGAGAGTTGGGGCTGCGTATGGCCCTCGGCGCCGGCGCATCGAACGTGCTGCGTCTCGTGCTGTCCCGCGGTTTGCTGCTGACAACGACTGGCCTAATGATCGGGATCGCCTTAGCACTCCTTCTAACGCGCCTGCTCGGCGACCTCCTGTATCAGGAAAGCCCACGAGACCCGCTGGCTTTCGCCGCGGCATTCGCGGCGATGACCGTTGCGTCGACGGCAGCGTGTTTCTTGCCCGCTTGGCGCGCAACGCGAACCGATCCGATGCGCGCCCTCCGGGCGGAATGACTTTTTTTACTCCGCTTAGGCATATGAAAAACGATCTTATCTTCTTGGCCTCCCGACGGTCGAACCGCAAGTAATGCCTCTGAATTGGCAAATTGCTCCCGATAATCGCGCCAGCGCTGACCGACCAATCGGTAGCGAGAAGCCGACTTCACAGGACTAATTCCCACAGAGGCTGAGGATCAGCCAACCTCCGATGTCTAGACGGATGGCTGAATCATCACCTTTCTCGCGACGCTGATAGGAAACTGAAGGGGTCGGGGTCTACACGGGGATGTAAGATCATCCCTCGATGCAACCGCTTCTGGGTGAATGGAACGTACCCATTGCAAAACTGTTGGGCGAACCGTTTACAGGAGGAACTCTCCGGCGATTGGGGCGCAGCTTGGGCCGGACAAAGTCCAGAGAAAAGAAGGCAGAGACATAAGGCTGAGTACTTCATTATGAGAGCACCCTGAACGCGATAACCCAAGTCGCAACACTTGCAAAAATATCGCCATTTCACTCAGAACGGCGGATTCTAGGTGATTCCTTCGTAGGTTGTCGGCCACCCAGAAGTAATGGCGTAAATCCAAACGTGGTACCGGAAAACTGAAGGGCGGGTACTGCAAATCTTAGTGGGTCGCCCGCATCTGCGTCTCAAGAAAGGCCAGTACATCGTTTCCCCAGACGTCGGTTCCCGAAGAACAAAATCCCCAATGTCCGTCCTGATGGGTGCTGCCGAAAGCCGGATATACCTTTGATTGAAAGTCCTTCTTCTTTTTGTTTGCTTCCTTGCTCAAAACCCGGCTGGGAGCCAAGCTGTAGTCGTTCTCTGCCTGGATCAGAAAGACCGGCGCCTTGGCGAGATCCACTGCACGAACTAGGAGATCTTGAAGCGGCACATTTTGCTCCCACGACATTGCACCGGGAGCAAACGGCACCAGCGCCTTTATGCCCAGGTCACGCTCACCGCTAAGCAGGGTTTGGATGCCACCGTAAGAGCACCCTGAAATGGCAATATGGTCTGGGTCAACGAAGGGCTGAGACCTCAAATAGTTCAGGGCGGCGATCACGTCGTCAACCTCAGCTTGCTGAAGTTCGACCATGCGTCGAGCACGCTCGCTCGGAGGTGCTTGGGCGACCAGGTCTTGAATATAATCACCTGGCGAACGGCCTTGCCCTCGCCGATGCGGAACAAAGAAGACGTACGAATGCGCGGTGTAGAACTTGGCTAAGGCTGGTTGAGAGCCCGGCAATTTCTCGCTGCCATGGTTCCACAAGATTGCCGAAAAAGGGCCAGTACCCTCGGGCTTCCAAACAAACCCGTGCAACTCCCGTCCGCTGATTGGAAACACAACTTCCTCAGGCTTGGATTGGGCCACTGATATGCCCTGAGCTATCATGAAGACCAATAATCCGCAGAGGAATCTCTCCGTTCGCCGCCTAAGAAATGAGAAGAGAACGATTCTTGCACCGGTTATCAGTGAGCGAGTTCGACCGTGCTTACATCGTGTTTCCGCATCGTCGGCAGAGCTGAGCCTATAATTTGGCCTCATTTTGCCAGGCCTCACGACCGAGAAGCATAACTGAGGCAACTCCAAAAAGACATCCGAGACGCGGCGAATATGCGAGCTGTGCTGGTCAGGTGCTGTCTACGCCGGTACCCTTCGCTGATTTTAAGTTTCCGATCACGCCAAGCACGAGTTAGGGCTATCGGGTGTCCTCCCGAACGATACAAACCTCCGCACCCGCCTGATGCATCACTGGAATTTCCCTAGCAGGTGTGGAGTCACGGGCTACAAGAGGGACCATCGGACAACCGATTAGCAAGCAGGGTTAGTTCCGACCAAGGACAAAGTACAGGACGATGAGCAGGATGTTGAGCGGAATCCAGGGCAAAAACACCAATCTCGTCGCAGCGCCGTCTGGAACTGTTCGACTGTGTCGCCGAAAAAAATATACTCCGCCTCCAAAAAAGAGGAGAAGTGGGATCGACGGTCGTAGAGATCGGTGTTTCACCGTCCTTGCTGCGCGCATTCAGATTCGCGGCAAGCTTCAACAACTCTTCTTCCACATCAGTGAGGAAAGTCTCATGTAGCGGTGAATTCCCCTCGTTATCGCGTGCATTCACATTCGCTCCTGTCTTGAGCGAGCAGGCGCACACACTCCACGCTGCGGGCATTTCACGTTCGGCATACTGCGATACAGGGAGGGGATGGGCTGGGAGGTGGATGCGATGAGATTCCTGCTTGGTTTTATTTTTGGCGCTTTCTATATCGGCAACCGTGCGTTCCGGGTCGCCTTTCTGCTCATCATCCTCATCATGGTCTGTCTTTACCAGATTTCGAACCTCTTGGCCACAATAGGCGAGTTGCTTTGTCTGGAGCGGAGGCCGCTGAATCAGATTATTGTGCCTTGTTGCCTTCTCCCCACATCAAGTGCTGCCAGGACGCCGTGGATCGCGGGAAGATGGGGGAAATGTCCGCAACGTTGGAAAACATTCGCGTGAACTTACCCTCGCCAGAAAAATACAGAATAACGTATTGGTCGTGCAGCGGATCACGGCGCGCAATTTCCTCCCCCCATCTTTCGACAAAATAGATATAGGCCAAGGTCTCGTTGTGGTCGCCCGAGCACAGGCCAAGCAAATTGACACGATAGTGTTCGGGTGAGTCAACTCCCGCGTCTATTGCATCGGGCTTGCCGGCAATCTTTAGGATTTCGTCGGAACTCATTCCTGGCCGCAACTGGGAAAAGTGTGTGCGAGCTTTGCCCAGATCCGAATCCGACATGCGAAATCGCGCTTGTGCGGGAGCGCTCTTGAGAGCAATTGGCGACACACCACAGCAATCCGGATGACTACGCAACCAAGCTTCGACTGCGTTCTGCAATCGTTGCCGGTGATCGCCAACACTCGGCCACAGGAAATAATCGTCCATCCTTAGTTCACTAGCGTTTTTGTGAGCGAGCGCGGGCAACACGTCCGGCACGCCCTTCTCTCGAAGGATCATGTACGCAACGTCTCCAACCACCGGTACTCCCAGTAGTGGCTCTGAGCGCGGGTCGGGCATCCATCGAGTGTCGGTCAGTCGATTCACCAAGCAGGGCAGAGAGTATGCGCCGAGCCGGTCGAGTGCGTCGTAAGTATCGTCCGTGACGATCGCGTCGTAAACCTCATCGGCATCGGGCGGCTTCTCACCGGGCTCAACTTTGGCCTCGACGATTTCGCGATATTCCAAGAAGGTCCCGACATTCGGCAGCTGGCGACACATGAGTTCCCCAAGCTCCGGCGCCTGTTTGGCATCGAGGATCACGGTCGGATAACCGATAGGAATCTTTTGCCCTAAGAAATGAGGTTGCTTGTGGAACAAGTAAACGTCCAACGCAGCTTTCACTTTGGCGAATTGCTCGCGAGACATGGTCTTGAGGCCGTAACGTAAGGGCACTTCCGGTGCATTGAAGCCGATAGCATCGATCCCACGGTGATCGGCCAGGAAAATGGCTCGCTGGTTTTGGAACTTCTGAGAGATGATTGTGACCCTTTCTTGACCAAATATTTCCTTCACCCGGACCACCGAATCCAATGTTCGGAATCCTGCATAGTCCAAATAGACTCGGTCAGCCGGGACGCCTTTGTCGATTAAGGCGTTCTTCATGTCGGTTGGCTCATCGTAGCTTTGGACGTGGTTGTCGCCGCTCACAACGAAATAGTCGATCTTCTTGTGGTAATAGAGCTCCGCTGCCGCCGCGATTCGGTTTTCGAAATAGGGATTAGACCAGCCTCCGAAGGTGCGCTTGGGGCATCCGAGAATCAACCCGACGCGCCGGTGAGGAAGTAATGATACGTTGGAGTAGGTCTTGCCCTTAGACGCGTGCGCAATTACGACCCTGGCGGCAATCAGCGCAGCTACACAGGGTGTCGCCAGCACACAAAACGCAAAGAGGACTTTTCGAAACATGAGAGCCTGATGGTCCCGTACTGCACCAGCATACACGCCAATGTTTACCGGCCCAGGTCTCTGTCCGGAAGGACGTTCCGTCGGCGAAACATGAAGATTCCGGATGGATCGCCGGGTGCCCGAACGATTGAGGGCGTATTCCATTTCACAAGCAAAGACATTTTCCTTCTCCTGAACGTGCGTATCAAACAATCACCGGTCGGCGCTACGGCATGCGAGCTCGCAACCGAAGGCGAATCGGCGGAATAGTTGGCAAAAGTGGAGCAGGTGGCGTGGACGATCACCAAAACAATCTGCGCCTCGACGCCGGCTTGGTGATTCGCTTCGTTCAATGTGATTCTGGCGGCGTAAGGAAAATATCTAGCCGCGCTGGGAGTCGCTACGCCGTTGGTGTGGTGAAGGCAGATAGTGCGAGTTGCATTGTGGGGTTGAGGTTTTGGGGCAACGCCGGGTAACTTACTGAAAATAAATCGTGGGCGGGGATGGGCTTGGAACTCCGACCTCGCCCTTTATTAGATCGCGCTCAGACTAAGTGCGAAATTTTTCCCGCGTGCGCGTACAACGCTTGCGGATCAGGCCTGCGACTTCGTCAGAGACCTTGTCCGTGATTGTCATTTTGTCTAAAGTTTCGATTGCGTGCCTCTCCACTACAAAGATTGCTTGCGTCCGTCGATTCACGAGTATACGGTGTATACGTGCCTGCTTGTCCGACCGCCGACAAAATCGCCGAGGCCGCTCGACGCCTGCTGGACAAAGAGGGGGCGGAGGCCGTAACCATGCGTCGCGTCGCAGTGGCAGTCGGTATTACGCCCATGGCCATTTATCGCCACTACCCGAATCGTGCGGCGCTCTTGAACACACTAGCTGACGACGGTTTCGAAGAGTTGTCTGCGCGTTTGGCGGGAAAACGCTTCTCCGGCGACATTCAGGAGCGTCTCATAAAGTTGGCAGAGGTTTACTTGGATCACGCACTTCAAAACCCACGACTATTTGAGCTCATGTTCCTCAAGCCGCGCACGGGAGCCCGCCGGTACCCGCGAGACTTCAAAGCCGGCCGCTCCCCAACCGCTAACATGCTGGCCAAGGTGGTACAGGAAGGCATTGAGAGCGGCTACCTTCGCAAAGACGACCCGTGGGAGATCGTTTTTGCGATGGGCGCTCTGTCTCACGGACTCATCATGCTGTATCTCGGTGGGCGCACGGGCGGGACTCCCACTCAATTCCGGGCCCTCTACGACCGCTCCTTTAGGAGGTATATCCATGGCATCCGCATATGAGCGCTGGTGCTACTTAGCGTCTCTTGTGGTGAGAATATTGGCCATCGTATTTTTTGCGTGGCCTTTCTCAGTTGTTGCCATTGCTGGTCGCGACTCGAATCAGGCGGCGAGCCGAACATGGATCACGGACGTCACCATCGTCTCTCCCGAGAAGCTCGATCACATCGAGATAGCGAGCGTGCTAATCGAAAACGGCCGCATCGTCCGCGTCGAGCGAAGAAAAGGAGCGAAGACACCCACCGGCGCAACGGTAGTTTCCGGAAAAGGACAGTTTCTTATTCCGGGCCTCATCGACTCGCACGTCCATGTCACTTCGCTTCCCGGTATTAGCCCCGAGCAAGCAAAAACCAATCTAGAGATCAACAAAAAGTACTTTAAGCAAGTCCCACGGTCCTACCTCTATTACGGCTACACAACCCTTGTTGACCTGGGAGTAGCGGTCGATCGCCCAGTCTTGGAGGCTATGAGGCAGGCACCTCTGCATCCGGACTTATACAGCTGCGGTGACGCTCTGGTTTTCGCAAACGGTTACCCAATGTCATTTGCTCCGCCAACAATACGTTTCAAGCTCTTTCCGAATTTTTTGTACGACCCCAAGCAAGCTGCCACTATCCCATCTGAATATAAGCCGGAAGATCATACCCCTCAGGCGGACGTGGAGCGGGTCAAGGATTCCGGCGGAATTTGCGTCAAAACCTTCTTCGAGCGCGGCTTTGGGCAAGACCGCAACCTGCCCGTAATGGGTCCTGAGGTCCTTGCAGAAATCCGCAAAACCGCGAATAAGGCCGGCTTGGTGCTCATGATGCATGCCAACGCGTTTGAAGCTCAGAAGTTTGCCGTCGAGGGCGGCGTTGACGTTATCGCGCATGGAATGTGGAACTGGGGAGACCTTGGCAAGCAGACCGTTCTTCCCCCCGAAATCAGACAAGTCCTCGACCAAATCGTGGAAAAGAAGATTGGCTATCAACCAACGATCGAGGTCCTCCAGGGCCTGCGCGCGTATTTTGATCCCGAATATCTAAAGACCGCGGCCATCCCCAAGGTCATCCCCAAGGAGATGTTGGAGTGGTTCGACTCTCCCGAAGGTAAGTGGTTCAAAAAAGAATTGGCTCAGGACGACGCATCAGACGCGGCCATGAGCGAAGCGTATGAAAAGGGTCCTGTTCGCCGTGTGCGCCAGGTTGTTGCTTATCTAGCCAAGAAAAATGCCAACTTTCTCTTTGGCACGGATACTCCGTCGGCTCCGACCTACGGAAATCTTCCTGGCTTGAATGGCTATCTGGAAATGCAGCAACTTCAAAAGGCCGGGTTGTCTCTCGCGCAGATTTTCGAAGCTGCCACGATCTCCAACGCACGAGAGTTCAAAATCGATTCGCAATTGGGAACCATCGAGCCGGGGAAAACTGCCAATCTCGTCCTGCTGAAGAAATCGCCGCTTCAAAGCCTGGACGCATACGACAGCATCGCCACGATTTGGGTTCATGGAGAGGCAGTCGCGCGCGACAATTTGGCAGCCGATTGAGAAAATCCGCTTCTCCACGGAACGCAGTGCGCAAGCAGAATCGGTGCACTCCCCAGAACGGGCCTAAGGAAGAGATTTTTTCCGGATCGAAGGCCTGGTGCCACGGCGCCCTGGGATCGCTTTGAGCCGCTTGGGCGCGCTTCCAATCCTCGATACTCCGCAGATTCCGTGAGGATATTTCTCGCGGCTTGCGGGCCACGCGGCTGGCTGGGACACAAGGATTGGACACACTGTGCTGCGGCACAATGGGTAGTCGCAGCCAAAGAGCTCGGCGATCCGGCTTACCTACAGGAGGCCCGAAAGATAGCGACTCCACACATCTCTAAGAATGTCGGGACTGTCAAGCTCCAGTCGTGCAGCTTCCATTTACCAGATGGTTGATTGACACCCGGTGGGGCAGGACATAGCATCTTACCCAGCGAATTCCCGGGCTCCAGGCCGCCGGAAGGGCCAAAGTCGTGAACGCTAGATTAAGAGCCGCAACGGTCTCCTCTCTGCTATTCCTGATTGCCATTCCAACCGTCGGTCAGACAACATCCGCACTGGTAGCTCGAACCGAAGGGGGCTGCCCGCTCGCAAACCTCACCTCTGCGGGCGCTCCCTACTCCGCACTACAAGAAATGACCCTGTCGCAAACTCTCGCAGACGGAACGCACATCGAAAGTGAACAGCAGAGCATCCAGATTTACCGCGACTCACACGGCCGCCTCCGAGAGGAGTTTAAAGCGCATTTTTTTGGCCCCACAGGAGCGCAAGAAGAATCCCTGAGGAACATTAGGATTAGCGATCCGGTAGACTGCGTCCGATACAACCTGGACGTTTCGACGCATGTCGCTCGGCGCACAACCTTTGCGCCGAACGGAATCACACCGGCGGGAGCTACCACGGAGCAGTCCAATGCTGTGAAGCAACCGGCGCCCCCCGCCATACCGGAAGAATTGCGGCCTAAGACTTCAACCGAGCGGCTTGGTACCGATACGATCGAGGGACTCGCCGTCCAAGGGAAGAGAGTAACCACAACTTATCCGGCGGGTTCGCAAGGTAACGACCGTCCCTTCGTCGTGACTCATGAGGTTTGGACGTCGGTAGATCCAAAACTCCTCACGCGCTCAAGCATCCTCTCAAAGACTTCAGATCCGCGCTCCGGCGAAACAACTGTGCGCCTTACCAACATCCAGCTTGGGGAGCCTTCTCCGACTCTCTTCCAGGTGCCCTCCGATTACCAGATTCAAGACGCGCCTAAGTAGCCAAAGTCATGAACGCTAGATTAAGAGCAGCAACTGTCTCCTCTCTGCTCCTCATCATTGCCACTCCAACCGTCGGTCAGACAACATCTGCACCGGCAGCTCGAACCGCGGGGGGCTGCCGTCTCGCAAGCCGCACCACTGCGGGCGCTCCCTATTCCGCGCTACAAGAAAACACCCAATCGCAAACTCTCGCAGACGGAACGCACATCGAAAGTAAACAGCAGACCTACCAGTTTTACCGCGATTCTCAAGGCCGCCAGAGAACCGAGTTCAAACAAAATTATTTTGACCCCACAGGTGCACAGGTAGAGTTCCTGGTCAGCATTTTCATTACCGACCCTGTAGACTGCGTCACATACAGTCTTGACGCTTCGACGCATGTCGCCCTGCGCCACACTTATCCGCCGAATGAAATGACCCCAGCGGAGCTGTCAAATGCCGTGAAGCAACTGGCGCACGCCACACCCAACGAATTGCGGCACGAGACTTCAACCGAGCGGCTTGGTACCGATACGATCGAGGGACTCCTTGTCGAAGGAAAGAGAGAAACCACGACTTATCCGGTGGGTTCGCAAGGTAACGACCGTCCCATCGTAGTGACCCTCGAAATTTGGACATCGAAAGCGCCACAACTCAGAGTGCTCTCAAAAAAGTCAGACCCGCGTTCCGGCGAAACAACTGAGCGCCTTCGCAACATACGGCTGGGGGAGCTTTCTCCAGACCTCTTCCAGGTGCCCGCCGATTATCAGATTCAAGACCCGCCTAAGTAACCTGCAATTCTCCAGTGGGGAAGTCGGAGACAGACCGGACGATTTCTAATGCTCACAATCCCTTCGCACCCCCCATCGTTCCTGCTTGCTGAAAGTCGGTCCGGGCAACAACGGATGGAGGACCATCGAAGGGTTCTTGCCCGAAGCTGCCGAATGACCGGTTGCCGCATCCACCTAGCCGAGTCAGAGGGCGAAAGCCTCTCTGGCTCGGATTCCTCTCAGGAAGCCAGCGGCGAGCAGAATGTCTTTGACATACCTAGAATTCTAGGCTAATTGTAAATCAAGCTGAGTTGTCTAGGGGTGCCGGAGAATGGCGAGAAAGGATCTTCAGGGAAGTCTGGACCTGCTGATACTGAAAACCCTTTCGCAGATGGGGGAGCTGCACGTTACGGAATCGTGCTGCACATCCAGCGGGCGTCGGACGAGCTGTTGTCGGTCGAGGAGGGTTCGCTCTATCCCGCGTTGCACCGGATCGAGCAGAGCGGATGGATTCGCTCGGAGTGGAAGTTGACGGACACGAATCGCAAAGCGAAATACTACCGAATGACCGCTGCGGGGCAGAAGGAATTCCGCAAGGCCGAAGAAAGTTTCGAACAGCTAGTGAAAGGCGTGCGTGCCGTGTTGCGGTACGCGCAGGGGTGAGCCATGTCCGTTCTTCGCCGAATCACGAATTTATTTCACCGTTCGCAGCTGGACCAAGAGATCGAGGCGGAACTGTGCTCGCATATCGCAATGCGCACGGCAGATAACATTGCGGCCGGGATGTCGCCGGAGGAGGCGCGACGCGATGCGCTTCTGCGCTTCGGCAATCGAGCCGTCTTGAAGGAACGCGTGACAGCAGCAGACGCGCAGATGTTTGTTGATTCGATCTGGCAGGACTTCTGTTACGGCCTTCGCATGCTGCGCAAATCGCCGGGCTTCACCGCCGTCGCCGTCCTCACCATCGCCCTCGGCGTCGGCGCCAACACCGCCATCTTCAGCTTCATCGACGCGGTGCTCTTGCGCTCCATACCAGTGAAAGATCCGCAACAACTCGTTGTCTTCAACTGGAGCGCCCGTGCAAAGCCGAAACTCCAAGGGCATAGCGAATATGGCGACTGCGCGGATCAAACTGGCATCGGCGATTGCTCCTTCTCCATACCGTTTTACAAAACCGTTCGCGCGCAAGCTGGCGCTTTCTCCGGCATGGCCGCGTTCGCCGGTCCGCTTGACGTCGACCTCAGCGGCAACGGCGCCGCCAGCATCGTCCGCGGCCTGTACGTTTCCGGCGATTTCTTCTCCACTCTCGGAGTCAGCACTTTTATCGGCCGCCCGCTTACTCCCTCCGATGATTCACCGTCCGCGCCGCCCGCCATCGTTTTGAATTACGCTTATTGGGCCCGCGCTTTCGGAGCCGCTCCGTCCGTCATCGGCCGGACCGTCCGCCTGGATAGCACCACCGTCACGATTGTCGGCGTCGCCGACGCGCACTTCACCAATCTCACGCCCGGCAAGCCGCTGGATTTTTTCATGCCGCTCTCTGTCGCTGATAGCGTCCGCGGCGAGTGGTGGGGTAACGAAAATCGTCTTTCCGACCCCACCAACTGGTGGGTCGTTATACTCGGGCGTCTCAAGCCCGGCGTCTCCATCAGCCAAGCGCAGGCCGCCGCCACTACAATTTTCCGCAACGAAATGCTTCACGGCGCGGCGCTCTCCAAATCCGGAGATGCACCCATTGTCTTTCTTCGTCCTGTGCGATCGGGCCTTGGCGGAGAGACCAGCCAGATTGCTCCAGCTCTTTACGTCACCATGGTCATCGTCGCTTTCATTTTGCTGATCGCCTGCGCCAACGTTGCCGGACTCGCGCTGGCTCGCTCTGCCTCGCGCCAAAAAGAGATGGCCGTTCGTCTTGCGCTCGGAGCCAGCCGCGCGCGCATCGTCCGTCAGCTTCTCACGGAAAGCATTGTGCTCGCCTGCGCCGGAGGAGCGCTCGGCGTGCTCGTCGCTGTCTGGGGCGTCGACGCGATCGCCACTTTGCTTTCTAACGGCCAGCCGTTTCCTTTCGCTGTCGCACCGGACTGGCGTGTGCTCCTCTTCACGCTCGCCATCACATTTCTTACCGGAATTCTTTTCGGCCTCGGGCCCTCGCTGCGCGGCTCGCGCGTCGATTTGACGCCATCCTTAAAAGAAAGCGCCTCTTCGCTCCCCGGTGCCGCGGCGCACACCGGCCGCCGGTTTCGTCTCGGCGATGCGCTCGTAGTCGCGCAAGTCGCGCTCTCTGTGGTCGTCCTCGTCGGTGCGGGACTTCTCGTCCGTACCTTGCGCAATCTTCACAGCATTAATCCCGGCTTCGACGCGCAGAATATCCTGCTCTTCGGTATTGATCCGCATCTCGCCGGTTACACCGACCAGCAAACGCAGCAGCTTTACGCCAATCTGCAGCAGCGCTTCGCCGCTCTTCCCGGCGTCATTTCCGTCAGCTACTCCGAAGAAGCACTCTTGGCCGGCGGTTGGTCCGCCGGCGACATTCATGTCGACAGCGCGCCGGCGAAGCAGAACGCGAATACGGGCAAGCTTCCTGTCGGGTTGGATTTCTTCGCCACCATGCACATTCCGATTCTCGCAGGCCACAGCTTCACTTCCGCCGACTTTGCTATTGCCGCTGCGACCAACGCAGCAGAGAAAGCCCGCGACGCAGCCTCGGCAAAAACAGATACTGGCTCGCCCTCGACGCCCACATCTGCTTCGCCCACGGCACTCGATGAGGCCTATTATCACTCCGCGCCCGTGCCTCTGATCATCAACGAGTCCTTCGCGCGGAAATATCTCGCAAATAGGAATCCCATCGGTTTGCACATGGGCGACGTCGAGCGCGACGAGGTTCGAAGTCCCGGTCCCGGCTACACCATCGTCGGCGTCGTCGGCGACACAAAGTATGCGTATTTACGCAGAGCAACCGCGCCCATCATATTCTTCCCGCTTGTGAGCAACGAAGCGCATTTCGAGCTGCGCGTTGCCGCGAACCCCACAGCGTTAGCGAAAAATGTCCGCGAAATCGTTTTGCAGGCGGGTGACAACCTGCCGCTCACCGACGTGCGCACCCAGACTGAACAGATCGACCAAATTCTCTTTCGGGAGCGCCTCATGTCCCGGCTCTCCAGTTTCTTCGCCGCCCTCGCGCTGGTGCTCGCCTGCATCGGTCTTTACGGTTTGCTGTCCTACGAAGTCGCTCGCCGCACCCGCGAGCTGGGCATTCGCGTGGCCCTCGGCGCGCAGCATCGCGATCTCTCTCGCCTCGTCATCAGACAGGGGATTTTGCTCGCGCTCATCGGCGCAGCCATCGGCATCGCCGCCGGTGTAAGCGTCACGCGTTTCATGTCTGCGATGCTGTATGACGTCCGCGCGAACGACCCGCTCACAATGGTGGCCGTCGCCGCCCTGCTGATTCTCGTCGCTTTCGCTGCTTGCTACATTCCTGCGAGCCGCGCCATGAAAGTCGATCCCATGGTCGCTCTGAGGTACGAATAGTGACTCTTCAATCGCGGAATGCTCCATTCCTGTGTTGCCACACGGCCACAGAAGAGCAGTCGCGCGTGCTCATTCGGGAACGCCGCCTGGAAACTCAACCTGAAGAAGTGCTGCAGGACCTACTGGCCCACGCGTTGCCGGGTGTTTAGTGGCAGCGTTCATGGCGGCGGCCATCGCACTATTGCAGAGCGATGGCCACTTTTGCTACATCACGGTTTAGACTGAAACGGGCTTGCCGATTTCGATGCGGCCCCGCATTTCCTAGAAGCGGTAATTAATCTCGGTGTAGCCCAGGGCGCCATTGGAGTCGGTTGGGAAGATCTTCTTAATGACATTACCGCCGACAGCGTAGCCGAAATACAACGTGTATGACAGACCGTACTTCCACTTGTAGTCGGCGCTGATGTCGTAGAGCGTGGCCAGCGATTTCGCGCCGTTGGAAGGACGCCCGTTGTAGCCAAAGGTCCAGGGCTGAAAGGCGCCGCCGCCGGTATACCAGAGGTCTTTGTTGCTGCTCAGCCACAGGCCGTGGACGTCGCTGCGAATTGTTAATTTCTTCGTGGGCCGCAGCATTACTTCTTCGAAGGCATCGGTATTGTTCATGGAATTGAAGAAAGGGAAGCGAGCGTAGAGGCGCGGAGTAGGAAGAATGGAAAAGAAAGTGCCGTGCGTGTCGTCGTTGGGGTTGCCGTCGCCGCTGGTGTAGTCATAGCCAACACGCAGCCAGAGTCCGGCACGCTTGCCAAACTCCGGCTGCCAACCCCCTTCGATCGAGCCCGCGCCGGCCCGCTGAGTCAACTCTCCCCAACTGCCGTTTTGTAGCGCACCCCACGCGAGAAAATCGAATGTCCCTGAAGACGTGGGAGCGGCGACAATGAGGTGTCCGCCGTAAGTGCCGATATCGATGCCGCCAAGATCAGTGGCTTTGGCGACGGCCGGACGGTTGTCGGTTTTCACCAGCGGACGATCGTCGTTGTAATAGATACCGAAAACGCGCCACTCGGCTTTGGCTTTGCCCAATTCCGCCTGCCGCGTCAGCGCGAAGTAAGTAATAGGAGTTTTGACCCATCCCCAGCCATCCACCTGAAACACACCGCGCGTGGGTATAGCGCTCAGGGCGGTAAACATCCACGGGCCGTTGGAGTAGGCATATTGCAGGCCGTCGAAGCTGCGCATCACGTCCGAATAACCGAAGTTGCCGATCAAGCGCTGGCCAATGCGGTCGTTCTTCAAGGAGGCCAGCGTGGCATCTTTGGGGGTGACTTCGCTTCCGTCGGTGAACTCCATGCGGCCAGCGCGCAGGCTTGAATGCTCGCCTTTCACCCGGAAGTAGGCTTGCTTAGGAAAGATAAACGCCGCGTTTTGACTGTTGTCGTTGGCCGCGTAGTACGCTCCGCCCAAACCATATTGACCGAGCGGAGCCGCGTGAACAGCGTTGTTCGGAACGCCCAGCAAAATGGGCGCCTCAAACTCCATATTCCAATCGAACTTCGTGCTGGTTTGCGAAAAGCCGAAGCGCACCACGGTGCCCGAGAAACCGTAAAGGTTCTCACCTCCTGCGGGCGGCTGAAACCAGTCCCAGGCCTCATAGCGCTCGCGTATGCTGCCTGAAAAAGTCACGTTGCCGAGCTGGATCGGTTGCGGAGTCGGCTCTTGCGCGGCAGTGGCCGTCGCGCACAACAGAATCGACAAGCAAACGAGCA
>Ga0207046_10021_pt1 | contig 46046 bp, 30 predicted proteins | sample Alteio_BWMinCont_66_FD_153303 | JGI IMG/M metagenome (GOLD analysis project Ga0207046, IMG submission 153303) | Enriched cells from forest soil in Barre Woods Harvard Forest LTER site, Petersham, Massachusetts, United States -... | ecosystem: Environmental > Terrestrial > Soil > Temperate forest >...
TTTTGCAATTGTCTCCACATTGTGCATTTCTGCTAATAATATGCAAGCGCAGGACTCGGTAAAGGTATTGTCGCTCGACGATTGCATACGGTTAGGACTCACCCAGTCGGCTCATATATTGCGCAGCCAGGATTCGGTGCAAATTACCGGTGCCGCTTTAATCGGGGCTTACGGGCAGTTTCTCCCTGACCTGAACTTTAACAGCAATTACGGATATTTAGGGGGAAGTAATTTACTCACTACAACAGAACCCACACTGGTTAATTCCAGGGAGACACAGCTCAATTACCAGTTGAGCAGTACCATTAATATTTTTAATGGCTTTTCAAATCAGGCAACGTTAAAAGCTGCCGTATTATCAAAATCTGCTTCACAATATAATCTCGACAGGGCCAAGCAGCAAATAACCTATGACATTACCCAAACATTTTTGCAAGTAATGCTCGACCGGAAAATTGTGGACTACGCTCAAAAAAACCTGGATGTATCTACCCAGCGAGAGTCCCAGTTGCAAGAGCAGACGAATGTGGGCAGGAAAACAGTAGCTGACTTATACCAACAACAAGCTGAAATGAGTAGCGATAAGTTGTTTGAAATACAATCGGAGGATAAATTAAAAAATGACATCATTTTGTTATTACGTAAACTGAGAATCAGCCAGACTGATAAATACAAAATTGGGTATATGGCAGTAGATACTACACCTTTAGGGCAAGGGTACCAGAGTGTGCAAATTTTGGTTGATACAGCTATTGCACAAAGGCCTGATTTAAAATCATCGGAATTGAATATGAAAATAGCCGATTGGCAAATTGAACAGTACCGGAGTGGTTACCTGCCTAAACTCTATTTACAGGGCGGCCTGGTTTCCAACGGGGGATATTTTAACCAGTTATATGTTAACGGTGCCGATGTACTGGGTCCGCAGGAACCGTATGGCAAAGCTTTATTTGGGCAATTGTATGGCGAGGTAGCGTTGAGTCTTTCGTGGCATATTTTCGACCGCTTATATAATAAAACCAATGTAGATATTGCTACTATTGAGGAACGCAGTGAGGAAGTAGAAAACGATGACCTGATGGTACAAATTTCTTCGGATGTTAAACAGGCTTACAATGATTACTTAGCGGCATTACAACAGATAAGCACTGCTACCCGTGGGTTGACAGCTGCCCAGCAAGCATTTTATGTTATACAAGGCCAATATAATGTGGGGCGTACTGATTTTGTAACGCTTTCCAATTCACAGGTAGCGCTGTTGCAGGCGCAAGTCAATAAGGCACAGTCCGATGTTAATTTGGCGCTGCAAAAGAAAGTAATTGACTATTATATTGGGAAACAATAAGCCTCGGTCTATCGGGAAATCAGGCCGAAGATATTTAAACCCTCTTTCGTAAAATTTCAAAAACAATGTATCCTACAAATGCCAGCAGGATGGCGATAATGAAATTAGTTATAGTAAAAATATCCTGAATAGCCCATATTAAGCCGTTTTTCTGTCCCATTCCGGAATGAGTAAATTCACCCATCAATAAATTGGCATAGAATAGAAAGAGTATAAAACTAACTTCGAGAATAATTCTCCAGAAGGGAGATAGCTTTTTAGTGTTTTTTTGGGGAACCTCTCCTTTCATAGTCTACTGTAATTGTGTTCCTTTTCAGGTTTTTTTCAAACTTGCTTTAGTGTGGGAGACTTCTATAATGGCGAATCATTCCAGCGGAGCAATTTTTTCTTGCAGCCTCCGTAATTTCTCTTCGCATTAAGTAGCTCAGCAGTTACCTTCATAGTTTATATAATATAACAGACGCAAAGATATTCTATTACGTCCGTACCCGGAATGAAAGCTGACTAATGTTTATTCCGTATCAGGGTAATAAAACCATCGAGGTCGTGCTGACCATTGAGGTAGTCACAATAATGCAGGATATAGTAATAGGTACCATCAGATGCAGGTAGTTTAGTTTGTTGAACAATCCCTGGCCAGCCGTCTGCTGATGAGTTTAATTGATATATCAGCACTCCCCAACGGTTATATATGTTTGCATGGAAACATTTTGCACCCTGGATAGTAAAATAGAAAATATCATTAAATCCATCTCCGTTCGGTGTAAACACATTCGGGATATATACTTTTGGTATGATGAAAATATCTTTTGTTGCCGTATCAGGGCATCCATCAGGGGCATAGCTTACAAGAATGATTTGGAAGTTGCCATAATCAAGATAAATATGTTCAGGATCAAAAATACCCGATGAACCCCCGTCGCCAAAAGTCCAAAGGTAGCGAGTGGTGTTTTTGCTGTCATTGGTAAAGTTTATGATCTGACCCGATTCGATAGAATCTGGCTTAAATGTAAAGGCCGCAGTTCCTTTATCAAGCACTTTAACATAGACAGAAGTGGAGGCAGTGTAGTTGCATCCGTCACTTATGGATACTTTATAGGTGGTAGATGAATCAGGAGAAACAGAGATAGGACCGGGGCTGTCGGCTGTTATTCCATTATTCCAGGTATAAGTGTACGCAGGTTTTCCTCCTGTAAGATGTATATCTAATTTGAAAGATGTTCCCGGGCAAATAGAGTCGTTTATCGGCAATACCTCCAAAGGTTGATAGATAAATAGGTTGTACGGAAGAGAATCCGTGCATACACCTGTGGTAGCTTTTACCCAAATAGCATTGTTATTGTAAGTAGGGGATACCGTAATGGACGTTGATGTACTACCCGTAGACCACTTATACACAGTACCTCCTGAAACATCAAGTGTAATGGTTTGTCCATTACATATGGAATCAAGTCCTGAAATAGTAATGTTCATTGTTTTATTGAGGCCTACCTTTATCGTATTGCTGTCTTTACATCCATTTCCATCTGTGATGATTACGGAATAAGAACCCGGTTTCAAATCTGTAATAGAAGGCGTGTTATTTCCGCCCGGGTTCCAGATATATGTGTATGGAGAAGTGCCTCCCGTAACTACAATACCGGCAGAACCATCAGTATCAATACATGAGGCATCTTTTGAAGTTGGATTTATAGTAAGTGCCGTTGGCTGTGTAATACTTACTGAAGAAGTTTTGCTGCATCCCACCGAATCGGTAACGATAACGGTATAACTGCCTGCTTTAAGGTTGGAGGCAGTAGCCGAAGATTGGCCACCCGGGTTCCATAAGTAGGTATAAGCTGGCTCTCCTCCTGCAGCTCCGGCTGTAGCCATACCGGTTAATTGTCCAAAGCATTTAATATCGGACACGGATAATATGCTTGGCGTTAATAATTTAGGTGGTTGACTAAGGCTGTCTGATAGTGTTTTTGCGCAACCGTTGGCATCGGTAACAGTTACTGCATAATGTCCTGCGGAAAGATTAGAAGCAGTTGCCGTACTTCCCACATTGGGTGTCCATGAATAAGTATATGGAGTAGATCCTCCGGCTATTCCCAACGAAATAAGCCCTGTGCTGCTTCCCGTGCAGCTGATATTAACCGATTTGGTTAAGGAGTCGCTCAAAGGGGGAGCAATGGTTACGTTGGCTGTAGCTGTACATCCAAATGAATCGGCGGTGGTTAATGTATAAGTGCCTCCACGCTTTACATAGATAATTTGGTTACTATTATTGGAAGGTTGCCATAAATAATTGGCCATGCCTACTGCCGCCGAAAGTTTTATAGAATCGCCCTTTGTGCAAATGGTTTTAGATGGAGTAGCCGTTATAATGGCAAAAGGGCTCGATTTAGTAATAGTTGTAGTACAGATGGTTTGTATACCGCAGGAAGTTATTTTTACTGAATAGGTACCCGGGGTCTTAATAACCTGTATAGTAGAGTCTCCGCTTAAAGGTGGTTGCCACTGTATTACAGCATTGTTTGATGCAACTACAGTGAGGATGATAGAGTCACCCGGACAAATGTTGTTGTTGGCAGGTACTTGCAGATATGGCGTAGCGTACGATTCAATAATCAACGTATTGGATAACTTTAAAAATGGGCATGGAGTGCTGTCAATGCCCACACAATAATAATTACCGGCTGTTTTAACATATACCACAGAAGTGTCCAGTGGCAGAGGACCGTTTGGACCATACCAATCATATTTTTCATAGGGGCCTCCCTTACAAGTTAGCTGGATAGAATCGCCCGGACATATCACACCGTTGGTGGGATTCATAGTAATAGTGGGAGTGGTGGCTGCAAAAGCAGTTACATTGATGCTGGCTGTACCTGATGTAGAACATCCATACGCATTTTTTACCGTTGCTGAGATAGAGTAATTTCCAATTACTACATGGATGCTATCGGTTGTCTTTCCGTTCGACCACTTAAAAGGCACATTACCGGAACCTACTATCCATTCGGAATCGCCTGCACAAAGCGATGTATTGCCTTTTATACTAAGATTAACAACAGGTACGGGATATATACGCACAAAAACAGAATCTTTCACTACATATTTTTTCTTGCCGCAAACATTTGATTGGACAATGGTATCGGTAATGTGGTACCACCCTGAGTCGAAATAATGTGGAGTAAAGGTATTTTTATCAGGACAATTTGTTTTGCTTGAAAAACCTATGCCGGTATCGGGCCTGGTGTACCAATAATTAGTTGTAGCTGCCGAAGGGGGGATACATAAAGATTGATTTGCCGTAGGATTGGTAAGCGAATCATAAGGGAATAAAGTAAAGGAGGTACCTTTGCATAAGTAAGCCGTATCATGTTTGCAGGTGGTGCAAATTAATTTTGGAACAATCGCCGGGAAAGCGCTGTCAATTGCAACCCATACACAGGTTTGGCTTGTACAGCCAAATTTATTTACCACATTAAAGCAATAGTATCCGCTATCCGAATGGAGCGTCACCGTTATTTTGGTAGAATCGAGCCGGGTGTTTTTTGGGGTTGTCCAATACCAGGTGGAATCACCAGCATAATTGCCGCCCGTAAGTATTACAGAATGTTCACAAACCCTTATAGGTTTCGGCGTTGGCGAATTGGTATTAATGATGACGTTATCAGATATTGTTGGAGGGGATGGGGGAGCGTGAATGATAACATAAATGCTGTCTTTGCTCGACGTGCAACCATCTACGGTAGTTTGCGTTACCGAGTACCATCCTTTAGAAGATACTGTTATAGATTGCGCCCTTGCACCAGTAGACCATAAATAAGTATAATTTGGTCCTATGGTGTTGCATGTGTTGGGAATGGCCTTTATTGTACCATCGCTGCAAAATTGTACTGTGTCCAGGCAGGTATTTGATGTGCCAACGCAAACATTTACACGGGGCCTGCTGCAGCCATTGCCTGAACGGTCATAAAAATCATACGTTTGCCGATTCAGGTTTATGGGCTCAGCGATAAAGGCATCTAGGTTTCCGTTGGTGTTAATATATGAATAGTCTCCATAGTAGTTATCCGAGCAGTAAACCGATGGGCATCCGTTAGCCGATACCAAGTTATACCCCGTAAGTGGCGGAACATCCGTTATAATCATATCCTGGTCAAAACTTCCTGCATCGAATATATTGGCGCCTGATGATACTGCAATTCCATTCCCGTAATTGTTGCCATGTCCTCCAATCTGCCTGCTCCATTGCCATGCTCCGTTCGCAGAACTATATTCAGCATTGAAAATATCCCAATATCCAACCGAATTAAAGGTTCCTTGCCCATATTGGTCGGCATAGCTATTCATAATACATTCAAAACTTCCAATAATATAGGGATTGCTTGACCCGTCAAGGGCAATACTGTTTGCAGTTACCTGGTTAGAAGAACCGTCGGCTACATCCCAGAGAAGATTTCCATTTTGATCATATTTAGCAAGAAAGATGCGGTTGGCATAGGTTTGTGTAAGTTTGACAATGGGATTTACAAGAAAGTCGAGAGTACCAGCAAAATTCCCAGTAATATATACATTGGAACTGTTGTCCACAGCAATGGCATTAGCAATGTTTGATGTCCCTCCGCCGGCCACAGTAATCCATTGTTCTACCCCTGAACTGTTATATTTTACTAGAAATATTGCATTGTACAGGTTGCTTTTATAAACATTTGTGAAGGTAATGGTATCTGTAAACTGTCCAGTAACATATACGTTTCCCGAGGGATCGCAGGCCACTCCAAGTCCTCTGTCAGTATGAGGCCCTACGCCTGATTTGGCCCATAAAAAATTACCTGTAGATGCATCCAGCTTGGTTGTAAATACATTAATATTGTTAGCTGTACTGGTAAGTGTATAAGTTCCAAAAGTAGCAGTACCGGTAAATTGGCCGGTTACCACTACATTTCCATTATTATCGAGTGCTATGCCATTTCCAATATCTGATTGTGTTCCACCGCAACTAACTACCCACTGTATAGTTCCGGTATTATCATATTTTGCAATAAAAACATCCTGTAGCCCAGCGCTGGTTATGGTATGTGCGCCAAATTTTGCAGTGCCGTAATAATATCCCGTCACATAGCTATTTCCACTGGCATCGCAGGTTATAGCCAGACCCCTGTCCGAACCTCCGTCGCCTGCTTTTACCGCCCATTGATATGCACCGCTGCTATTGGTTTTGGCAATAAAAATATCAGAAACTCCTACGGCTGTTAAGTTATAAGCCCCGAATGAAGCCGTGCCCGTAAAATAACCTGTGGTGTAAGTGTTGTTACTTCCATCGCAGGCAATACTATATGCTTCATCAGCCGATGGGCCTCCGCCTTTTTCCATCCAATAAGTTTGCGCCGAAAGAGATTTGGTTCCCATGCCCCAAAAAATGGCCACCATGCATAGCAGGGAAAAATATTTTTTAAAAGGGAAAAGGAGTAGAGAGTAGGGATATTTCATTTAGGCAGAATAACATTTATATGCACTAATACGTTCAATTTGTTCCGTGAGTTGGGTGTATGAATGAGTTTTTTTATGTAATTTATAGCGAATACAAACATAATGAAATAATTAATAACAAAAGGCTAAATATTTATTTATCAGGGCAAAAGGTATATATCTATTCTCCATTGAGCTGAACAGGATACTATAATGCTAAATGGATTTAATTTCATTTAAGCAAGGTTACATTTCCTACATAAGAATGTTGTCCACCCTGCGAATCGGTCACCGTTATTTTATATACATAAGTATCTTCCTGGCAAATAGCGGAGCTTCCGTGCACTGTACCGTTCCAGCCATCATTTATATTAGTGCTATGGAACAATTCCAGACCCCAGCGATCGAAAATATACATTTCATAGTTCCTGATGTATCGACCCACAGGCTTAAACATCTCATTCAACCCATCACTATTTGGCGTAAAGGCGGAAGGGATGTAAAGCGAAAAATTAGAATTGATAATCAAGCAATTTGTGGTAGTATCAGCGCAACCGTTATTGTCCATCACTATTAAATTAGCACAATAAGTTCCTGTGTCATGATAAGTATGAATGGGATTTTGTGCAATGCTGGTTGAATCGGTAGCATCTCCAAAGGTCCACCACCAATAAGCGATGCCGATGCCATAAGGGTCTGAACTTTGATCGGTGAATTGAACAGTGGGCGATAGGATAGAGGCATATTGCGGCGAATAAGTAAATGCTGCTTTGGGCGGATTATAAACGGTTATCATGTCTATCTTTTTCACTGTAGAACTACAGCCACTATCAGAAATAACTGTTAAAGAAACATTGTAGCTTCCTCCAACCGGATAACAATAAACAGGGCTTGGAGAATGTGAGGTATCCCCGTTTCCGAATTGCCATATATATTGTTGTATGCTACCCTTCAATACAGTGGAAGCATTATAAAATTGCATGCAAAGTGGGGCGCATCCCTGCAGCAGGTTAGCCGACATATTGGCCACAGGAGTAGGCCTTGCATAAACTTTCGGGGTAGCTGTTACAGTGGCTCCGCACCCATCGCGTACAGTTATAGTATAAATGGTGGTTGACGTGGGGCCTACCGTAATGCATGCACTGGTACTGCCGATAGGTTGCCATAAATAAGTAGCTCCGTACTCGGTTCCCACTGCATTGGCACACAGGGTAGTAGAGTCTCCGGCACACAGCATCGTATTGCCCTCAACGTTCAATTTAAACAAAGGTCCGTACTGTAACATAACCTGCGCAGTTGCACTGCATCCTTTGGCATCTGTTATCATTACGGAATAATTGGCCGTTGATGTAGGCGTTATGGTAGCTGCGCTGGAAGTGCCTCCTGAACTCCACGAATAAATATATGGTACAGTACCTCCGGCGGCATTAGCATATAGGTTGCCGGTGCTGTCCTGGCAAATAACCTTGGGTTCGCTTATGGTAACGGTTAATAAGGTAGGTTGGGTAAGTGTAGCAGATGATGAAGCGCTGCATCCATTAGCATCGGTAATATTTACAGTATAACTACCGGCACTGAGTCCTTTGGCTGTTATTGAAGTCTGACTGCCTGGCATCCACAAATAAGTGTAAGGTAAAGCTCCACCTATAGGAGATTCCGTAATGGCACCGCTGTAATCATCAAAACATTTCAAACTTGTAAAAGATGAAATAACAGATGCAAGTCGTATAGCTGGTTGTGTAAGTGTAATGGGTGTAGATTTTATGCATCCGTTAGCATCGGTTACACTAACCGTATATGACCCGGCTTTCAAATCGGAAGCTGTAGCATTAGTGCTTATAGAAGGCTTCCAGGTATATGTGTAAGCCTGCAAACCTCCCTTTACTCCGATAGAAATGAACCCGGTAGTGTCTCCCGTACAGTTAATATTAGTTAGCTTGACTATTGAATCCCTTATTGGAGGTGATATAACCACATTGGCTGTTGCGCTGCACCCGAATGTATCAATTGTAGACAGGCTATAAGTGCCAGGCTGTTTTATGTAGATAGTCTGTGTCGTATCGTTTCCGGGTGTCCATTGGTAACTAAACAAAGATTTCAGTCCCGAGAGTTTTACTGAATCTCCAGCTACACAAATCGTTTTTGAAGGGGTAATATTTATGGTGGCAAACGGGCTTGATTCTGTAATGGTCACGCTGCATATAGTAGGTATACCGCAGGCGGTAACTTTTACCGAATATTTTCCCGGACTCTTTACATATTGAACGAGAGAGTCGCCGCTTAATGGAGGTAGCCATTGTACAACAGCGTTGTTAGATGCTACCACTTGTAATGCTATAGAATCGCCCACACAAATATTTCTTTTAGGAGGTGTCTGCAGATATGGTGTAGCATATGATTCAACGAGCACCGTATTAGATAGTCGGGAAGTGGGACAGGGGAGGCTGTCGCTTCCTACACAATAATAATTGCCCGGAGTTTTGGCATAGGCTACGGAATCATCTACAGCCAAAGGTCCCCGGGGACCATACCACTGATATTTTTGAAATACTCCTCCGGTACATGCTAATCGGACAGAGTCACCCGGACAAATTACCCCACTCGGTGGATTCATCGAAATCGATGGTATCGAAGGATTAAAGGTCGGTACATCGTAGCTGGATATAGAAGTGGTTGAGCACCCATATTGGTTAGTTACAGTAGCTTTAATGGCATAGTTTCCAATTCCAACATGAATACTGTCTTGTGTGCTTCCGTTCGACCATACGAACGGCACATTACCCGTGCCAACCACCCATTCAGAATCGTTCGCGCACAATGGCCCTTTTCCAGTAACACTCAAGTTTACCACAGGTAAAGGGTGAACACGCAAAAAAAACCGAATCGGTTAGAATGAACTTTTTTTTGCCACAAACATTTGATTCGACAAGTGTATCTGTAATATGATACCACCCCGAGTCTTTCACGGAAATGACATTTAAATCCAGGCAATATGTTACATATCCATATCCTACGTTTGTATCGGGACTTATGGCCCAGTAATTAACACCATCGGGGATACACTTACTAGGGTTCGCCAGGGGATTTGAAATCGTGTCGTACGGAAGCATTTCAAATGACGATCCGCTGCATACAACAGCACTATCATGTAAGCATGTGATGCATTTCAATTTGGGTGCGATCAGGGGTAATGCGCTATCGATGGCAACCTATACACAGGTCTGGTTGATGCAACCATGTTTATCAATTACAGTGAAACAGTAATTTCCACTGTCACTGCCCAAATTTAATGTCAGGGTGGAAGCGTTTGTTACGATATTATTGGGCGCAGTCCAATACCAGGATGAATTTCCGGCATAATTTCCCGCTGTAAGTGTTACCGAACGTTGGCAAACTCTAATAGGCGTAGGCGACGAAGAATTACTATTGATAACTATATTATCTGATATTGTAGGCGGGGAAGGAGGCGGGTCAATGGTTACATAAATACTGTCTGTAGTTGAAACACAACCGTCAACCGAAGTTTGGGTTACAGAGTACCATCCTGTTGTATTTGCAATGGTTGATAATGAACGATCGCCATCAGACCATAAATAATTAAAATTTGGCGCTATGCCGCTACAAACATTTGGAATGACATTAATCGTTCCTGCGGTACAAAACTCTGCGGTTTTTTGACAAATGTTAGCAGTGCCTATGCAAACTCGAACAATAGGTCTGCTGCAAGAATTACCCGTACGTTCATAAAAGTCATATGTCTGGCGGCTCAAATCAATCGGTTCGGCAATAAGCACGTCCAAGTCGCCAGCGGTAGAAAAGGTGACGTAATCTCCATAATAACTATCTGAGCAATAAGAAGGGGTGCAATTAAGACCGCTTGTATTATATCCTTTAAAGTTGGTTGGATTATCAGTGATGATCATGTCCTCGTCAAAACTACCGGCATCAAAAACATTACCACCGGAGGAGACTGCGATTCCATTTCCATAGTTGTTGCCATGTCCTGCAAGTTGCCTGCTCCACATCCATCCCCCGCCACCCGAACTGTATTCCGCATTGAATATATCCCAATCGCCCACGGAGGTAAACGTTCCTTGTCCATATTGGTCGGCATAGCTGTTCATTATGCATTCAAAGCTGCCAATAATGTAAGGGTTCCCTGAACCGTCAACGGCAATGCTGTTGGATACAACGGGATTATCAGAACCGTCGGCTACATCCCATTGTAGGTTTCCGCTTTGATCGTATTTGGCAATAAAGATGCGGTTTGTGTAAGTCTGGGTTAATGTAGCATGGATGTTGGCATAAAAGTTAAGAGATCCTGTAAAATTGCCCGTTATGTATGCGTTCGAGTTGTTGTCTACGGCAATAGCATTAGCAATGTTTGATGTTCCTCCACCGGCGGTGGTAACCCATTGTTCCACTCCGGAGCTATTATATTTTACAACAAATATGGCATTGTTAAGCGGGCTGTAACAAGGGTTGGTAAATGTAATGGTATCAGAATACTGCCCCGTGACGTATACATTGCCCGAAGGATCACAGGCTACCCCCAATCCCCTATCGGTATGCGCTCCAGTACCTGCCTGGGCCCATACAAATGTTCCGTTGGAAGCATCCAATTTGGTGGTGAATACATTAGTATTATTAGCAGTGCTGGTTAACGTATAAGTACCGAAAGTAGCAGGTCCGTTAAATTGCCCTGTTACAATTACATTTCCATTATTGTCAAACGCTATACCATTTCCGATAGTTGACTGTGAGCCTCCGCAACTTGCTACCCATTTAACATTGCCACTGGCATCGTATTTTACTATAAAAGCATTCTGCAACCCCAGACTAGTAACAGAATTTATTCCAAAGGTTGCAGTTCCGTAATAGTATCCTGTTATATAACTGTTTCCGTTACCATCGCAGGTTATAGCTAAGCCTCTGTCAGGGCCGCCATCACCACCCTTCACTGCCCACACGTAGGTACCGGTGTAATCAACTTTTGCAACGAAAATATCGGAAACTCCCGAAGCTGTTAACGCAGTGTTGCCAAAACTCGCAGTTCCGGTAAAATAACCCGTAGTGTAGCTATTATTATTTCCGTCGCAGGTAATACTGTATCCTTCGTCAGCAGTAGAACCACCACCCCGTTGCATCCAGTAATTTTGAGCCGAAAGATGACTACCGGTAGTACTTAGAATAATAACAGCAACAAAGAGTACTGAGAAATTACTCTTTTTTATTCGATTACTGACAATAGGATAATTATATATCATTTAAAAGCACAGGTACTATTATATTGTTATAACGTTTATTCTGCCTTTTTCGTTGGGTGTAGTAGCTGTATTTTTTATAACAATAAGCAAAGATAGTAAAAATAAGTATTGCAGCTATTTCTTCTTCTTTTTGACAGTAAAGGAAGCCAAGTACTTCATCTAAGGATAATTGTAAAGCAATGCAGGGTATTTGTATGAATAAATAGAGTGTTTCCATCGCAACTCTTCAGTAATGTATTTAATTTGCTGATTTTCTGAATAATATGGTTGTTTTTGTTTTGAATTTGTTGCGTGATTATAACCTTTTGCAGGACAAAAAATAAGGGATAGTAGAGTCGGAATTTGGATTAATATATTTATTTCAAGGTAAAAATATATTTTCTCTTTTTTGTGAATAAACTCTACATATAATGCAATGAACTTAAAATAAGGATATTTGCAGTATTATTTAAGTAGATATATGCCGGATAAAATGGAACGTATGTTACAATTGGTGGGAGAGTTTTTTGATGTAAAAAATGATCCGGAACAGTTGAACATAACAGAAGAAGTGATGGGGAAACTTATGCAGATTAACCCATCCACTATGGTAGAGTATAATGAAGGAGATGGTCCAATAGTTTGGATAATTATCATCCCGGTGAAGGAAGGGACGATGAATCGTTTTTTGAAGGGAGAAATTTCAGAAGGAAAACTGTTGGATGAAATCATGCCTGGAGATAAGTTAGATGCTATATATCTATGTTCTGCCAGTGTTTTGCCTGAATACAGGCGTAGAGGGCTGGCAAAAAAACTAACTGTTGATGCAATTACTGAAATCAGGAAAGCCTACCCCGTAAAGAAATTATTCTATTGGTCATTTAGCCCCGAAGGCGATGCGCTGGCTGCCAGCATTGCGAAAGCTGTTAACTTGCCCCTTTATAAACGGCAGCAGTAAGATGCAGAAAGAGATGGAAATTGCTATTATAGGTGGAGGGGCTGCCGCATTTTTTGCTGCTATTTCATGTAAAACGCATCACCCCGGTTTGCTTGTTACGATGTATGAAAAGACGGATAAATTATTGGCTAAAGTAAAAGTGTCGGGAGGTGGAAGGTGCAATGTTACTCATGCCTGTTTTAGTAATGCGCAACTTGTAAAGTTTTATCCTCGCGGAGAAAAACAGTTGAAAAAAGCATTTTCCCAATTTACAACTGCAGATACCGTAAAATGGTTTGAAGATAGAGGCATAAAACTAAAAACGGAAGAAGACGGAAGAATGTTCCCTATTACGGATAACTCTCAAACTATAATTAACTGTTTACTCCTTGAAGTAGACAAATTAGGGATTTCCATTCAACAACATCAATCAGTCACTGGTATTGAAAAAGAGAATAATAAATTCAAATTGTTTTTTAGAGATAATACAGTATATGCTGATAAAGTTATAGTTGCTACCGGGGGCTCACCTAAACCGGAAGGTTTTGATTGGTTAAGGAAATTAGGGCACACTATTGAATCTCCCGTTCCTTCTTTGTTTACGTTTAATATGCCTGGGGAGGCAATTAAATCGTTGATGGGCGTGTCGGTAGATAATGTAATTGTGAGGTTGCAGGGAACAAAATTGAAAACCGAAGGCGCCTTGCTTATAACCCACTGGGGCATGAGCGGGCCTGCTATTCTAAAGCTTTCAGCCTGGGGAGCAAGAGAATTGAATGCGTGTGATTATCGTTTTAGGGTTCAACTAAATTGGCTTGGTTCTATGAATGAAGATGTTGCACGCGAAGCTTTGCAGGAAGAGACTCAAAACCACCCAAAGAAAAAGATAAGTAACGCTAACTCTTTTCAATTGCCTAATAGGCTCTATTTATTTTTACTAGCGAAAAGCGGAATAAACCCTGATACAACCCTGGAAGAACTTGGAAAGAAGAACCAAAACAGGTTACTTAATACTTTGTTAAATGACGAATATAAAGTAGAGGGTAAAACTGTTTTCAAAGAAGAATTCGTGACTTGTGGAGGCGTAAACCTTGAGGATGTGTCAATAAATACGATGGAAAGTAAAAAATGTCCCGGGGTGTATTTTGCCGGGGAAGTATTGGACATTGATGGAGTTACCGGGGGCTTTAATTTCCAGGCAGCCTGGACTACCGGTTTTATAGCCGGAAAACTTGGTTCGGAAAACCTAGCTATTTTAGGATAAAGGAGCGCCTACAATAATTTTTGTGTAAAAGGGTTATTATACCATAAATATTATTTTTGTAAATCTATTTATGAATATCAGGCTACTACTGTCAATTGTCATTTTGTTTTTTGGGGTTCAATATGTGCATGCACAGGATACCCTTAAACATGTCAGTAAGCCTGTTCATAAAAAACATATCAGTGATTCAAGCCACGTGTCTGTTCCTCACCATTTGCCCGTAAAGAAAGATACAGTAGTAGTTCATAAGCAGCGCCCGGTTATTATGCCAAAGTATCCTCGCACCGGATATGTAGCTGTAATGGGTGGAATGGCACTTCCATTGGCTGCTTATGCATCGGATCAGGGGGCAGCAACAGGTTCGGTTTTTTCACTAAGTGCTGCATTTCCGGGTGTTATATCGCATGGCGGTATTGCCTTCAAATTCGATTATGGAATAAATGGGTTTAACAAAACCAGGCTCGAAGGCATTGAGAATACTGTTTCCGGTTTTTCAAATATTAATTGTTCAGTTTCCGATTCGTTGGGGCATAATTCTTATTCAGCATTTCTTACAGGGCTATATCTTACTTATCCAAAGAAACATCTCACTATCGATTTCAGAATATTGGCGGGAGTGATGCTGGCAAGAATACCGGAAATTAATACTATATATTATGATGAGGCAAGAAATAATACAGGCATTAATCAACAAGCTGCTACTTCGGCTGCGGCATTTGCATTTGATTTTGGGTTTGAGTTCAGATATCTTGTAAAGCCCCGGTTCTGTATAATTCTCAGTGGCGATTATTTGCATGCAGTTCCTTCGTTCACAGTAGTAAATACAGGATCTCAATTGACCTCCTACGGAAGTATAGAAGATAATTCTGCCGGAACAGAAACAACAAGGTCACAACCATTTAATTTATTTAATCTTTCACTGGGAGTAGGGTATACCATATCTGCCCGGAAATAATAATTTATATGAGTTTATTTTGTTTTGTAAAGCAAAATAAATGACATAAAAGATAATGACAAAAATCATTATCAAGTAAGGCGAATTCCCTACCTTTGAAATATAAATATGTTTACTATGAATTTTTCAATACACGTAAGGGAAATAGATGCTGCCTTTATCGCAAGGGTATTTTTAGGAGTGCTGTTTTTTCTGCAAGGTTACGATAAAGTTTTTCGGATAGGTGTGAAACAGGTTATTGCTGCCGTTCACGGTCCCCTTTCGGAAAAGGGGTTGCCAAAATTTTTCAGCACCTTTGGATCATACTTTACCTCTTACGTTGAACTCATCTGCGGCGGGCTGCTGATAATAGGTTTTGTAAAGTATTATTGTTTATACTTACTAGGATTCGACTTGTTTTTTGCTGCGTTGGCCTTTGGAATAGTGGACCCTATTTGGGATATGAAACATATTTTCCCACGTTTGGCATTACTTATTTTTTTGATGGTAATTCCTTCCCAATGGGATGTCATATCAATAGACTACGTATGGTCGCTTATAAAGTTTATTAAAACTACCTTATAGGAAGTCTTTCAAAAATAAAGTAGAATTTCTACTAGGCTATAAGAATTTGGCGAGAACCAATACAATAAGTACAAAAGGCAAATAGGCAAACGAACTCAACATTAATCGCAGTGCGTATTTGTTGGTTTGTTCGATATATAACCTATAAGCAGAAATGGAGAATACCACGCCCGCTAGCACAAGTGCCCAGGTTACATTTACCCCGGCAGACTGGTACATATATAGTAATAGCACAGCCGGAATAATAAGGAATGTAGAAAGTAGAATAATAATCGCCGATGTTTTATTTCTTCCGCCGGAGGTAGGGAGCATCTTTATACCGGCTTTATTGTACTCTTCGTCTAAGAGCCAGGCAATAGACCATGTGTGTGGGAATTGCCATATAAATTGAATGGCAAAAAGGATAACTGCTCCTTTGGTTATTTCGCCGGTGGCTGCTACACAACCTATCACAACTGGTAAAGAACCTGCCACTGCACCCGGGAAAATAGTAAACGGAGTAATTTTTTTTAATGGAGTATAAACGGCTGCATAAATGAGCATGGCTGCAAGGCCAAGGATTCCGCACAGCGCATTTATCTTGAAAAGGAATAATGCGCCAATAGTACCAAGTATAATGCCGAAAGTCAGCGCTTCGCTCACTTTCATTCGTCCGCCAGGTAATGGACGGGTGAGTGTACGCTTCATTAATTTGTCAGAATTTCTTTCTATAACCTGGTTAAAGGTATTGGCTGCCCCGGTAATTAAAAAACCTCCGATGGATAGCATCCATATAGTCAAAGGTTCCACATGCCTGTCGGTTGCCCATAAATAGGCCATTGAAGCTGAGAATACCACTAAGAAGGATAGCCTCATTTTAATCAGCTGCGTATAGTCAGCCAGATGTGATTTGATTGTTTTCACGGGCGGCAAAGATAGGTTAAATGTTGAATGAGGAATCAGTTTTTTTAGCAAGCCCAATGTGTTTCATAGATGGTGTATGAGTTTCATAATAATAAATAGTATTTTTGCCTTTCATTTCAGAACAGCAATGGCACAAACAGAAATAGTAATGCCCAAAATGGGGGAGAGCGTAATAGAAGCTACTATTATTAAATGGCTTAAAAACGAAGGCGATAAAGTAAAGGCCGACGAAACATTATTGGAAATAGCAACCGATAAGGTAGATTCTGAAATTCCTGCACCTTCAGATGGCATATTAGTCAAAAGGCTATGCAAAGAAGGTGAAGTTGTTCCGGTAGGCAAAGCCATTGCTATCATTTCAACGGATGGCGATGCGGTGAGTGTACCATCAGTAAGCGCTCCTGCAGCTGAAGTGGAAAAAGCTCGGGTTGTTGAAACGGCTCCTGTAGTGACTCAGGCAAAATCAACTTCCGCTGAACCTGTATCCAGATTTTCTAACTCAGGCAGGTTTTATTCTCCATTGGTGAGAAATATTGCTCAAAAAGAAGGAATCTCAACCACTGAATTGGAAGCCATACCCGGCAGCGGAAAAGCGGGCAGGGTAACAAAAACTGATGTGCTATCGTACCTGCCTACGCGGCAAACAAATGGCAGTGTTCAGCAAGCAAAGCCAGTTACCGCTGTGCAGGAAACTACTCATGCAGCACCTGCCAAACCGATGGCTATCGGGGCTAACGATGAAATTATTGAAATGGACCGGATGCGGAAGCTGATAGCCGACCACATGGTTATGTCTAAAAGAGTTTCTCCGCACGTTACCTCTTATGTAGAAGCCGATGTTACCAACCTGGTACTATGGCGTGAAAAGGTTAAGAAAGAATTTGAAAAGAAAGAAGGCGAAAAGTTGACCTTCACCCCGATATTTGTTGAAGCCACTGTAAAGGCTTTGAAAGATTACCCCATGGTGAATGTATCGATAGATGGAACTCGCATTATCCGTCATAAAGATATTCATATAGGTATGGCAGTTGCATTGCCAACAGGCAACCTGATTGTCCCCGTAATACGCTATGCTGATCGTAACAGCCTGTTAGGTTTAACTAAACAAGTAAATAACCTGGCCAATCGTGCCCGCATAAATAAATTAATGCCTGACGATACACAAGGCGGTACGTTTACCATTACTAATGTAGGAACATTTGGAAACATTATGGGAACCCCCATTATTAACCAACCACAGGCAGCTATTCTGGCAACCGGAATTATTAAAAAGAAACCGGTAGTAATAGAATCTCCACAAGGCGATATGATAGCTATTCGTCACATGATGTATCTCTCCTTATCATACGATCACCGTGTGGTAGATGGAGCATTGGGTGGCAGCTTTTTGAAAAAAATAGCCGACTATCTGGAAGCATTTGATTTGAACAGAAATACCTGGTAGTAAGGTATGTTAATGTTTTGTTAAAGCATTTCAAATTATAAAATTGTCTTACCTTTGCCGCCGCTTATGAAAGCAAAAATCACTATACGGCGAATTGGATCCCTGTTTTTTCTGGGGATATTTTTGTGGTTTTATTCCGTTAAGGATATACACGACATTATACACGGTAATGATTTTCATTGCCATGTTTTGGATGCCCAGCATTTTCATGAAGGCGAACACCATTGCCCCGTTTGCGATTTTACGTTTCCCTATTTTGATGAGCCAATAGCCCATATTGAGATACCTTCCGATAAATCTTTTACTGGGGTTCTCAATGTTTATACAACCCAAGCTGTTTTAAGCAAAACAGTTTACTTGTTTTGTTCCCGTGCACCTCCTGTGGTAGCATAAGGAATTTTTATTCCATTTTTTTATTTCCCTCATTCACCCTATAATTTTTTTACAGGGTTTTAGTCAGTTATTAATTACATATATAAGTATTTATGAAAAACATATTTTTATTATTCGGTTTGTTTCTATTTTCATGTGGGTTGGCCGCTCAGTCGCTAAGTGGAAAGATTACAGACTCAGCTACCGGACAAACTATCCCGGGGGCAGTAGTGTACGTTCCGCAACTTAAGTTAGGCGCCAGTACAGATATAAAAGGGAATTATAAAATATCACCCTTACCTAAAGGAACATACCAGGTAGAGGTGGAAATTCTTGGTTATGCTACAGTGACCCAACAGGTGACTATAAAGGGAGAAGTAGTATTGAATTTTGCTATGGTTGTTTCGTCTGCTTCGGCAAAAGAAGTGGTGGTTACTGCGTTAGGTAATGCCACCAATGTGCAACGGTCTCCTGTACCTGTTTCTATTGTCACGCATGATATGCTTGTTGAGCAATCATCTACAAACGTAATAGATGGCATTGCAACACAACCGGGCATCACAGCAATTACTACAGGCCCCGGTGTCTCTAAGCCTGAAGTTAATGGATTAGGATTCAACCGTGTATTAACACTTTTTGATGGGGTGCGCCAACAAGATTTTCAGTGGGGCGATGAACATGGTATACAGATTGACCCCTATTCAGTATATGATGCTGAAATTGTCAGGGGAGCTGCCACCCTTCAATATGGATCTGATGCCGTAGGAGGAGTAGTAAGTTTTAAGTCGGCTCCTTTTCCCGAAAATGGAACTGTGCAGGGTAGTGTGCTGGCAGAATATCAAACCAATAATGGATTAATTGGAACTTCGGAAGATATAGCCGGAAACAATAATGGGTTTGTTTGGGATTTACGAATAAGTGACGAACAAGCTCATTGCTATTCGGACCCAAAAGATGGTTATGTATGGAGTACCGCTTTCAGAGAGGATAATGCAAGGCTGACTCTTGGCCTGGAAAAACAATGGGGTTATAGCCGTTTAACTTTCAGTATTCTTCACCGTACGCTTGAAATACCTGATGGAAACCGCGATAGCGCTACCGGGCAGTTTAAGTTTGATTTTCCTATCAACGGACAGATATACCCTAACAGGAATAACTTTTTATCTTACGATCCCACCCATGTGGGCTATCAGCAAGTTGAGCATGATGTTATATCATGGCAAAACAGCATAAATGTGGGACAAGGACGTATTCTGGCCGATTTTGGCTATGAGCAGGACCATCGCGAGGAAATAGATACAGGTACAATTCCGCTCTTAAATATGTGGCAATTTGATATCCCCTACGCTGTAAAATACCAGGTGGAAAGTAATTCAGGGCTGAAACTAACAACAGGGCTGAATGGTTTTTATGAGAATATGCATAATAATGTAGAAGCACCACATCCCTATGTGTCTGTTTTCTTGGTTCCCAGTTATTGGCTTTTTGATGTCGGCGGATTTGCCATACTGGAAAAAGATTATAAAAATCTGACATTAAGCGGAGGGTTACGTTACGATACCCGTAATGAAACAGCGCAAAGTTTATACCTTCTTAATCCGGGGATTGCTGGACAGGAAGTGGTTACTGCAGGTACTCCGGGCGCATATACCAATTTTGCAGGCTTTACAAGCAATTATAGCGGGTTCTCAGGTAGCTTAGGGGCAAGCTACCAGTTGCCAAAGAATTCATATATTAAATTAAATATTGCTAAAAGTTACCGTGCGCCTGCCATAACCGAAACAGGAGAGAATGGAATACACCCGGGCACAGCTAATTTTGAAATAGGCGACCCTCATTTAAAGCCTGAAGCCGGATACGAAGCCGATATTGCCTTTGGAAATAATGGCAAGGATATTAATTTTGAGGTGGATGGTTTCGGCAACTATATACAGAATTTTATATTTGCTAACCGTACTGATTCCGTTGCTCAAGGATTTCCTGTTTTTAGGTTCCAATCCAATACAGCCATTCTTGCAGGGGTTGCGGCCTATTTTAACATACATCCCGCTGATACAAAATGGCTTGAAATCGATAATGGATTTACTTATATTTACTCCTATATGCTTAATGCAACCGACTCGACCCAGCATGTTCCCTGGACACCTGCTCCCCGTTTAACATCGGAAGTAAAGTTGAAGTTGACGGATAAACATAATTCGATTCTAAAAGGTACCTATATTAAGTTTGGATTACAGAAAGATTGGCAGCAGACGAATATTTACAGCGCTGACTGGACAGAATTACCTTCCCTACCATTTGTATTATACAATGCAGGTATAGGAACAGACTTTGTTAATCCTAAAACTTCTAGGGTGATATGTTCGTTCTATATCAATTGTACCAATCTTACGAATGTTGCTTATGTAGACCATACCAGCCGTCCCCAATACTTTTTGGCATATAATGGCGTCAGCCCTGTTACAGTTACCCAACAAAGCCAGGGAATTTACAATATGGGAAGAAATATAGGGTTTAAGCTGATTTTCCCCATAGGTGGAGGACATAGATACGGCGAAGTACCCGGAGTCAATTAAAAGGTATTTAACCCGGTTATTGTACCCTGCATTTCATATATGTAGGGTATAATAACATTTTTTTAATGTGTGGAATGATGTGGAAATAGTGTTTTGGTTTATTTGTGTAGCCTGTCCTTTTTGTTTAGGGGGCAGGCTTTTTTATCAACAATTGATAATTTTGGAAGTATGGAAATTAAGTATGATACCGAGCAGATAAATTCTTTAATAAAAAATCGCAGAAGCATCTACCCTAATCAATTTTCGAAAGGGAAAATTATTCCCGATGAAATTATCTGGCAAATAGTAGAGAATGCAACCCGGGCGCCTAATCATAAACAAACGGAGCCCTGGAGGTTTAACGTATTTTCAGGAGAAGGACTAACCTATTTTGCTGAACTACAGGCAAATATTTACAAGCAATATTCTGGCAGTTCTTTTAATGAAGGAAGGTATAAAAAGCTTCTGGAATATCCTTTACAATCCTCTCATGTTATTTCTATCGGTATGCAACGAAATGAGAAAAATATTTTACCTGAAATAGAGGAAATAGAAGCTGTAGCGTGTGCAGTGCAGAATATGTTTCTAACTGTTACAGCATATGGATTAGGAGCATATTGGACAACTGCGGGCATTACTTATTTTAAAGAAGCTAAACCGCATTTTGGATTAAGTGAAAACGATAAACTACTTGGGTTCTTTTATATGGGATACGTGGAAAAGCCCTTTGATGGGCCATCCAAAAGAAGTCCTGTTGAAACAAAAGTAGAATGGATAAATAAAAATTCAAATGAAACGGATCCGTCCTCAATACTTTTTAAGCTATAATGGGGCAACCCCGTGGTAGTTACACAGCAAAGCCAGGGTATTTATAACACGGGAAGAAATGTAGGGTTCAAACTAATTTTTCCTATTGGTGGCGGACATCGATATGGAGAAGTGCCTGGAGTTGAGTAGAAAGCAATATTTTTTTAATTAATTAGAATAAAAAATGAAACTTACACAATATTCAATAAATAGTTGCGTTGATAGAATGTAAAGGGTTTGTTTTTATGGGGGTGCGAACAACGGTATATGCCGAAAATGTCCCCTAACATGCTCCTTGAGAAAGAGTATGTATAGTTTTTTGTGTGAAGTTCGTCCCGGCCCGTAAAGTCGGGACGGACTTTTTTTATAAACTCCATTTCAAATCATTTTGTACGTTTGCTTAGTAATGAAACTGAGCGCTACCCCCAACATTATACTTAGCCGTACCGATAACATCGGCGACGTGGTTCTTACCCTTCCCCTTGCACAAGCTATAAAGAAAAAATATCCCGGTGCAACGATATTATTTTTAGGCAAGAAGTATTTGAAACCCCTTATAGATTGTTGTGAACATATTAACCAATTTATTGACTGGGATACACTTTCTTCTATACCTGAGCAAGAGGCATCGTTTGCCTTAAAAGGGCGTGGCGCAGAAGTTATCATCCATGTTTTTCCTCGTCCCGAAATTGCCCGCATAGCTTATAAAGCAGATATAAAATACAGGATAGGCACCAGCCACCGGTTTTATAATTGGCTCTATTGTAACAAAAGGATTGATTTTACCCGGAAAAACTCTCCCCTGCATGAGGCACAGTTAAATTTTAAACTCGCCGAACCATTGGGAATAAATACAATTCCCTTGCTGGAAGAATTGGGGAATAGTTATGGGTTGACAAGGCTTCCCACGTTACATGAAGAATGGAGGAAAAAACTTGATCCCGGAAAATTTAATTTGATACTCCATCCCTTATCTCGCGGCAGCGCCCGCAATTGGGATTGGAAAAACTATAACCGCTTAATTGAAATTCTTCCTGCTGATAAATTCAACATATTTGTAACAGGAACAGAGGAAGAATCTGCGCTGATTACGGAGAATATTTTACTATACCATCCCGGTGTGACGGACTTAACAGGCAAATTAAGTTTTGAACAACTGATTGCCTTTATCGCCAATGCTGATGGGCTTGTAGCTGCCAGTACCGGCCCCCTGCATATAGCTGCTGCGTTAGGTAAAAAAGCAATAGGGTTGTACCCTTCCATACGCCCTATGCATCCAGGGCGTTGGGCTCCTTTGGGACCAAATGCACATTACCTGGCTCTTGATAAGGATTGTATTGATTGTAAGAATGGGGGACATTGTAAGTGTATTAATGATATAACGGCGGAGCAGGTGAAACTTATTTTATCTTAACTATTGTAGGCGAATTTTCTTACAAAAACTCAACATGGAAGATATTGAATTCATTGAGAAAATTATTAATCTTTACAAAAAAGCAGAAAAGCCAATCTTTAGTAATGGGAAAAGAAATATTAAACGGGGTAGAAAGCATCCAATTTCAAGTAAAGTAGAAGACCTTTTTGCCGTGTATATTTCTGATATACTCCCAAATGAAGTTGAATTGTTAATTGACCAACCCTTTACTTATTCCAAAGATAAAAGAAAAAAGAAGCAAACAATCTACCCTGATATTGCAGTGAAAAGAGACAATAATATTTTAAATTTTTTTGATCTCAAAATGGACTTAGGATTTAATAGGAAATTTTACCCTTTTGTAAAAAGAAACAAACATTGATTGAAAATATACGTGGTTTATATGTTAATGGGACAAATAAGGTAGAGATAAAAGAGAAGGAGCCTGACAATAAGATATATATTGACAGAGATATTAAATACAATATTGTTATTGTTAGTAATCAAAATATTTCTGAAAAACAAAAGCAAACAAATACAAGCACAATTAAAAAGAGGCTAGATAAAAATAAGGTTGGAGTTTTTATCTTGACAGATATTCATCCCAACAAGCACTACAGCCAACCCATGCCTGAAGAAAAAGTATTTCGAAAAGAGGACTTTGTTAAATTGAGGCAAGAAATAAAAAGGGGTGCAAAATAAACTAAAGCATTCTTAAAGAAAAATTACATTAAGGAAATGAATCTTGCAGTAAATACCTATATAATCATCCCCGCCCCAACCGTTTCATGAGTAGCTTCCTTTGCATTTTCAAAATAGTAACATAATTGCCAGCGACGTTTGGGCCAGTTATTGACTTTTTAATAATCCACTTTTTGGTGCACTATTTTTGTGGCATGAAAAACAAGAAGTGTTTTTAAGTTCATTAAAGCAAATTTTGGGATACCCATTTCTATTGCTCTATTGCTTAGCATTGCAAAAAGCAACAGCCGGATTTTTAATGCACATATATTCAATATGTTGCAAATAGTAGGGTTAAAAAAAACATTGCATTTCTATTGCTATTTCATTGCAAAAATCATTGCTAATTAATTGCTATTTTATGCCCGTTTTTGACAATTTAACAGGATAATTAATCAAGGAAAATGATATTAATGAAAGAAATTTTAACCGGTTAGAAACATAAAAAGATAAGTACTTTGCTCATCACTCATCTCTTATATCCCATAACTTATCTCTATTCTATATAATCATCCCTGCCCCAACCGTTTCATTGGTGGCTTCATCAATCAAAATCAGGCTGCCCGTATGGCGGTTTTTACGGTAGTTATCCCAAAAAATTGGTTGGGTAGTGCGTATGGAAATTCTGCCAATATCATTTAACCCAATTTGTTTGTCGTCCTCCATACGATGAAGCGTATTGATGTCAATTTTATATTGGATATCTTTAATGATGCAACGGGTATCGCGGGTAGTATGTTTAATAACGTATTTACCACCTAAAGCCAACTTCTTGTCATTCAGCCAGCAAATCATAAGGTCTATGTTGTCGCTTATGCTTGGTTGATTGTGTTCTCGCACAAGCATATCGCCCCGGCTGATATCAATTTTGTCTTCCAACAATATAGTGACCGACATCCCCGGCCCTGCTTTTTCTATTTCACCGTCAGATGTCCGTATAGATTTTATTTGTGAAACCACTCCCGAAGGAAGTGCCATTACACTATCTCCCTTTTTAAAAATGCCTCCGGCTATTTTACCCGCATACCCCCTGTAATCGTGAAACTCCTTGCTCTGCGGACGTATAACATATTGCACCGGGAAGCGGCAGTCGATCAGGTTTTCATCTCCGGCTACATGGATGTTTTCTAGCAGGTAGAGCAGGGTGCTTCCTCCATACCAGGGCATGTGGACAGATTTAATAACAACATTATCGCCAGTCAGCGCTGAAATGGGAATGAATTGTATATCGACAATTTGCAGCCGTGCAGAAAACTGCTCATACTCGTTCCTGATTTTTTCAAATACTTCTTGTTTGTAATCTACCAAATCCATCTTATTGATGCACACCACTATATGCTTTATCCCGATTAAAGAAGCTATGAGCGAATGCCGCCGGGTTTGTTCTGTAATGCCATGGCGGGCATCAATTAAAATGATTGCAAGATTAGCAGATGATGCACCCGTAATCATATTTCGGGTGTATTGAATATGTCCGGGTGTATCGGCCAGGATAAATTTTCGTTGCGGAGTAGAAAAATAACGATAGGCCACATCAATGGTTATACCTTGTTCACGCTCTGCTTTAAGTCCGTCGGTCAGCAACGCAAGGTTTACATATTGTTCTCCCCGTAGTTCGCTGCTTTGTTTAATGGCTTCGTATTGGTCTTCAAAAATCGATTGGGTATCGTATAGCAACCGTCCAATTAGGGTACTTTTCCCGTCATCTACGCTGCCTGCCGTCAACAGTCTTAACAGTCCCCGTTGAGAATTGTAAATTGTAAATTGTGAATTGTTATTAAAGTTCATTTAGCATTTTCAATTTACCATTATTAGAAATATCCTGTTTTTTTACGGTCCTCCATAGCGGTATCAGAACGCTTGTCATCGGCCCGTGTTCCTCTTTCGGTCATACGTGAAGCTGCTACTTCAGCCACTACCTCATCAATGGTTGCCGCATCGGAAAGAATCGCTCCGGTGCAGGTCATATCACCAATGGTGCGGAAACGTACCTGCATCATTTTTCCTTTTTCGCTTTCCTGCAAGTTCAGGTAATCCGATTTTGCTAATAATTGTCCATTGCGTTCAATCACTTCCCGTTCGTGGGAAAAGTATAAAGAGGGTATCGGAATTTGTTCCTGTTTAATGTATTGCCATATATCAAGCTCGGTCCAATTACTCAATGGAAACACCCGGAAGTGTTCTCCCACATTTTTTTTACCATTGAATAAATCCCAGAGTTCCGGCCGTTGGTTTTTAGGGTTCCATTGCCCGAATTCATCCCGGTGAGAGAAGAAACGTTCCTTTGCCCGCGATTTTTCTTCATCTCTCCTTGCTCCACCTAGGCAGGCATCTAATTTCAGCTCTTCAATAGTATCAAGCAAGGTAACCGTTTGAAGCAAATTGCGGCTTGCATTGTAACCTTTTTCTTCTTCAACCCGCCCTTTGTCAATGGAATCCTGCACGGTGCGAATGATTAAGCGGGCATCTATTTTTTTTACCCATTCATTGCGGTAAGTGAGTGTCTCCGGAAAATTATGCCCCGTGTCGATATGTAACAAAGGAAACGGAATATTGGCCGGAGCAAAGGCTTTCCTGGCAAGATAACTCAATACAATAGAGTCTTTACCGCCTGAAAAAAGCAAAGCCAGGCGTTCAAACTGGGCAGCTGCTTCCCGCAATACGTAAATCGATTCAGATTCTAATTCATCCAGGTAAATATTCTTTGCAGGCATAGTGTCAGAGTCTGTCAAAGATAATGAAATGAATAAGTAAGCGGAAAAGGTCGGTTATTAAACCTGTATATCCTTAATATTTAATTCAATGGATTTTACGCCGTTCCATTCATTCTCTTTTAACGAATAACACATTTTAAAAGGCTTATCGGCAGGTAGTATATCCAGGTAATCTTGCATATCATACCCAATAGCCGAAAAGGTAAGATGTAACTTATCTGTTTGTGCCACAGAAAGCCTTAAATGCCCACTCCCTACTATTTGAGGAGGCCGCCTGGTAATAAGATTATCACTCATAAATACAGGGGTCATATTGCCGGGGCCAAAAGGTGCGAATTGTTTTAGTACGTTATTAAACTTATCTGTGATGGCAGAAAAGGGCAGCATGGAGTCAATCTCAATTTCGGGTTGCAGCATATTAGGTGCGAGGCTATTGCCAACTACTTCTTCAAAAAGAGCTATAAATTCCGGCAGATTTTCTTCTTTCAGGGTAATTCCGGCAGCGTATTTGTGTCCGCCGAATTGCTCGAGCAGGTGTGAGCAGGACGAAATAGCCTGGTAGAGGTTAAAGTTTTTTACTGAACGCGCCGAGCCGGTAACATGCCCGTTTGATTTGGTGAAGATAATGGTAGGCCGGTAGAAATGCTTTTCAATAAGACGGCTTGCTACAATACCTATTACGCCCTTGTGCCACTCAGGATTATAGAGAACGGTGGTTTTTTTCTTTTTCTGTTCTTCGCTTGTAATAATCATGTTCAAAGCTTCCTGGGTAATGTTGGCATCAAAATCTTTCCGTTCCACATTTGTTTTGTTTACGGATTCCCCCGAAAGCAATGCTTTTTGCTGGGTATCGGCAATAAGAAGTTCCACCGCATTTTTCCCGGTTTCAATCCGTCCGGCTGAATTGATTCGCGGGCCAAAAACAAATACCAGGTCTGAAACGGTTACTTCTCTTTTAAACTGGGCCAAATCCATAATGGCCTTAAATCCTTCGCGGGGCGCTGTGTTAATTCTTTTCAGACCATAAAAGGTAAGCACCCGGTTTTCGCCCGTAATGGGAACTATGTCGGCTGCTATGCTAAGAGCAACCAGGTCGAGGTATTGTTCAATGGTTGAAAACGGAATCTCATAGTTTTTGGCAAGAGCCTGGATAAGTTTGAATCCTATTCCACAACCTGAAAGTTCTTTGAAAGGATACGGGCAATCCGGTTGTTTGGGATTTAAAATGGCTACTGCTTCCGGCAAGTTACTGTCCGTTTCGTGGTGGTCGCATATAATAAAATCGATTCCCTTCTTTTTCGCATGCGCTACTTTATCTTTCGATTTGATCCCACAGTCTAATGAAATGATCAGGCCAAACCCATTTTCGGCAGCATAATCCACCCCTTTAAATGAAACGCCATAGCCCTCCGTGTAACGGTCAGGGATATAATAATCGCACTTTAATCCCAGCCATCGCAAAAAAGTGAACATTAGCGAAACAGCGGTAGTGCCATCCACATCATAATCTCCATACACCAATATTTTTTCTCTTTTTTGGGTGGCATCTATAATCCGTTGCACGGCTTTTTGCATGTCCTTCATCAGGAAGGGATCGTGAAGAGAATCTAAGGTTGGCCTGAAAAAATTCTTAGCCTCGTCATAATTTTCAACGCCCCGCTGGATCAATAAATTAGCTATAACACCATTGGCATTGATAGCTTCTTTCAGGTGCAGCACTTTTTCTTTGGGTGCAGACTCTTTAATATTCCATGTTTTCTTCAAAATATACGGATGGTAGGTGCACGGGGCTAAATGATGTGCAGATTAGTATTATATAGTATTTCTTGAGTTGGCACTCCCTTGCTTAGCAGGCTTTGGCCGATTGGTTAGTATATTCAGTAAGGCACTTTTCGCTACAAAAGCTTTTCATGGAGGAGGCGCATTTTTCGCATTGAATAATCAGAGTGTGGCAAGCCAGGTTTGCGCAATTCACTTGCCTGTCGCTTGACCCACCGCAATTATAACATTTTCCAAGGATATCAGGGGTAATCCGTTCTCCTAATCTTTCGTCGAACACAAAATTCTTTCCGATAAATTTCGATTCCATGCCCAGCCGATTCATTTCGTGGGCATATTGTATAATCCCCCCATCAAGCTGGTAAACGTTTTTAAAACCATGATGCTTAAAATAAGCGCTGGCTTTTTCGCAACGTATGCCGCCGGTGCAATAAAGCATCAGTTCTTTATCTTTTTTATCTCCAATGTCTTTCAATATTTTTGGCAACGATTCGCGGAAGGTTTTTACATCGGGGCGAAGCGCATTTTTAAAATGCCCCACCTCACTTTCGTATTTGTTACGCATGTCTACCAACACTATGTCCAGATTATCCATCTTGTGGTGAAAGGTAACCGCATCGAGCCGGGTACCCGTATTGCTTGCATCAAATGAGCCTTCTTTAAGGCCATCGGCCACTATTTTCGACTTTACCTTCATTTTAAGCGCAAAGAATGATTTACTGTCATCTTCTATAGCCTGTTTTATGGGCACATCCTTAAAGAGTGGATTTTGATATAAATGGTTGGTAAAGTCCTTTATAGAATGTTCGGGAACACTTAACTGGGCATTGATGCCTTCATGAGCCAAATAAATCCTGCCAAATACCTTCAAAGTGGACCAATGCGCAAATAGCTCATCCCTGGTTTTTTCAGGGTTTTCAATGTGCGTATAGCGATAAAACGACATCGTAACCCGTTTAAACGGTTCGGCTGCCACTTGCTTTCTAAGTTCTTGTTTGTTAACGCGGTTATAGAGAAACATCTCTTTACGGGAATTCCTATCTGCCTGCAAAGGTATTAATTTTCAATTAGTAAAGTAGGGTGCGTAGGGTTCACGCCAGTTTATCAATAAAGAAAGGCTCCAATTTTTCAATTACACTTTCCGGAATAGGGCAGGGGCGGCCATTCGTGGTTTTCACAAAAACGTGCGTTGTTTCCGCTTTGTTGATGCAGTCGCCTTGTTCATTCAGGCATTCATATTGAAAATGGATTCGCGTACCCGATGGCATTTCATTCACTATGGTGCGGATGGTTAATATATCATCAAAAAAAGCAGGTTTGAAATATTTAGTCTGGTACGACAAAACAGGCAACATAACACCCTGTTCTTCCATCACCCGGTAGCTTAAGCCCAAGGCGCGCAAGGCTTCCACCCTTCCGGCTTCAAAATAAGCAGCATAATTGCCATAATATACATATCCCATGCGGTCGGTCTCGGCATAGCGCACGCGCAGGGTGGTTTCAGCTATATACATAGGTAGATTGCAGGTGTTAATGGAAGATACAAAAATAGGTAAATAGGATTAGCGGAAGTAGTTAATAAAAAAAGCCCGTTCGAAAGACGGACTTTTATAGGAACAATTCTATATTTTATTTTAGCAGGGTTACATTACCTATGTAGGTGTGGTTATTGCCTTCTGAGTCGGTTACTGTTATTTTGTAAACATAAGTGTCTTCCTGCACAGGAGTTCCACCGCCTACGGTTCCATCCCAACCTTTGGTTATGTCGGTAGTATGGTATAACTGCATACCCCAACGATCGAAAATATACATGTCGAAATTCTTGATGTATTGTCCCACCGGTACAAATACATCATTCACATGATCATTATTCGGGGTAAAAGCAGATGGAATATACAAAGTGTAGTTTGGCTCCATCGCAAAGCAATTGGTCGCTGTGTCGGAACAACCATGCTCATCCATTGCTATCATAGTTACACAATAGCGGCCTGTATCTTGATATGTGTGGATAGGGTTGGCCGCATTGCTAACCGAATCGGTGCCATCACCAAAGTTCCATATCCAGGATACTATAGGGTACGGGTCGTTGCTTTGATTAATGAACTGAACCGTTGGGCTCAGTATGGTAGCCGGTTGTGGCGAATACGTGAATGCCGTATTGGGCTTACCATAGGCTGTTATAAAGTTTAATTTGTTCAGCGTATTGCTGCAACCGCTGTCGGAAGTAACTGTTAGAGCCACATTGTAGCCACCGCTTCTGGGGTAACAGTAACTGGGGTTTTGCGATCTGGAAGAATCTCCATTACCGAATTTCCATAAATAAGTGGATGAATTGCCTTGTGCCAATGTGGTAGTGTTATAGAATTGGATACAAAGCGGGGTACAACCGGCAAACAGGCTGGAGGTAAAAGCTGTAACAGGCAATGGATTGATACGTAAAGTAGCCGTTGTAGTAGCCGTAGTGCCGCAATTATCTATTACCGTTAAAGTATAGGTAGTGGTAGAAGATGGTGACACTGCATCACAAGGAGTTTTAGCATTTCCCGGTTGCCATGTATACATATTGCCACCTGTTCCTCCCGTCACATTAGAACAAAGCGTAGTAGACAGTCCCTGGCAAATAGAACCCGGTCCGGTGATAGCAACATTCATAGTGGGCCCCAGCACAACCGTAATTTCGGCAGAAGCCGTGCAGCCATTTGCATCGGTCACTTTTACTGTATCGGTTTGGGTCATAGGAGTAATAGTACAAGTGCTGTCTTTGGGTGTATTAATCCCAGGTCCGCTCCAGGTGTATTTATAGCCCGGTGTTCCACCTGCGCCAACAGCCTTAAGGGTACCTTGTGTATTCAAACATATAATTGCAGGTCCGGTCAATGCAACAGTAACAGCCGTGGCAGGTTGAGTAATACTGGCAAAGGCAGATGCTGTGCACCCATGGGAATCTGTAACATTCAATGTATATGTTCCTACAGGAAGGTTCGTGGCTATCGCAGTGGTTTGTATGGGTGTTGTGTTCCATGAATAAGTGTAAGGGCCTGTTCCACCCGAAACGGTAGAATTTATATGTCCTGTGCCTCCGAAACAGGCTATGTTCACAGGCGTTACGCTGGCAGATAATAAGCTTGGCTGGGTAATATTCACAGTAGCGGTTGCGCTGCACCCAACAGTATCGCTAATAATGATGGAATATGTACCCGCCGATAAACCGGTGGCAGTATCAGTAGTCTGGAAGATTGGCGTCCATAAATATGTATAAGGTGCATGGCCTTTAGCCGGGATTCCGTATGCACTGCCCTTACTATCACCGAAACAATTTTCATTGCTTATTATATTTGCAGTAGCCGAAAGAGCACAACAACTCGGGTTAGGCTGGACAGCAATAAGTGCAATCGTCATCCAAACATTACTTGCGCCTATATCAGTAGAAGTAATGGTATAGGTTCCGGCATTGGCATAGGTCGAATCAGCTTGGGCACCATCTACGCCATTACCTAAACTATAAGTATAGTCCAGAGGGGTTAATTGCCCGTTCCACGCTACCTTTCCGGTACCGCCATTATCATTGTTATCAATCGTTCCATATATCCATGAGCCGTTTTCAGTAGTTGTAATACTAGCAGTTATAGTAGTAGGTCCATGGTTACTATCAGATCCACCCACTACAATATTACCCAAATTCAAGCCTATAGGGCAATTGGGTTGGTAAACAGACGAAGCGAAATTAAGGTAATAAGTATTATTTAAAGTCAGCTCAGTACAAGCGCAGTTGTAAGTGCCCGGGGTCGGCGCAACATATGCCCAAATTTCGCATACCCATGTAAAATTGAAATTTAGCCACTCGCCCCTGGTAATGTAGGTTGCATTATTGCCGTTTACGGTTACAGTTCCGGGGGTAGTATGGAGCGTATTTCCTCCTGTTCCATATCCACCCGCAGAAATAATAATTAGTTCATTAGGATAATTTGTAGTGATGGTCCAATTAGATAAGCCCTTGGCCGCGCTGTGTGAATCGAGCAAAACTTGCTGAGATTTAGCAGTAAAACCGCTAAAACCGATTTGACCTGAAGTGATAGTGAAAAATATCGCCAAAATAAGTAATGACGCTTTTATCCAGAAGTTTGATATAGTAGTTCCTATTTTCATGGATTAAAGATTTAATATAGTTTACAAATATAGGTATTTTCTGTTAAAAAGGAGTCAATTGGGCTCTAAATACTCTAATAAACGAATACCAGGATAATTTTGTTGGGTAACAATTTAAGAAAGTAAATAATTTATGAGCGGAACGGAAAGCTTTCATCAAAAGACAGGTATATATCTTAGTGCACATATAAAATGTTCTACCTTATCAACTGCACAAAGCCATCTTTCTTAAAAGTATTATTCTGACAAGAGGCATTAATAATGTAGTAATAAACTCCATCAGGAGCTTTGCCTCCACCTTCAGTATTTCCATCCCAATATTGAGCTGGATTAATGGAACTGAACATTTCTTTTCCCCAACGGTCATATATAATAATAGACCATGAATCTAGTCCACTTGTTTTAATATAGAATACACTGTTTAGTCCCAATGGCCCGGCATTATCAGGTGTAAATACATTGGGGATTGCAAAATTAATACAAGGTGTTTCTACTACAATGATAATTGTTCTTTCCACCTGGCATCCGGCACTGTCGGTAAGAGTTACCGTATAGGTAGTTGTTAGGGTTGGTGATGCTTTTACCGAATCGCATAAAGGTGGATTAAGGCACGTTACCTGCGGCGACCATTGATAGGGCTTAGTTGTATTTCCCTTTGCAACAAGGGTAGTATCATTTCCTGCTACAATAATGGTATTGCAACAAGCACTCAGTATGGGAATATCTGGTGGAATGGTGATGCTGGTATCGTGTGAGCAACCAAAAGAATTGTAAGCAGTGATAGTGAGCCTCGTAATCGAATCTATAATTCCATTGTAAGTGGAACCTGTAAATCCATTGCTCCATTTGTAGGATGAACCTCCGCTGACGTTTAAATGGGTACTGTCGCCCTGACAAATTTTAGTGCTCCCTGATAGATTAATTTTTGGTAAAGGAATTATTGTTACTGTTACTTTTAAGTTAGTATCCTCCTTACAAACCTGGTTTTGTATGTTTACTGTATAAGTTTGAGTAGCTGAAATATTTGTTAGGGAAATGGATGAGCTGGTAGGCCCGTTGCTCCAATTATAATTGTAACCTCCTTTCGCATTAAGGGTAGCATCGCTCCCCTTGCATACTGTTGTGTCGTGTGTTAGAAATAGTGCCTTAAAACTCATTGTGTCTACAATTACTTTGACCGAATCTATAAAGGTTCCGGCACATGCTCCTGTATCGGTAGCAGTAATCGTGTATGTAGTAGTGATAGTAGGGCTTGCCACCGGGTTAGGAATATTTGTTGCACTTAAACCCATTGAAGGACTCCATTTATAGGAAACAGCTCCACTGACGTACAGGGAAGCAGAGTCGCCTCGACAGATAGTGACGACGGGAGAATCAACTGAAAACCCGTTTTCGATTGTAAATTTGCCAATAAATGCGAGCTCATTTTGATAAAATAAATTGGTTGAATCACAATAGGCCCCGCCTCCGGGATTAACTACCGGAAACTTTGAACTAAGATTACCATCATAAGCATCTCCCGCTACAAATAAATTGGTTCCATCACTCCATGCACAGCTACCATCATTTTCCTGACCAATACCATAGTAGGTGGCCCATTTACGCATTCCGGATGTATTGAATTGTAAGATAAATACATCCTGAGATTGGACGCCACCTATATTATCTTGGTTATATCCGCATCCTGAACTGAGAGTAGGGAAATCTTTAGAAACCGTTGCTCCACATACCCACACATTTTTTCCATCGCTTTGTATAGTATAACCAGTTTCTCCATATGTGTTATTATTATTTGCATTACCGCCATAATAGGTAGCCCATTTACGTATTCCCATAGTATCAAACTGGAGGATGAACACATTGCCTTGATAATCTGCTGTTAATTTTCCCTGGAAATAAGCTCCGTTGCCGGGGTTCAGTGTAGGGAAATTACTGGAGCCTGTTTTGCCTGTTAGCCACACATTTTTCCCATCGCTATTAATAAAGTACCCTATGTCTCCATATGTGGAGTCATTACCACCATAATAGGTGGCCCATTTGCGTACTCCTTTGGTATCGAATCTTAAAATAAATGCATTCTGAAGTCCCCCAATCGTTCCTTGGAAATAAGTTCCACCACCCGGGTTATAGGTAGGAAAATTGGTAGAAGGGGTTACCCCGGTTATCCATACATTACTACCATCGCTATTAATAGAGTATCCGACATCATAATTTCCGTTACCACCATAGTAGGTGCCCCATTTTTGCACTCCCGCAGCATTGAATTGTAAAATAAACGCATTTTGACTTCCTCCTCCCAGGGCACTTTGAAAATAAGCTCCACCACCCGGATTTAATGTGGGAAAATTGGGTGACTCTGTATATCCTGTTATCCATACATTTTTTCCATCACTATTAATAGAATACCCTTCATCAATCTTACTTCCTCCATAATAAGTAGCCCATTTGCGCGCGCCAGCGGTATCAAATTGTAAAATAAATGCATTTTCTCCACCGGCCAATATTCCCTGATAATAAGCACCCCCACCTGGATTTAATGTTGGGAAATTGGCTGAACTTGCATAGCCGGTTACCCAAACATCATGCTTATCGCTATAAATAGAGGTTGCCCAATCATAACCAACAGTTCCCCCGTAATAGGTAGCCCACCGGAGTATTCCATTTACAGTGAACTTTAAGATAATAATCTTTCCATATCCGGGCGCAATTCCCTGAAAATAAGCACCGCCGCCCGGGTTATAAGTGGGAAAGCTGGAAGAAAACGTAAATCCGGCAAGCCATACATTGCTTCCATCCGTTTGCATGGTGTAAATATCATCTGCTTCAGACTGAACAATTGCATTCGCGTAATAAGTTGCCCACACCAATACAGGGTCAATAATTAATTGCTGGGTAGAATTATAATCGCTTACGTTAAAATGTATCTCGCTATCTTTTATAGTATAGTTTGTTTGTACTTGTTCTCCATTACAATAACTGATAGGCGTTCCCTCTGTTATATTTCCCATAGGGGTACTTATTTTAACGGAGCCATCGGGTTGCAATTGGGGTTCATCAGTCCATTTGTAATGCAATTTAATTAGTGATAGGTCCGCTCCGGGATGCACAATGAAATCATATTTCAATCCGTGCTTACCACTATGCAGTATCCAATCAATTCCGGCATAAATATTCTTAATAGTTACTTTGCTATAACTGTGTACACCTAAAATTCCATCGGGGCAGATGCCGCCATAATAGTAATCGGTTCTGTTTTCACTTTCACCTTCTTGTATAATGTTTTCTTTTTTAATACTTGCTCCCACCAATTGCATATCGGCTCGGCAATAAGTTTCGGTAATGCTGTCGTTATGTTCTTTAAAATGAACGGGTGAGCTATTCTTCTTTTTATGTTTCTCCAATTTTACAAACACATAACTCAAACCCGATGTGGTAACATACACATCCATTCCGCCTCCACTTGCTTCATACAATACATTGGGCACAGGTTTGCGTTGCATGTCCATCATCTGGCCTTTGTTTTCGAGGAAACGCAATCCCGCAGCACTATTCACCCATTGGGCTACTTTAGTTTTTAGTGCTGAGTCATTGGTTCCGGCTGCAACTGTAAAAGGTATTATTATCCCCCACACTATAAAAACAAATAGGATAACTACCTTTTTCATTCTATTGATGAGTCAATAAGCAAATACACTTTCTTTGAATGGAGCAACCGTTATTTTTCTATCGCTGAATTATTATCTTTCCTTCGCCAATCAATACCCCTGCTTGAGTAATAATTCGATAAAGGTAAATACCATTGGGTTGAGAAGATAAATCAACTTGATAATTTGATGCGTGGGTAATTTGATATTGGGAATATACTTTCTCTCCTATTACATTATAAACTTCTATTATAGGATTTGATTGCTTCGCTTCACTCGCAATAATGAACGTAAAAGCACCGTTACCTGGATTGGGATACACTTCTACCTTTTCACTTTCGCCTTTTTTCTGTGATACACCTAAGCTATTTGTATCTTTAGGCACATGCACCGAGGTGTCTTTTACAAGAGTTAAGCCATTAGGATCAACACCAGTATATCCCGTAAACTCAAATAATTTTGAATAAGTGCTGGTAGCTATATCGTAGCTAAAAATAACGCCATATCCTACAGGGTTAATAAAATCACCTCCTTCTTGTGCAATACCATATAGAAAACCATTATCAGGGTCCTGAATTAGCCTAAAGGCAGGTAAACAGCCATCTGTATCCTGAAAAGTTTTTAATACTTTTTCTGTATTGTTCGTTGCATTAAAACTAAAAAGAACTCCACAACCCCTTGTATTTATATCCCCCCCCTGTGGTACCAAACCATAAAGCAATTTATTAGTTCCTTCTAATAATTCACAAGCGTTGGGGTATGCTCCATGTATTCCTCCAAAATCATATACTTTTTGCATCACCCCATGGGTTCTATCAAAACTATATATAGTTCCGGAATCCGGAACTCCACCAAGTTCTGTCATTCCATAAAGTAGATTGTTATTTGCTAAAGTAAGCCCTCCCATAAATCCGTAAGGATTTGAGCCATTCGATGTTGCAACAACATATCTCGTCAGATGATTATTAGTAGGGTTGAACCCATAAATAACCCCAGCACCATTTGGAAGCCCGCCACCTAATGTTACGCCATATAATATGCCACTTGTTGTATCTTGCCATAATTCCATCACAGGTCCTGCATTTAGTCCTGCCGAAGTAGAATCATTAAAGTTATAGCGTATGCTGTCTTTATGCGTATGAATATTATAACTGAATAATACTCCTTTCCCATATTTACCTCCTCCCGAAGATGTTCCATATAATAAGCCATCTTTAGCTTGCATAAGGATACTTACCCCTCCATCTAAATAACCATTAGCACTATCAAAATTAATGACCACCGTCTCTTTATGTGTTATTGGATTAAAGCTAAATACAGTACCCATATTATGTGCACCCCCAAAATAAGTTGTGCCATATAATAAACTATCGGAAGCGTATAACAATGTAGTACGTGGTGAATATCCGTCCGTATCATTAAAACTAAAAACTACAGCCTGTTTATGGGTCATAGGATTATAACTAAATATAGTACCATAATAATTAGGATTCCCATTTGATTTATAATATATCCCGCCTCCCTCTGTAGTTCCATATATCATATACTGGCTAAAAGAAAATGAAAAATGAAAAATGAAAAATGAAAAAAACAATAGCTTTTTCATGATTTATTGGTTTTGTTATACAAATATAGCATTTCTAAAATAAGAATCCCCGGCTTCGAAGGAGACAGGAGATTCTTAAGTAAGGCTACACAGCTTTAGTGCAATATCATTTGCTTATCAGCTTTTATTACATTACCATCTTTATTAGTTATGCGATAATAATACATTCCGGATGGAAGGTTATTGATGGATAAACTAGTCATTTCATTCGTCAACTGCATACTTTCTATCTTTTCTCCAATAGCATTATACATCACAAAGTACGCTGTTTGTCCATTTTGCACATTAACTTCCACATTCAGCAAGGTATTGGCTGGGTTAGGATACACTTTCGCTATTATATTGTTAAGCGTATCTTGTATTTGTGCACTTCTCTTTTGGGCTTTATGGTCACCATTACCTTCACCATCACCGCTTCCTTCTCCTCCATTTTGGGTGCAAGTGTTAGGCCACCGGGTAGTATCAAATTTTGCTATAAAAGCATTGGCGCCACCCCCAATAGCCGCCTGAAAAAAAGCGCCGCCTCCCGGGTTCAAAGTTGGAAATATCCTTGAATAGGTCTCTCCTGTTAGCCATACGTGCGTGCCGTCACTTTGTATAGAATTCCCATACTCTTCTGCATTTCCACCATAATAGGTGGCCCATTTACGCACCCCGGTAATGTCAAATTGTAAGATAAACGCTGTGAGGTTTCCTCCCTTAGTCGCTTGAAAATAGGTTCCGCCTCCCGGGTTTAATAAGGGGAAATCGTTTGATTCTGTAACTCCCGTTATCCACACATTCCGTTTATCGCTACAAATGGAAATAGCATCGTCTCCTCCTGTTCCACCATAATAGGTGGCCCATTTAAGTACACCAGCCGTATTGAATTGCAACATAAACAGTACAGCACTTCCGGGAGCAATTACTTGAAAATAGGTGCCTGCACCAGGATTCAGAGTGGGAAAATTAGATGAACCTGTTTGCCCGGTTACCCATACGTTTTTACCATCTTCATGCATACTGCCCACCTCATCTAACTCCACGTCTCCCCCCCCCCATAATAGGTGGCCCATACTAATACAGGGTCTATTACCAGCGTTTCAGCGTTTTTATAGTTGCTTATTTTAAAATGTATTTCGCTATTATTTACACTATATGTCGTTTGTATCTTATGTTGTTCATTGCCATTATAACTTACCGGAGTGCCTTCCGTTATATTGCCCATAGGGGTGCTTATTTTAACAGAGCCATCATCCTGCAATTGGGGCTTGTCGGTCCATTTATATTTTAACCTTATCAGTGATGGATTGGCTCCGGGATGTACTATAAAATCATATTTCAACCCTTGCTTGCCACTATGCAATACCCAATCAATTCCGGGATAAATGTTCTTAATGGTTACCTTTCCATAGCTGCGCACATTTAATATTCCATTGGGGCAAACATCACCGTAATAATAATCGGTTCTGTTGCCGCTTTCATCTTCCTTCACAATATTTTCTTTTCGTATGTTGGCACCTGCCAGTTGCATATCGGCGCGGCAATATTGTAGTGTTAGACTATCATCTAGATGATGGAGAGATTGGTTGGGCCTGGCCGCTGTGCCCGTTTTTGAATGTTTATTTATTTCCGTAAAAACATAGCTGAGCCCGGTAGTGGTAATATACACATCCATTCCACCTGCTCCGGCTTTAAATAACACATTCCTTACAGCCTTGCGTTGCATATCCATCATCTGCCCTTTGTTTTCTACAAAGCGCAAACCACCGGTATTAGCAATCCATTGGTTAACCTTCATTTTCAAATCAGAATCACTTCCAACCTTTGAATTGCCATTACCAGCAATAATCTTAAAAGGTACTGCTATGCCTACAACAATAAAAATAAATAAGAAGTATATTTTTTTCATTCTTTATTTGGATAAAACAATTGGGTTCCAATAGAATGCAAAGGTATGCCCAATAAACCCAGGTCAATCCTATTAACTGATGTATTTATCCTATGGTTGATACGGACTATAAACTGTAGGATAAAAAGGATTAAATGTTATTGCAATGCTTTTAAAAATATGTATGAATAGAGGATAAGGGTAAAAAGAAATGGCCGCTACTCTTGGCGACCATTTCATAAGGTAATACCCAATTTTATGATTATCGAACCAATTAAGTATAGACGATCATCAAGGTATTACCCATGCAATGCTTTATTATAATTGAACATAATCGGGAGACAAATACGCCAATCTCTTGTACGAAGTTGGAGACATACCTGTGATTTTTTTGAACTGGTAGGATAAATGACCCACACTGCTATAATGCAATTTATAGGAAATTTCTTTGAGGTTAAGATTGTCATACAACAGCATTTTTTTTATTTTTTCGATTTTATGGATGATTATAAATTGCTGTATGGTAATACCCTTCACTTTTGAAAATATATTGGATAGATAAGTATAATCGTAATTTAATTTTTTACTGATGTATTCTGAATAATTGATATTGGGAAAATCATCGATATATTGAATCATTTCTATAATTACATTTTTTATTTTTTCAATGATAGTATTCGCTTTAATATCCATTAATTCCAAGCCCGACCTAAATAAATTTTCTTTAAGTTGTTCACGTTGTTTTTCCGTTATATCATCCAAAAGTTCAACCGTTCCAAGCTCAATTGCTATATAGTGTAGACCCATTTTTTCCATTTCTTCCTTCACTATTAATCTGGATTGCAAACTGACCATAGATTTAATATGTAGTTTAATACTTTGCCCTGGTAATGAATAGGGTACATACCCAACAGGATGCTTGCCAATTTCGAATGAAGTTTTATATTCCGCAGTCTTTTGTGTGTTCATACTTTTGAAGTTTAAAGGTTAATTTTATTGGATTGCCGTATTTGTCTTCTTATAAAAATTAAGGTTAGCACGCTGTTCGCCATTATATAAAGGAGATTCTATGTTATCTTTTTCGACTTCATCAATAAGGGCAGTAGCATACTCCGTCTCCGGTATCCTGCTTTCGCCATTTGGATGAGTAAAGAGGGTTTCATGGCTAATGCGATACTTGCCTTTCTCCTTTTCTGCTTCAGGCTCAATAGTATGAGCATACTCCCACTGAAGTTCTTTTTCACTTTGAAAAAGCTTAAGCGCTTCACGCTGGGCATTAATAATAGGTTTTAAGAAACCATAGAATTCCTCCCCCGTTTCTGCTGGCAGCCCAAGTGGGTGTGCTGCAAACAGGAGCTTATTTACACCCGAGTTTTTTACTGCTTCAATTACTAAGTGAGTAATGCGTACAAGCTCGCGCGATTGAGTTTTAGTAGACTCGAGTGTATAAATAATAGCATCGTGCCCTTTGGCATATCGGCGAATATCATCTTTGTTTTTCACATCGCCCATAACTATCCTCAGGTTGGGGTGTTGTATGGTAAATTCATCTTTATCGGGCACAATGGCTGTAACATGGTGCCTTCTTCTAAGCGCCTCTATTGCTAAGCGATAATTTATTTCGCCGGAGGTTCCGAATAGAGCAATTTTTTGCGGATTCACGACTTTAAAAATTTAAGAATTAATACTAATTACTCGTTTTATAATAAAAACTTTAGGGTAAGGTATTATATTATGTTCTTTTTCCCAAAAATTTTCGGCGAATAGGCCTAAATATCCCCCGAATATTTAAGAAATGGCGATAAACCCAGTTACCCATCCTTGAAACTTTTATAATATACTATTGGTGAGATTGGGGTGTAGATAAAAAAACTGGTCGGCAAAAATACCGACCAGTTCGCTCAGGTGACCCCGGTGAGGATCGAACTCACGACCCAAAGATTAAGAGTCTTTTGCTCTACCAGCTGAGCTACGGAGTCAAAAATGGGCTGCAAAGATATTTAAAATGCGTAATCGTGGGCAAGGGTGAGAAGATTTTATGAAAATTTCTCCCATTTCAGTTTTAAAAGCTCTGCGTAAGAATTAATTGACAAAGCCGTATTTTTGTGAGATGTTAAAAAAATCGGGCATCTTCCTTTGTATCTTGGCTGTTGTTTGTATTATTATAGCGATGAAAGAAGATACCTTATCCCATCCAATAAAATATATTGCCCTGGGCGATTCGTATACTATTGGTGAAGGTGCGAAGTATGGAGAAGCTTTCCCTGATTTGCTTACCCGGCACTTAAATACAGATGGAATTGCTGTAACGCTATCTGCCAATCCATCGGTAACCGGTTGGACAACCCAGGATTTGATTGACCAAGAGCTTCCTGTGTATGATCGGGTAAAACCTGATTTCGTTACCCTGCTTATTGGGGTAAACGATTGGGTGCAAGGCGTGGATTCTTCTACTTTTCATACAAACCTCAGTCATATCCTCGATCATATTCAATCTTTATTGCCTGATAAAAGCAAGGTGCTTTTAATTACTATCCCTGATTTTGGAGTGACTCCCACAGGTAAAAGATATAGTGAAGGAAGAGATATAAGCAAGGGGATAACTGATTTCAACAACATTATTAAAACAGAGGCAAGATTACGTAATCTGCCTGTTGCGGATATATTTCCAGAAACTCAAAAAATGAAAGATAGCCTGGATTTAATTGCCCATGATGGCTTGCATCCTTCTGCCAAAGAATATGCTTTGTGGGAAAAGATTATTTATCCTGTAGCGTATAAATTACTTACAAAGTAACTTTTCAGCTACCTGCCCAAACCTCCATACATCTTCAAAGGAATTATATAATGGAACAGGCGCGAGCCTTATTACATTCGGATTACGCCAGTCGCAAAACACTCCAGATTTGGTAAGCGCATCGTAAAAGTCTTTTCCTATACCTTGTGCAATGATAGAAAGCTGGCAGCCCCTCTCACTAGGTTCAGTAGGGGTAATGATTTCCAGTTTAAGATGCTTGTTTTTTATTTTTTCGTTGATTCCATTAATGATGAATTCAAGATAGGCGGTGAGCAAAAGGCTCTTTTTTCGCAAGGGAGCCATTCCTCCGGCTGCGGTGAAAATATCTACAGATGCTTTGTGAGCAGCCATGGAGAATACAGGAGCATTACTCAGTTGCCAGCCTTCTGCTGTTTGCATGGGTGCAAATTCTTTATCCATGATAAAGCGTTTCTTTTTATCATGCCCCCACCAGCCTCCCAGCCTTATTAAGTCAGGGCTCTTGAGGTGTTTTTGATGAATGAACGCACCTGCTACAGAACCCGGACCCGAGTTGAAATACTTATAGGTACACCAGCAGGCAAAATCAACATTCCAATCGTGCAGTTTTACATCAATGTTGCCTGCCGCGTGTGCTAAATCAAACCCGCAAATAATACCCTGTTTATGGGCTGCATCTGTTATGCGCGGCATATCTAATAATTGGCCGGTGAGGTAATTTACTCCTCCGAAAATTACCAGCGCAATTTCTTTCGAGTGCTTGTTTATGGTATCAAGAGTGTCTTCAGTGCGCAATGTGTGCTCGCCTTTTCGAGGAGCAACTTCAATAATAACATCCGATGGCTTGTATCCGTGCAACTGTACTTGGGTTTGCAGAGCGTAATTATCGGAGGAAAATGCATTCGATTCGCATACTATTTTGTATCGTTTACCTTCGGGCCTGTAGAATGAAATCAGCAGCAGGTGCAGGTTTACAGTCAACTGGTTCATAATAATTACCTCATCTTCGCGGGCACCCATCAACTTTGCGACAGGTTTTGTAAACATTTCATGATAGGAGTACCATGGATTATGTCCGTCAAAATGACCTTCTGAAGCTAGTTTTGCCCAATCGTCCAGTTCTACCTGTATGTGTTTCGAAACACTTTTAGGTTGCAAGCCCAAGGAATTCCCCACAAAGTAGAGGGCATCTTTGCCCTTATATTGGGGAAATAGGAAACGCTTTCTGAACTCCTTTAAAGGATCTTTTTTATCTTGCGCACGGGCAAACTCAAGTGAATTGATATATTTCATAAACTAATGTCTTGTAGGGGCTACTCGTTTAATAACACGTAAAAAGAGGCTGGGGAAAAGTCGGCTAAAGGTCACTGCGAGAAGTTCTTTTCCGCCTATCATGAATTCGTCTTTCCCTTTAGCTATGGCATATAGTATTCCTTCGGCACACTTTTCAGGTGCCATGCCTTTTTCCTTTCCTTTATCCATTTTCCCATGTGCGCCGCCCTCTGCAGTTACGGCGTTGATAGATACATTGGTTTTAATATAACCGGGACAAATCACAGTAACCCCCACAGTATCTTTATAAACTTCGGCTCTCAAGGCATCGAAAAAGCCTTGCAGGGCATGTTTAGATGCACAATACATAGAGGAGCCGGGCATACCTATTTTACCCATTACACTGCTGATAACTACAATACGACCCGATTTTTTTTCGAGCATACCAGGCAGAACGGTTTTCACCAGAGCAATTACGGAGAAGAAGTTCAGCTCCATTACCTGGCGGTTGACTTCCATAGTACTTTCTACAACAGAGAACCGTTGGGCTATGCCCGCGTTGCATACTAAAATATCAATGGCGCCAAACTTCTCGTTTATTTTTGCTATTGAATGAGCCATGCCTTCCGTATGATAAAGGTCTAATGGAAGCACCAGGCTGGTTTCGTTAGTTAATCCGGCTTCTTTTTGAACACGCAATAATTCTTGTTCCCTGCGGGCAGTAAGAACTATCCTGCATCCTCTTTTGGCGAACGACTTCACTAATGCTTCGCCAATGCCCGATGATGCTCCTGTTATCCAAACTGTTTTTCCTGAAAATGGTTGCATTGTATATAGTATAAGTGGTGCAAAGGTACAAGTCAAATTGGAATAAGCCAATGGACAAGCGTTAATTAGCCCATTTAGGCAATTGCCCTATATTTGTGTGGAATTTTATATATCCTTATAGCAATGAAATGGTATTTGCCCTTAGCGGTTGTTTGTGTTTTTTCGATATCATGCGGTAAGAAGAATGCAATAAAAATCCCCAAGGATGTGATGTGTCGCGATACAATGGTAAATGTGCTTACAGATATTCATTTGGTAAAAGCATCGCAACAGTTGGGTATGGCTATAAACCCTAAGGATACAAGTCATACAGGCACTCCCTTTGATTATGTGTGGACCAAGCACCATATTACGCAAGATGAATATGAAAAGAGCCTCGATTTTTATACACACAATCCTGGTATTCTCGATTCTATTTATGAAAGTGTTCTGAATAATCTCAGCAAGGAACGCGCGGAATTATTAGCGAAAAGACGCTTTAAATAAAGGATATACATGCATGTTTTTATCCATGTCCTGTCACTTTGCTTTGCATTTATAGGTGTTATTTACTTTTTATATATCCTGGTTCACTTATTTGCGTGGATTAAACTACCTACTGCAAATAGGAGCGATGACTATACTCCCCAAACAAAAATCAGCATAATTATTCCTGCGCGGAACGAAGAGTCTACAATTTCAGCTTGTATTGGGGCTATTTCAGAACAAACATACCCCGCTAATTTGATAGAGTTAATTATCGTAGACGATCACTCTACAGACAATACAAAAGAAATCGCCAAAAAAGCGGTATTGGGACTAAAAATTGCTAGCCATCTAATTACAATAGAAGAAGATCATCACGGCAAGAAAAGTGCAATAACGGAAGGCATAAAAAATGCATCAGGTGAACTTGTTGTAATAACCGATGCCGATTGCAAAAGCAACCCCAACTGGCTAACAGCAATGGAACATGAATACCGGCAATCGGGGGCATATATGTTTTGTGGGCCGGTACAAATAACACAACCACGAGGTTTTTTAGAATGCTTCCAAAGCCTTGAATTATGTGGGCTATCTGTTTTGTCAGGTGCGGGAATTCAATTAGGCATTCCATTATTGTGTAACGGAGCCAATGTAGCATATACCCATTCTATATTTAATAAATTGCATGGCTTTTCTGGCATTGATGCCAATCCTTCTGGGGATGATGTTTTGTTTATGTTCAAAGTGCATCAAAATTACCCCGGTAAAGTATGGTATGTAAAATCGAAGGATGCTTTTGTATTCACTTCAGCACAAGCTACCTGGCATGATTTTTTTTCGCAACGAACTCGCTGGACATCTAAAGGGTTAACATCAAACAACCGCTTAAATAGTCTAATCAGTGCATTAGTTTTTGCAGTGAATTTTTTGTCTGTT
>Ga0207046_10018_pt2 | contig 45808 bp, 42 predicted proteins | sample Alteio_BWMinCont_66_FD_153303 | JGI IMG/M metagenome (GOLD analysis project Ga0207046, IMG submission 153303) | Enriched cells from forest soil in Barre Woods Harvard Forest LTER site, Petersham, Massachusetts, United States -... | ecosystem: Environmental > Terrestrial > Soil > Temperate forest >...
GTATTTTATTTGCTATCCCAAAGATTTAATTATAAAAAAATGAGTTTAAACCCGAAACGTGCTACTGAATCACTTACCATAAGCACACAACATATTTTACCTAACGACACAAACGCTTTAGGAAATTTTTTTGGTGGTAGATTATTAGAGTGGATGGATACTGCTGCTGCTATTGCGGCACAACGCCACTCTAACCGCGTAGTTGTAACTGCAACAGTAAATAATGTTTCTTTTAAAGAGCCAATAAAATTGGGTAGTGTAGTAACGCTAGAGGCAAAAGTATCTCGCTCATTTAATTCAAGTATGGAGGTTTTTATTGATGTTTTTGTTGAAGATTTAGTTACCGGAAAAAGGCGTAGATGTAATGAAGCCATTTACACTTTTGTAGCTATCGACCAAAATGGTTCTCCATTACCTGTGCCAGAATTAATTCCGGAAACAGAAGAAGAAAAAGCTCGATTTGACGGGGCTTTGCGACGCAAACAGTTGGCTTTAATATTAGCGGGGAAAATGAAACCAAACGAGGCTCAAGAACTAAGAGCTTTATTTTTACACGAAAGTTAAAGCTGGTTTTATTTATTAAGAGGTAATTTGTTTTTTGCCATAACAGCACAAGTAAACCTGCTTACACAAACCAACTCGTCTTTATCATTATAAATTTTTATATCCCATACATGGGTTCTGCCACCTATATGCAAAGGTTTACAAATGCCTTTTACTCTGCCAGATGAAACAGCTTTTATGTGGTTTGCATTTATTTCTAAACCTACACCTATAAAGCTTTCTCTATCTACACACAATAAAGACGCCACGCTACCTAATGTTTCAGCTAATACAACAGAAGCTCCTCCATGTAAAATACCAAAAGGTTGTTTAGTGCGTTCATCTACCGGCATAGTAGCAATTAAATAATCATCACCTAACTCCTGAAATTTTATATCTAACACAGCACCAATGTTGCCGGTGTGCATCATCCAATCAAACTCTTGCAAGGTTGGATTGCCATACCATATTCTTTTGTTTTGCATTGAGCGAAGATAAACACAAATTGTGCTTATTTGTTTTCTACAAACATCAAAAATTGAAGTAAAAAGTTTAAGAAAACTACCTTACAATAAGTTTGTAGTTATATATCTTATCGTTAGAGGCTGCTGTAATAATATATATGCCAGGTGTTAATGATTTTGTTTCGTCTACTACAAACAATTGGTTATTGTCTTCGGTCAATAATACTTTTGATAAAAACTCTCTACCCTCTATGTCTCTTAAAACAACAACAACTTCTTGATTTTGATATCCCGTTACTTTAATATTTAAAGGTAACCCGTTTGCTGTATTATATAAAGGATTTGGAAACACAATGATATTGTTTTTACTGTTAAAGTTAACCGGCACCATATTAAAATAGGCAAACTTTCCGTTTTTATCTGTTTGTTTTAAACGGTAATACGATGTTCCTAAAAATGGTTGGTAATCTGTTTCCGCATATTCTCTATAGCTTGTGCTATTTCCAGCACCCGGTATATCAATCAGTTTAGTAAATGTTTTTCCGTCAGCACTTTTTTCAATTGTAAAATAAGCATTATTTGTTTCAGTAATGGTTTCCCATTTAAGATCTACCTTATTGTCGTTAGGCACAGCCGAAAAACTCAATAATTCTATTGGTAAAGGGTTCCAACCTGTATTTCTACTACCCAAAGTAAACGATGAAAACGAATTAAAAGCTGTGGGCGATGAGGTTGAGATTACGCTACCCGCTTGTGCTGAACTAAAATTACCCAACGCACTTGTCCCTCCAATATCTATCCATGCTGATGGAGTAGCTGATGTGTTTTTTACAATTGTAAGCGCATTTCCTTGATAAACACCATCGTTCGTGCCAAAATAAAGCGTAATTAGTGGATAAACACCGACACTATAACCTAAGCCGGTATTTGGCTGACTGACCCCCGCAGCATTCGTACGGTCAATTTTCCAGTAATGCACCCCAGAAATAGTATCAACTGTAGATGGCATATCAGTTGGTAAACCACCACTACCAAAAGCCACCCAAGGGTTTGCATTAAACAATTGCGCCGTGTAGTTATATTGTGAAACATCAGTATGGTTTACTGTAAGCACAAATGGTCTGCAATCGGGGCTGGCACCAACCGGAAAGTTTAAGGTTGAGGTGCTGGCACCCGCTTTTTGATATTGCATTGGCCCATTTACATAACTGGTAGATGCCGAAGTTAAAGCAGGTGCTGTAGAACCACTCTGCATCGTTAAAATGTTAACCGCATCAGTATTAAGTAACCCTTGTGTTAGAGTTAAATTTCCACTTACACCAACTGGAGTTTGTAAGGTAACCGAAGGCGTTGCTGCAGAGGTGTTATTAATAACTAAGTTAGTTAGAGAATAGGTGCCCGTTCCTGAAATGTTTTGATTGGTTACGGTTGAACCATTCATAGTTAATGTGCCCGCACCACTGATGGTGCCGCAATCCATAACATAGCTTGCTACAGATAATGTGTTTCCACCACCTATTATTACCCCTGCACCTGACTTTACAATAAGGGAGCCTACTGATATATTAGAATTAACGGTTACAGTTCCGCTTGATATAATAACATCAGCGCCTGCAGCAGGAAGACTTGCTCCACTCCAATCTGCTGTTGTACTCCAATTTGCTGTACCTGTCCATGTTTTAGTACCACTCTCCGCCCCTAAGGTAATATAAGTAGCGGGATTATTTTGATTATTGTATTCCGTCTGTAGCCATCCAACAGAACGAATAACTTTAGATATACGTATTTCATCCAATGTTCCACTCCAATTAGCTGTTGCCGGAGCAAAAGCTTCGCAACCAATTGATAGGGTTCCGGTAGAAGTCCCCATTACACCTGCGGTTGCATAAGATCCTCTGTCGGGATTTCCACTTGTAAAATTAGCAGTTCCTCCTACATATGTATTAATATAACCGCTTGCGCCTTGCGAATATTGGCCGGCAACATAATACCATGTGCCTGCACTTAAAGTGGTTGCAGCACCAAAGCCTCTATTTAATATAGGGCTATTGGTACTGGTCCTAATTTCAAACTCTAATGTATTATCAGTATAAACACCCATTTTCCAACCACCATTAGTATTATCTTCACTACCCGCAATTTTTTGGTCTAGGCCGGTGCTACCAATATTAACCCAACCTGAAACGGTTATATTTTGTGTAACATTATTATACACAGAGCTTGCACCACCAGCCGCAGAGATATAGCTAAAACTGTTTACCCCATTAGCTATCTTTGCCGCAGCTATGCTGGTTGCGTTTGCAGTTCCCGTTAAAGCGTCAACGGTACCGTCATTATAATTGCTAAGATGATAAACAGCTACAAAACTGGTATCCCAAGTTGTAGGTAATGATTGGTCAGTGCTAATAGTAGCATCGCCATAATACATATATATGGTTGTATTAATACTGGCAGAAAGAGTAGGGATTTTTACCCAACCTATATATTTACCTGATGCTGCTGTATATGATTCCGTCTGAAAAGTTAAGGGTGTTCCGTTTGCATCTGTAAAAATTATATCGTACCCACTAGCATTTGCAACATGCCCACCAGGATATTTTAAATTAACTGCATCGGTAACACTAATAAGCACGGGAAAATTAGTTAGGTCAACCCCACCACCTACCATAGTCTTATTTATTGTTATTGGGCGTCTATACTGAGAGCCACAAAGTTGATTACCCGAAAAAATAAGTGTTGCCGTACCATCTGTAATGGTAGAACAGGCACCCGATGTAACAATACATTTGTATTTATAACCATTAACTGAAGGTGTAACACCAGCAAGGAAAAGTGTTGCCAAGGTATAATCGCTATAAGTAGCACCCACATCCATATTTGCTGAAGTTATATTTGCCCAAGTAGTGCCTCCATCAGTACTGCGCTGCCATTGATAAGTTGTACCCGCCAAACTTGAAACGTTAACGTGAAAATAAGTGCTTGTACCCGAATAAACTATAGTTTCGCTCTGAGGCTGTGCAATAATTGTAGGAGCTTGGCAATAAGTCAAAACAATTTGGCCATCAGAGCCAAGTCCGCCGCCCCTGCTATTTCCATTTCTTTCACCTCCAGCACCGCCGCCACCAGGAGAACCCCCTGCTGTTCCGGCTGTGTTGTTAGCGCCACTGCCACCGCTGCCACCACCCGCCACAGCAGCAGCACCATTTTGTGTTGTTGCATTATTTCCATTTGAACCTGTACCGGCACTGCCGCCACCGCCGCCGCCCCCACTTGCTCCTTGCCCGGCAGCACCATTTCCGCCACTATAAGTTCCTCCTGCGCCTCCTGCACCTCCCGCACCATTAGTATTAGTAGTCACACCAGTTCCTGCAGCGCCGCCATTTGCAACAACGGGTGCTGCCGTACTGAAAGTGGTAGTTCCACCCGCCACCGCCGCAGTACCACCTGAAGTACCACCGGTACCACCAGTACCAACTGTAAAGTTAATTGTGTTACCGGGAACTACTACAATTGAATTAGTTATTTTATATGCACCGCCGCCGCCGCCGCCGCCTGAAGCACCATTGGTAGATCTTCCAAAACCACCACCACCACCACCACCCCAACATTCTACAGTTAGTGAGGTAACACCTGCGGGAATCGTCCAAGGACTAACATCTGCTGTGGTTAATGTTTGTGTGGTTTGGGCACTACCAACAGACAACCCCAAGAATATAATAAGTGTTGAAACAAATATCTTTTTAATCATGATTATAATTGCTGTTCACTCAAATTTATCAAATTTTCTCAACATATATAAGCATTAAAGAAAAAATGTTTGGGATTTTTTAACTTTTCGACGAATTGCCACTTAAATGAGGTTAATAGTTTATTATGCGGTGGTACCTTGACAACTGCTTTACAAAAATTTAACCTAAAAGCCATATTATATTGAAAAATTAAACGTAGCGTGTATCTTTGTAAAAAATTCCAGATGGATACCGAAGTGCTTGAAAAACCCATTGCTAAAAAACAAATCGAACAAGTTCGTGATTTGATTTTGCATAACGATGATGTAAATACATTTGATTTTGTAATTGAAACCTTAATAGATGTTTGTGGTCATAACCCTTTACAGGCAGAGCAATGCGCACACATAGTACACAACAATGGTAAATGCGGAATTAAAAAAGGAAGCTTTACAGATTTAAAACCTATATGTGAAACCCTTTTAGGTAAGGGTTTAAGCGCTACTATTGATTAAGAAAGTTTATCAGCCAACAATTTCATTTCTACCATAGGTGAAATGTTTTCGTAGCAGATGTTATACACCGCTTGCATTATAGGCATATCAACATTATAGGTTTTATTTATTTGGTGTACGCATTTAACAGCAAAATATCCTTCGGCAATCATATTCATTTCTAACTGTGCCATTTTAACCGAATAGCCTTTGCCCAACATGGCACCAAACATACGGTTACGACTAAATTGAGAATAAGCGGTAACTAATAAATCACCTAGATAAGCAGACGCGTTTATATCTCTATCAATTGGATGAACGGCCTTTACAAAACGTTCTATTTCTTGTATGGCATTAGAAACCAGTACCGATAAAAAATTATCACCATATCCCAAACCATGACAAACACCACCCGCAATAGCCACTACGTTTTTAAGTACAGCCGAATATTCGGTGCCATAGATATCATCACTACAAGTAACTTTCATATAACGACAACGAAGCATCGCGGCTAAAGTTTCTGCGTTACTTATATCGGTACAGGCAAGTGTTAGATATGACAATTTTTCGAGCGCTACTTCTTCTGCGTGGCAAGGACCCGCAATAACACCAATTTGATTTAGTGGTACTTCAAATACTTTGTTTAAATATTCGCCAACAATTAAATTGTATTGGGGAATGATGCCTTTAATAGCCGAGAAAATTATTTTGTTTGCAAGTAATTCTTTAGGTAAATCCTTGATGGTATCGTGGCAAAAAGCCGAGGGAACAGCTAACACAACAACATCCGCGTTTTTTATGCAAGCCTCAACATCTGAGAAAAGTTTTAGTTTATTTTCGTTAAACTGCACTGAACTTAAGTAGCGTGGGTTATGAAGGTTTTGCATTACATACTTGCAATCATCAGCACTGCGCATAAACCAGTTAACCTCTTGTAAATTATTTGATAATAATTTTACCAGAGCTGTTGCCCAACTACCACTACCAATAACAGCTACACTTTTTTGCATAAATTAATTTGTTAGTACAACTTGTTCATCACGCAAGGCTTGTTCACCACGCATTTTTTGTAATAAGCGCGCAACAGTTACCACATCTTTAGCGCAATAAGTTTTTATTCTTTCCAGATTTTTTTCTTCGTAATATACTTTAGCAACCTGACTACCATCAATGTCATCTTTAGGAGTTGGTATATTAAATATGGCAGCTAATAATTGTAACGATGTGTAACTTTTATAATCACCAAATTTCCACAACTCCATCGTATCAAGATGAGTAATTTCCCACGGTTTTTTACCCTGAATTTGCAAAATATCGGGTAAGCTTATTCCATTAACAAGCATTCGTCGACACATGAATGGAAAATCAAACTCTTTACCGTTGTGTGCGCACAAAGCATAATTAGAAAAGTGTCTTTCTAAAGTCAACTTAAAATCTTCAAGCAAAATTTTTTCGTCCTCACCATAAAAAGATTTTATACGAAATTCTTTGCCGTTAAAATAACCCACACATATACAAACCACTTTGGCAAACTCGGCATAAATGCCCGCCTTGGCATATTGCTGTTCGGCAGTAATTTCTTTATTATACTGCCATTTTAAATCCCATAGTTTTTTAAATGGTTCATTTAATTGTTTGTAATCATACACCAGGGGTACGGTTTCTATATCCAAAAACAGTATGTTGTTAATTTCTGTTTGTGGCATGCTATTTAATCATTACTCCTTTTTTATTTAAAAAGGGAATGGTTACAAAATTATTTTCTTGTATGCTCTCGGGCAGAAACACAAACTTTTTATCGTAAATGGTTTTGTTGATGTAAAAACTAACCCAATACTCGTTTGCTAAGCCAAAAACATCTTCCATAATGGGTTCTATTTTAGAGAAAGCATGTGGTTCTATCTTTTCAATAAAATGACGCAAGGTAGATGTTTTCAGGTTTCGGTTATCAATTTCGCCATAACCTTTAGAACTAACAATAACGTTTTCCAACGAATTGTTTTTTAGGTTAACCAAATACACCATCCAACCGTTTTGGTCTTCAATATTTTCAGGAACTACCGCCACCGCAACATCTTCAACCTGATGGATTAAATCTTCTGCCTTCATGTTACAAAATTAAAAAACTTATTGAGTACCCGAAATTACAATATGTTTAAACAAACTGGTAAACAATTTTACATTTATGCGCCTGAGTTTTTAATTTTGAAGGATGATTTCTGCTACTACCGAACAAAGTGAGATTGCTTTACTGGCTTCTAAATTTATTAACCATACACAGAAAAATATTTTTCTTACCGGTAAAGCGGGTACGGGTAAAACAACTTTTTTAAAGCATATTGTTAAGCACACCCACAAAAAATCTATTATTGTTGCACCAACAGGTATTGCCGCTATTAATGCGGGCGGAGTAACCATTCACTCTTTATTTCAACTACCATTTGGGGCTTATGTTCCAGCTAACCAAACCAACACCACACAACAATTAAGTTTAAAAATAAACGACCCTATTTCAATCATTAAGAATTTACAAATGCATGAAAGCAAGCGTAAATTATTACGTGAGCTTGAGCTTTTAATTGTGGATGAAGTAAGTATGTTGCGTGCCGATTTGTTAGATGCCATTGATATGGTGTTGCGTCATATACGGAGGAAAAACAGTGTGTTTGGTGGTGTACAGGTTTTATTTATTGGTGATTTATTGCAGTTACCGCCTGTTATAAAAAACGAAGAGTGGGAGTTTTTAAAACCACATTACAAAAGCATTTATTTTTTCGACTCGCAGGTTCTTCAAAAAGAAAAGCCTGTTTATATTGAGTTGGATAAAATATACCGTCAGGCAGATGATACTTTTATTTCGTTACTAAATAATTTACGTCACAATCAAATTACGCAAGGTGATATTGAGCTTTTAAACAACTATTATAAGCCCGATTTTAAACCAAAAGCTGATGAAAATTACATTACACTAACCACACATAACTACAAAGCACTTGAGTTAAACAAAACTTTTTTACAAGAGTTAAAAAACAAATCATTCTTTTTTGAAGCAGAGATAGAAAACGACTTTAGCGAATATGCCTATCCGATAGAAAAAACTTTAGAGTTAAAAAAAGGTGCCCAAATTATGTTTGTAAAAAACGATGCAACGGGTGCACAGCGTTTTTTTAATGGGAAAATTGGGGTTATTTCTTTTATAGATGCAGATGATATTGAAGTACAATTTGAAGATGGTACAAAATTATTCCTTGAAAAACACACGTGGGAAAACATAAAATTTAAACTAAACGAAACCACCAACGAAATTGAAGAACAGATTATTGGCATGTTTACACAGTATCCTGTAAAACTTGCCTGGGCAATAACGGTACATAAAAGTCAAGGTTTAACGTTTGACAAAGCCATAGTAGATATTGGGGCTGCTTTTGCGCCCGGACAGGCCTATGTGGCTCTTTCTCGTTTACGTTCGCTACAAGGCTTGGTTTTAACCTCTGCTATACGATACAATGGGATTACGCAAGACGTTAAAGTAGTTGAGTTTGGAAAGACAAAAGAAGAACAAGAAAACCTGAATGAGTTAATTAAAAGAGAGGGTCTTGTTTTTTTGAAGAACTACTTGTTACAGTGTTTTGATTTTGGTGTGCTTGCTTACCATGTAAAAGAACATGTTGAAGGTTATAGTAAAGACGAAAAAAAATCGGCTAAGCAAAAACATTATAAGTGGGCTGCCGAATTAAAAAAAGAACTAGATGCCATAAAACCACATGCCGATAAGTTTTTATATCAGGTAGTAAATATTATTGATGCAAAAGAAGTTGATTATTTAGAAACCCTTAAAGGGCGGGTGCTTTCTGCCTCGACGTATTTTTTGCCGTTTTTTAAAACAAGTTCTAAAACAATTTTTCAGCAGATTGAAAAAATAAAAGCAGAAAAAAAGATTAAAACTTATTTTAATGAATTGCTTGAATTGGAAACTCAATTTTATGAACAAGCAAAACTCATAAGTAAAGCAGAATTACTAGTGAACGCTTTTTTAAATAATACAGAGTTTACCCGAGAAGATTTAGCTGTTATACTAAATGACAGAACAAGAATTGAGCAAATAAAACAAGCGCATACAAAACCTGAAGCAGAAAATAAAGAAGTTGTTTATTACGAAGAAGAAAAACCGGAGAAGAAAAAACCACTAAAAAATCCGAAAGAAAAAAAGAGTGCGGTTAAAAAAGAAAAGATAGATACTAAGAAAGAAACCCTTGTTTTGTTTACACAAGGTAAAACTATACCCGAAATTGCAGGTATACGAAAAATAACAAGCGGTACTGTTGAAGGGCATTTGTCTTATTACGCTGCTAAAGGTGAAATTGATATAAGTAGTATTGTATCGGATAAACGAGTAGAAGAAATTGTTGCTGCCGCTAAACAATTGGATACTTTTTTGGTAAACCCTATTAAACAATTATTGGGTACTGAGTATAGTTATGGAGAGATTAAATTGGCAATCGCATCCCATCTATCCAAAGAATAGATTAAAAAGAACCTAACTCACATTCAAAAACTTCAACAAAATATTTTTTAAATTTTTGTTTTATTTCTTCCATCTCAACCTTTTTTCCTAATTCTTTTTCAAGCGAGGTAACGGATTTATCAGTAATTCCACAAGGAACTATATGTTGAAAATAACTCATATCGGCATTTACATTAAAAGCTAAACCATGTTTGGTAACCCACCTACTGCAATGTACACCAATGGCACAAATTTTACGCGCTTTTTTTGTATCAGCGTCTAACCACACACCCGTTTCTCCAGTGCTACGACCTGCCAAAAGATTATAATCTGCCATTACTTTAATTATAACATCTTCTAGCAAGCGTAAATATTTATGTATGTCGGTAAAAAAGTTTTCTAAATCTAAAATTGGATAAACCACCAATTGTCCCGGGCCATGATAGGTTATGTCTCCCCCTCGGTTTATTTTATAATAGGTTGCATTTATGCTCTTTAAAAATTCGTTCGATATTAATAAATTATTTTCATCGCCACTTTTGCCGAGTGTATAAACATGGGGGTGCTCGACAAACAACATATAATTATCAGTTATTTGTTGCTCGGTTTCGGGCAAAGACCGATTAATGGTTTTTTGCGCAACAATTTTTTGCTGTAATTCTTCTTGATAATCCCAACAGATTTTGTAATCAATCAACCCTAAGTCTTTGCACAAAACCCGTTTGTTTTTTTCGGACATGGCTTAGTCGTCTGTAGGCTCAGGAGCTTTTTTAAAGCCTGCTTTTTTAGGTTTTATTTTTTTAGGCCAAATAATATTTATTAATTGATTGTCTTTGGTAATTAATGTTTTACTGATTCCACCAACAATATTGATGTCTTTCACATCATTTTTCCAAATACGTTGTACGGCATCGTAGGTACCATCGTCTAACATAATATAAAACGTTTCTACTTTATGTTCTTTTACTACCGCTTTACCCTGAAAACACTCTGCATTAGCTCCGTTTCTAAAAGAAACTATCACGTCTGTATAAGTCCCATCCGCAATATCTTCTGCCCCACGTTCATCAAATTTTTGTGCCCATTTATTATAACAATTTAAATCTACTTTTGCTGTTTCTTGCGCCAAAAGATTCAGTGAAAATGTAAGGGCTAAAAGCGTAATTATTTTCTGCATGACGTTTAATTTTATTTATCAATATAAATCTACCTAAATAACTTTGCTAAATTTATATCCGTTAAAAGTAAAAAATATTTTCTAATACTAAAATTATGCTGGTAAAAGTATATGGTTGTGCTGTTTATGGTATACTGGCTACAAAAATTACTGTTGAAGTAAATATTGTGCCCGGTGTAAATTTTTATTTGGTTGGGTTACCCGATAATGCTGTTAAAGAGAGCCACCAGCGCATTGATGCCGCTTTAAAAAACAACGGATATAAAATTCCCGGCAGGCAAATTACCGTTAATATGGCGCCGGCTGATATAAAAAAAGAGGGCTCATCGTACGATTTAACTTTAGCTATTGGCATTTTGGCTGCATCTGAACAAATAAAAACAGATATTTTAGAAGATTATGTAATTATGGGTGAGTTGGCGCTTGACGGTTTTATTCGCCCTATAAAAGGAGTTCTTCCTATTGCTATAAAAGCTAAAGAAGAAGGGTTTAAGGGCATTATTGTTCCGACCGAAAATGCAGCCGAAGCTTCGGTGGTTGAGGGTTTAGAGGTTTACGCCGCCCATCATATTAAAAATGTGATTAGTTTTTTTAATGGCAATGATTCTGCCATAGAAAAACTGCATTTTAATGCTGAAAAGTTTTTCCATCCCGATGAAACACTTGATGTCCCTGATTTTTCGGATGTAAAAGGTCAAGAAAACATTAAACGCGCTTTTGAAATTGCCGCTTCGGGCGGACATAATGTTTTGTTAATTGGTCCTCCGGGAGCAGGAAAGACAATGCTTTCTAAAAGATTGCCATCGGTTTTACCTCCATTAACATTAAATGAAGCCCTTGAAACAACTAAAATACATAGTGTAACGGGCAGATTAAATAAGGGTGGACTTATTGCACAACGCCCCTTTAGAAACCCACACCATACAATTTCTGATGTGGCTTTGGTGGGTGGCGGAATTAACCCACAGCCCGGAGAAATTTCGTTAGCGCATAACGGTGTTTTGTTTTTAGATGAATTGCCTGAGTTTAAACGTACGGTTTTAGAAGTAATGCGCCAGCCTATGGAAGACAGAAGTGTTACCATTTCTCGTGCAAAATTTTCGGTAGAGTATCCTGCAAGTTTTATGCTGGTTGCTTCTATGAATCCATGCCCGTGTGGGTTTTACAATCACCCGGAAAAGGACTGCGTTTGTGCACCTGGTGTGGTACAAAAGTACCTCAACAAAGTATCTGGACCATTATTAGACAGAATTGATATACATATTGAAGTAACCCCTGTACCTTTTGGTGAACTTAGCAAGGAGCGAAATGCCGAAAAAAGTGCTACTATAAGAACGCGCGTTATTGCCGCAAGAGAGATACAGAAAAAACGTTTTGAAAAAAACGAAGGGGTTTATTGTAATGCACAAATGACTACCAAATTATTGCAAACACATTGTGAATTAGATGAAGCTTGTAAAACACTTTTAAAAAATGCTATGGAGCGTTTAGGTTTATCTGCGCGTGCTTATGATAGAATTTTAAAAGTAAGCCGAACTATTGCTGATTTAGAGGCTGCTCCAACCATTTTACCAAACCATATTGCCGAGGCTATACAATACCGAAGCTTAGATAGAGATAGTTGGGCTGGATAATAAATTATACTGTTTTTTATGTTTCAATATAGGGCTATTTTGTTTTTGGTGTTGCTGTTGTTTTTGTCGAAACCTTGTTGTTTTTGTCAAAACAATATTTTAGTTTCTCACAAAATTGAGCAACGGCCGCCTTCTGTTTTTGCTAAAAGCGACCGAAAACCTTTAGGTTATAAGCATCAAGGAGATTTTCACGTTTCCGAGATTTTATTTTTTTCTGATAGCTCTTTTGTGTACTATTTTTATCTCCATCGAGATATGACTTTACCATTGGTAATTACACAATTATTGACAATTTAGTTACTTTAAACTGGGATAGCTTAAAAACTTTTAATTGTATCAAGGATTCTTCTTGCTATGGCAAATATTTTAAACTAAAAAAACCTTTGCCGTTTAAAATAACAAATATGTTTTATCAAATTAAGTCTAACTCTATTGAGCTGCTTAAATTTAAGTTTCAAAATAAAAAAAATGAGCTTTACACCACTTACAATTCCTTTTTAAATACAGGGATTTTTATAGACTCTATTATCCAGATTAAATACAATAATACTGGAGACAAATTAATTATTAAAAACCGACCCGATAAGGTTGATATGATACTTCCTAAAGATTCTATTTGGGGATATAAAATTTGTCCAGATTGGAATTGTTATTTATATAGAATTGCTCCAAAAGGACTTAATTGGTATGGTTCTGCCGGTATACAAATAATTCAAATTGATGATTTAATCATTTATACAATTGGAACTGGTTATGTTTACTCTTATTTTAGCAAGAACCTAGCCTCAAAAATATATCCATTAAACCGTTCTGGAATTACGGAGGCGTTTAAAGACAACAAGGGTCTTCAAGAAATAATTTTAAAAGAAATTGGTAAATTGCCTAGTTATTGGGCTATAAATGAAGATACGGATTGCTTTAGAATTATAGAAATATACAGAGATGCATTGCAAAGAACAAATAGTAAATAGTCGTTCTATGAAGAACAAAAAAATTAGATCCTAAAAGAAATATTATTTTCCTCCTGTAAGGCTTTTAAAGAAAGCGTTGGCCTTTTCGTTATTAGGGTCAAGTTCTTTTACAATAGTCCAATACGGTTTTGCTTTTTCATTATCCATTAGTTTTACATAATAGTATCCTAAATAGCTACATGCTTCTATAACGTTATTTTTATTAGCAACACGCTCTTCTGGTTTTACAAGCTCAAGCCCTTTTTCGAAAAATGGTTTTGCAAGCCATTTTTCGTTTTTAGAATCTATTTGCGTATTGGTTTTTCCTCTCCAAAAATATCCTAATGGATATACAGGACTTGATTGTATAAGCCTAGAAAAAGCGGTATCGGCCTTAACAAAATCTTTTGGTCCGTAATAATAAGCGCGTCCAAGGTCGTAGTAATTTTGACCTGTTAATGTTTTACCGCAACTTGGTAGTTTTTCGTAAGCAACAATGGCTTTATCGTATTTTTTTGCTTTCATCCAAATTTTACCAATCTCGCCATATAACTCACAATTTTTTGTCGGATCTAAATCAATGGCTTTTTGCAATTCAAGAACACCTAAAGAATCTTTTCCGGTTTTAGAAAGCAAAGAGCCTTTGTGTTTGTAATCTTCGGCAATATATTTAAAGTTTTTATCGGCTGTTTTTTGGAAGAATTTATTAATGGCTTTATATCCTTTGGTAAAAGCGGCGGTATCCGTTTTGTTGCCCATTTCATCATATGAATAACCTAATAAACGATATAAATAAGCATCACTGGTATCCTTTTTTTGAATTTCTTCTATTTGTTTTACAACATCAGGGTACTGTTTGCTTTCATAAAGAAATGAGGCATAACGGCCTTGTGCATAAATATTATTAGCGTTTAATTCTAAATATTTTTTAATAGCATCTAAAGCATTGTTATCTTGGTTTGCTCTGTGGTATAACTCCGCTATCTCAACATAAGCTGGGGCAAAAGTAGGGTCAATTTTTATAGCTTCTTTATATTTATCTAAAGCCAACTGATAATTACGAGCGCGATTAAATAATTTACCTTGACGCAAAACAGCTTTTGGTGATTTTGGGTTTAGCTTTTGAGCATCCTCATATTCTTTAATTGCCGGACCACCTTCGGTTGGGTGTAAATCCAGTAAAGCATCGCCTTTTAAAATGTGTGCTTCTGCATTTTTAAAGTCATATTTTAAAGCCTCGTCTAAAATAGTAATTGCTTGTGTTGGGTTTTTAGATGTTTCTGGAGCATTAATATAAGCATCGGCAAGTTCAACTAATACGTTCGCGTTTTTTCCGGCTAGGGTTTTCGCTTTAAAAAGGTTTGTGTTGGCATCGGCAACTTTATTTTGTAGTAAAAGTACTTTACCTATACCCACAAAGTTTAATCCATTAGTAGGCTGTACTTCAGTACCCTTTTTAAATATTATAAGTGCAGAATCTGCCTTATCGTTTTTATAAAAATTTTCGCCGTAGTAAAAATAATTATCTCCTTTGGTTGCTTCTTTATTTATAAGTTGTCTGAACTCCGCACCAGCCAGGTCAAAACGCTCGTTTTCGGTTTTTGTAATAGCTTCTTGCAAGTTTTGCGCGTTTGTTAATTGGAAAACACTTGCCGAGCCTATAATTGTAAAGAAAAACTTATTCATATTTATTTGTTTTTTAAAGACGTACAAAAATACTATTTACGGATACTGTGCCAAATTTTTATTTTCGGGTTTTTGATGGTTTAACAAACCTAGTTATTTCAGGCCATCCAGTTCTTTCCAAACAAAATCAGACACAGAAGAGATATAACTATCTGAAAAATCGAATTTAATGCCAGCAGCCTTATATACATCCGGTATAGAAACTGTATAGCCCAATGATAAAGCGTCTTTATATTGTTGAATGGCTTGTGGCGCATTTTGCATAAAGTTTTTCCAAACAGCTAAAGCGCCTAGCTGCGCAAAACCATATTCTATATAATAAAACGGAACCTCAAAAATGTGTAGCTGCGCATGCCACATACGTTTTACATTGTCTTCTAAACCACCATAATCAAGCACGCCGCTTTCATATTCATGATAGGTTTCAACCCAAAGTTTATATCGTTCTTCGGTTGTTTGTTTTGGGTTTTCGTACAGTTTTTGTTGATAGGCATCAACACAAGCAATCCAACAAAGGGTTTTAATAATTTTTTCGAGTTGTTCTTTTTTTGCGCGGTTTAGGGCCTGTGCATCTTTATAAAAAACATCCCAGCGTTTCATTGAGATTAATTCCATGCTCATTGATGCTAACTCGGCCACTTCAGATGGAACAGACTTAAACTCGTTTATTTTATAGTCCTTAGTTAAAAAAGCATGAACCGCATGCCCCCCCTCGTGTACCATGGTTACTACATCACGCTGTAAACCAACAGCGTTCATAAAAATAAACGGTACACCGCTTTCGTATAAAGGATAATTATACCCACCAGGTGCCTTGCCTTTACGAGAAGCTAAATCCAGGTGCTTCATTTCCTCCATAGTGGTTAAACATTCGCCAAAATACTTGTCGGTAACATTAAAACATTCTATTGATTTTTTAAGCAATTCATCTGCCGTCTCAAAAGGATGTAAAGGTTTGTTATTTCCTGTATCTACTTCGCTATCCCAAGGACGATATGAGTTTACATTCAGTTCTTTTTTTCGTTGTTCATCGGTTGCTTTACTTAACGGAACAAAATATTTTTTAATGCTTGCATGAAAACTTTTGCAATCATTTATATTATAATCAAACCTGCCAAGCTCTTTAAACTTATAATCTCTAAAGTTTTTGAAACCAGCATTTAGAGCCACTTGATTACGTAAAGCCAACAACTCTTCAAACAATTTATTTAAAGCGTTTTCATCTTGTTTTTTGCGGACTTGTATTAGGGTGTAAACTTCTTCACGGATTTTCCTATCTGTGTTTTTTAAGTATAATGCCGCTTGTTGTAAGGTTAGTTCTTTGCCATCATAATGTATGGTTTGCTTGCCTGTGATAGAGGCATATTGTTGTGATTTTGTAGCGATTTGACTTTGCAAATCAACATTCTCTTCACGAAACAATTCAATGCTGTTTTTTACCGAACGCAAATACGTAAAGTATTTTTTTTGGTCTAATTCGTTTAAGAAAGGTGAAGCGATTAGCTTTTTATTCAGCTTATCTGTTAACGGTGCGATTTTAGGGTCTATTTCGGTTACAAAAAACTCATAGCTTTTGTTAAGCTCTTCATTCTCTGTATCGCAACTCTGTTTAATGTAGCGCCAAGCAAAGTTTTCGCTTACAGCAGCTTCCAACTCATTTACATCTAACATCCATTTCTCTAATTCGGATGAAGAAGAAATTTTTCTATCTAAAAGCTCTGTGTATATAGACTCTAAGTCGTTCCAGGTTTTGATGTCAAAGTTTACCGGAAGATATTTTCGGTTTGTTTTTTGGATTGTGTTCATGGTGTAAAAATACGGTTTAAAATATTTTTATGGAATTTATTTTACTGTTGCATCTAAATAGAAAATAAACACCATGAATATACAAATTAACGACCCATGCCACGAAAACTGGCAAGATATGACGCCAAACCAACAAGGTGCATTTTGTAAAGTGTGCAACAAAGACGTAGTAGATTTCAGTAAAAAAAGCATTACCGAAATAAAATCGTTTTTTGCCGAAAAAGCCGAAGGGAAAATATGCGGACGTTTTGAAAAAAAGCAGTTGGTTTACCTTTCTTTTGATGATTTTTTCAATTCATTTAAATATTGGGCATTATCGAAAAAGATTGCGGTGATTTTCTTTTTTACGTTTGGTTTTCTGTCGCTTACTACAAACGCACAAAGCGAAAAACACTTAACCGGTAAAGTAGCTGCGCCACAAACACATTTGCAAGGCGAGACTGTTGCAACACCAACTACTACTACTGTAATGGGTCAGCCGGTTGTGAATCCTAATCTATACCTAAAAGGCGATGTAGTCTGCACGCAAAAAGACACCATTAAAAAACAACCTAAACCAATGGTTAAAGGCAATATAAAATGTACAAACCCACCAAAACAAAAAAAGGTACAAAAAATTAATCCGGCAATTATGGGCATGATTGTATCTCCTAAGTCTGTTGAGAAAAAGAAGGATTAGTTTTTAGCGTTAAAAATTGATGTGTTTTGAGCTAAATTTCTTATTTTTGGGAAAATAACTTTTTCTAAAAATAAAACAATGAGAGTACAAACACTGGGGCAGTTTATTATTGAAAAACAAAATGATTTTCCGTATGCGAAAGGTGAGTTATCAAGGCTTTTGCGCGATATAGGCATTGCAGCCAAAATTGTAAACCGTGAGGTGAGTAAAGCCGGTCTAGCTGAAATATTAGGCGAAACAGGTGATGTAAACGTTCAAGGGGAGAATGTAAAAAAACTGGATGTTTTTGCAAACGACCAGTTTATTGCTGCGCTTAAAGCCGGTGGAGAGGTTTGTGCCATAGCTTCTGAAGAGAACGAAGACATTATACCAATTGATAGCGAGGTTTCTAAAAGTGCTAAATATGTAATTGCCATGGATCCTTTAGATGGTTCGTCTAACATAGATGTAAACGTTTCGGTGGGTACTATTTTTTCTATTTATCGCAGGGTTAGTTTAAGTGGGCCGGGCACTATTGAAGATTTTATGCAACATGGCACCGAACAGGTTGCGGCGGGTTATATTATTTACGGTTCATCATGTATGTTGGTTTATACGACCGGCAGAGGGGTTAATGGTTTTACCTTAGACCCAAGTATTGGTGAGTTTTGTTTATCGAACCCCGACATTAAAACTCCTCAAGATGGCAGCATGTATTCTTTAAACGAAGGAAACTATTTGCATTTTCCGGATGGAGTAAAAAAATATATTAAATATTGTCAAGAAGAAGACTTAGCCACTAATCGCCCCTATTCGTCAAGATATATAGGTAGCGGTGTGGCAGACATACACCGAAATCTATTAAAAGGGGGCGTTTATATTTACCCAACCACTACTAAATCTCCAAAAGGAAAATTGCGTTTATTATATGAATGCAATCCACTTGCGTTTATTATTGAACAAGCCGGAGGCAAAGCTACAGATGGTAAAATGCGCATTATGGAAAAAGGCATGAAAGAGTTACATCAGCGCACTCCTTTGTTTATTGGCTCTACACAAATGGTTGAAAAAGCCATGGAGTTTATAGTAAAACATGAAACAGTTGCCTCTTAAAACAAGAGATTAATTACTTTTTACCTGTTGATTTTGTTTTGGAATAACCTAAAAACACTAGAACATCGTCGCTTTTATCATATTTAGTGTTAGCATAAAGCATCATCATATCACTGGCTTTGTCAAAAATAATAGCTAAGCCACCTTTTTCTGCTACAGTTTTTACACCATTGTAAACTTTATCTTGTATTGGTTTTACAAGCTCCATACGTTTTTTAAATAAATCGCCATCTGTACCAAAACGTTGTTTTTGTAAGTCTTTTGCTTCTTTTTCTTTATTCACGATTTCGTTTTCGCGTTTTTTACGCAAATCATCCGTCAGCAAAATTTGTTCTGCCTGATACGTTTTGTATAGCTTATCAATTTCAGCATACTTTCCCTCAATTTCTTTTTGCCAGTCGGCCGATGCTTTATCTAACTCGGCTTTAGCCGCTTTATATTCCGGTATTTGGTTTAAAATATATTCAGTATCTACGTATCCAATTTTTTGCGCTACTGCAGTACCAGACATGATTACTAATCCGGCAAAAATTAAAACTGATTTTTTTATGTTCTTTATCATGATGTTTTTTGTTCTCTAAATTTTAATCAAAAGTATTTTTAAAAATACGTTTTTACAAATAATAAATTTATAACTCTCCTAAGTTAGCGCCAATGGTAAAGTGAAACTGTCCTTTGCCATTACCCGTGCTTGCATTATACGGAATGGCATCGAAGCCCCAGCCATAATCAAGTCCTAGTAACCCAAACATAGGTAAAAATATACGAACACCCAAGCCAGCGCTACGCTTTATGTTAAACGGATTAAAGTCTTTATACACTTGTTCGGCATTACCTCCTTCAGCAAAAGCAAGTGCAAATATAGTTGCTTGCGGATTAAGTGATATTGGATACCTCAACTCCATAGTATATTTTGAAATAACAGAACAACCTTTTCCGTCTGCACCCGATATGGAGTTATCCGCATATCCACGTAGTGCTATAATTTCACGACCATCTAACGAGTAGCCCGTTAAACCACTTCCACCCATATAAAAACGCTCGAAAGGCGCCACACCAACTTTGGAATTATAATAACCTAAGATACCAAAACCAAAGGCTACTTTTAAAACCAGATTACGCGCATCTTTACCATCGGGCGCTTTCTGATTGGTAAGTTGCATATACCATTGGGTGGTAAATTTGTATTTTTGAAACTCTAAAAATTTATATTTTTCAGCAACACTTAAAGCGTCATAATTCTTTCCGTTCATAAGAGAATAAGGTGGTGTTACAACGGCTGTTAAACTAATATTAGAGCCCCCTGTTGGGAAAATAGGGTTACCCTGCAAAGAGTTTCTACTAATGTTAATATTAGTTTTTAAGTTATTTACATAACCCGTAGGGAAAGCAAAAACAGTGGCATTATACAAAACATAATACGAATAAGATTCTCCTATTGAAAAAGAGAAATAATCGTCTGGCCATTTTAAACGTTTGGCAAAACTAATGTTCCCTGTCATGGATGTCATGTAAGAAGAGTTGGGGTTCGTTACATTAACACCATTTATTTTAACCGTACGGCCAACACCATTAAAATTTTGCACGGTATAATAAGCGCCAACAGTCAGTGAGTTTGGTTTTTTTCCTCCAAGCCAAGGCTCTGAAAAAGACATGTTATAACTTTGGTAATATATACCACTACTTTGTGCACGAATACTAAATCGTTGTCCGTCACCCGAAGGAAGCGGACTCCAAGAAGATTTTTTTAAAATGTTTCGTGCCGAAAAATTATTAAAGGTAACACCTAATGTGCCTATGATACGACCAGAACCGTATCCACCCGATAATTCTATTTGGTCGTTTGGTTTTTCTTCAACGGTATAGGCAATATCAACTGTACCATCTGCCGGATTTGGTTTTGGTTCTACACCTAATTTTTCTGCATTAAAATAACCCAACTGTTGCAATTGACGCTGTGTGCGCATAATGTCCGATCGCCTAAAAAGCTGGCCGGGCATTGTACGCAGCTCTCGCATAATAACATGATCATTTGTTTTTGTGTTTCCAGTTACTGTTACACGATTTATGATAGCTTGTTTCCCCTCGTATAAACGAACTTCTAAATCAATGGAATCGTTTTGCACATTAACCTCACTTGGTGTTATTTGAAAAAATAAATAACCATCATCCATGTATAATGAACTAATATCATAACCACTTGGGTTGCTATAAAGTTTTTTATCTAAATCAGATTGGTTAAAAATGTCTCCTTTTTTTATGCCAAGAATCGTGTCTAATTGACCGCTCCGGTACTTACTGTTACCCGCCCATGTTATGTTATGAAAATAATATCTATTCCCTTCATCTATTGTAATGTCAATTTTTACACGATTAGGTTTCACAAAATAAACGGTGTCCTTTGCAATGTGCGCATCTCTGTATCCAAGCGAAAGATATTTTTCTATTATTTTGGGTTCATCTTTCTCTAAATTATCTTCTAAATATTTTCCGGAATTAAAAAATGTATACCAGCGGTATCTTTTGGTGTCTTTAAGCCTGCCGCGCAAGCCGAAACCATTTTTAATTGAATAGCCTCCCGATTTTATAACTGTGTTGCCATGAAAAACAACATCTTGCACACGTACTTTGTCCCCTTTATCAACCACTATAGATAAGGCTACTTTGTTTTTTCCTGATTTATCTTCTTGTTTTTTTATCTCAACCTTCGCACTAAAATACCCCTTGTCTTTATAATATTCTTTAACAATGTTTTTGGTGTTTCCTATCAACTGATCGGTTACAATTTTTCCAGTAATGAGGTGTATTTTTTTACGAATTTCATCGGCTTCCGATTTTTTAGATACTCCTTTAAAAGCATAACCAGCCAAACGCGGCTTTTCTACTAAAACAATTTTTAAGAAAATATCGCTGCCGATGATTTTATCTACATTAATTTGAATGTCATCAAAAAAACCTTGTTTCCAAAGGGCCTTAATAGCATCTGAAAATTTTTCACCAGGGACTTTTACACGCTGCCCGGGAATTAAACCAGATACAAGTCGCAATACATTTCTATCTAAAGTGGTGATGCCTTCTATTTCAGTAGCAGCAATATTATAATCCTTAGGGTTGGCGTAGTCAATTTGTTCTTCACCTAAAACAACACCACTACCGCTTTGCGCGCAAACAATTTTAGCAACACACAAAAACAGAAATATGAGTAGGTGTTTTTTCAAGCAGCTTATGCGTTATTTTTTATTTGTTCGCCCGTTTTTCCAAAGCGACGTTCGCGTTGCTGATAATTTACAATAGCTTGATAAAAATGTTCTTTTCTAAAATCGGGCCAAAGCACGTCGGTAAAATAAAACTCGGCATAAGCCAGTTGCCAAACTAAAAAGTTGCTTATGCGATGCTCTCCGCTGGTACGTATCATTAACTCAGGGTTTGGTATGCCCTTGGTAGATAATTTAGATTCAAATAAAGATTCGGTTATATCCTGCGGATTTAATTTTTCGGCCTTGACTTCTTCTGCAATTTGTTTTATAGCGTTTACTATTTCCCATTTAGCAGAATAACTAAGCGCCAAAACCAAAGATAACCCTGTGTTTTTTGAAGTTTCAGCCATTGCTTCATTTAATTGTGTTACGCATTTTTCAGGCAAACTATTTGTGTCGCCAATGGTGAGTAAACGTATATTATTCTTATTTAGTGTGGGGGTTTCAGCATGAATTGTTTTTACTAAAAGTTCCATTAAAGCAGATACTTCATCGCCAGGGCGATTCCAGTTTTCTGTACTGAAAGCATAAAGTGTTAAATACTTGATACCAAGTTCTGCGGCAGCTTCAACGGTTTCTTTAACCGATTTAACACCATTTTGATGTCCAAAAATACGGGCAGCACCTTGTAGTTTTGCCCATCGCCCATTACCATCCATAATAATGGCAACATGAGAAGGGAGTTTGTTTAAATTTATTTCTTTTTTGAAATTTTCCACTCGTAAAAAACGAATGCGAAGATAATAAAATAAGCGTAAGTAGTTGAGCCTAAACCCCCTTGTTAATTTGACTAAGTTTAGTTAAAAAAGTGTACTTAAGCAGTTCAGCTCGTTGTTTTGCCAAATTTGCTTTTTCCCCTTCAAAAAAATCGTTTACGGTTTTGTTAAAATAAAAAATCCACTTTTCAAATTCGGGCTCGTGTATGTTTAAACCAACGTGTTTATCAAAAACATTTCCTTTGTAACCATCTTTATCCAACAAAATAAAACTCCAAAAGTTTATCATTTGAGGAAAATGATGTTCAAAATTTATGTTTTTAAAATGGGGGGCAAGCAAATCGTCTTTTAAAACACGGCCATAAAATGTTTTTACTAAAAACTCTACGCGTTGCTCTGTATCTATATCCGGTAGCATTAGTTACGTTTATCTAAGCCCCACATTAATTTATTACGTAAGGTGCTAAAAAAGTTTTGGCCATTTAGGTTTATTAAATTAAAATGAAAGTTTGCTTTTTTTAAAATCACCTCTTCATCTGTTTGAATAGTGGCCTGTTTGGAATCTAGTGAAATAAGGTTTTGTTTATCTCTTCCTTTGATTTTTAATGATATTTCGGATTTATCATTGATTACAATAGGGCGAACATTTAAGTTGTGTGGGGCAATAGGTGTTAAAATGAAACTCTCTGAACTCGGCTCCAATAAGGGCCCTCCACAACTTAAAGAATAGGCTGTAGAACCTGTTGGGGTTGAAATAATTAACCCATCTGCCCAATACGAATTTAAAAAAACACCATCTATGTGTACATCTATACTTAACATAGACGATGAATCTTTTTTTACCAAAGTACACTCATTAATTGCAAAATTTAGTTCAAATAGGTTGTTTGGTTTTTGTAATTGTAATAAAGCACGAGCATCAATTGTAAATTGTTTTTGAATAAGCTTATCGATAGCACTTGTATAATCTTCTTTATATACACTTGCTAAAAAACCCAACCTACCTGTGTTTACACCAAGCACAGGAACACCTGTATCTCTAATAAAATCAAGGGTCTCTAGCATAGTGCCATCCCCACCCAAAGAAATTAAATAATTCGGCTTTTGTTCCTTTAATTCTTTGTAAGAAAAAAATGTTGGTATATCTAAATTAAACTCAAATTCTTTTTTAAGAAATGAAAAATAAGGTTGAAAAACAATTAAACGGATGCCTTCTTTATTTAAACGGGTGTTTAATGTTTTTACATAATCGGGTATATTGTCTTTTACCGGACGGGCGTAAAGAGCAATGGTCATCATATATCGAGATATTTTATAAACTCGTTAAACCTAGTTTTTAAATCATCTTCGTAACCTGCTTGGTGATAAGAGGCTTTTACGTCGTAATTATAACGATAAAAGGTCTGTAAAACTCGGGTTAAATCGTCTCTATTAATTTTTAGTGTAACTTGTATTTTAGTACTATCTGGTAACGAAGTTACATACGAACTTAAAATTTTTGCATCATTACTTTCAACTATGCCTGCAATTTGTGTAAGCGAATAATCGTTTTTATTTAACTCTAACTCAATAATTCCACCCTGCTCCATTACAGCTGACAAACCAGCCAACCTATCAAGCACACTTTTTTGTGTTATGTTACCCAAATAGTTTTCTTTTTCATCAAGCACCGGTATAAGTGTAAGGTGTAGACCAGACATTAAACGCAGTGCATCAAAAGCATGTTGTGTTTGATGTATTTGCGGCTTTATATAATTAAAATGATTGGCGGTAATTTTACTTTTACTATTAGCTACATCCAATAATTCGGCCTCGGAAATAAGCCCTGTCAGTTTTTTATTATGCAACACAGGTAAATGAGTTACCTTAAACTCCTCCATCCAATGAAGCGCTTGCTCAACGGTATCAGAGTCTTTAACCGCGGGTATATCTTTTGTTATTAAATCGGCTATTAGCATTACAAGTACAAAAGTGCCAATTTTTTTTGGAATCTCTTACATATAATAAAGTCTATCTATTTTATTTAAAATTATCTTTGTCGCATGTTATTTGCTCAAGTCGCTGCACCTATAGCGTTAAAAAAACGCTTAATAGAAATGATTTCTACCAAAAGGGTGGCACACGCTTTGCTTTTTTTAGGCAACGAAGGGGGGGCACAACTACCTCTGGCTATAGCTTTTGCACAATATTTATTGTGTCAGAACCCTACAGATACTGACAGTTGCGGTACTTGTGCAAGCTGTATAAAAATTAACAAACTAGCTCATCCGGATTTGAACTTAGTATTTCCTATTGCTCTTAGTAAAGATGTTCGTTTTAGTGACCATTTGATGGTAGAGTTTAGAGAGGCTTTTTTATCTTTTCCTTACTTAAACCTTAACGATTGGTTTGACGCATTTGATGCAGAAAACAAACAGCCTATTATTGCAAAAGACGAGAGTAATGAAATAATACGTAAGTTAAGCTATACCAGTTACGAAGGACGTGGAAAGGTGATGCTTATTTGGATGCCCGAAAAAATGAACGCCGATGCTGCCAATAAAATTTTAAAGATTTTAGAGGAACCGCCCGAGGACACTTTTTTCTTTTTGGTATCAAGTGCTTCAGACGGGTTGTTGCCAACTATAATTTCGCGCACACAATTAATAAAAGTAAATCTACCGTCTACCAGTGAAATAACCTCGGTTATTACAACCGCATTTAATGTTTCGCAAGGACACGCTCAACATGTGGCTGAATTGGCGCAGCAAAATCCGCGCGAAGCATTTTTGTTGGCCGATGAAAACATTGCCTCTACACAAAATTTTGTATTATTTCAAACATTTATGCGTTGTTGCCTTCGTTTTGATGCCTTTAAAATATCGACTTGGGTAGATGATTTTGCGCGTATTGGAAGAGAAAAACAAAAGCAGTTTTTAATTTATGCGCTGCACACCTTTAGAAACTGTATATTAATGAAACACTTGCCCACAGTGGTATCTGGTACAGAGGAAGAAAAAGAGTTTTTACAAAAATTTCACCCTTATATAAACACCCAAAATCACGAGGGGTTGGCTGAATTATTTGACAATGCATTTTATCATATTGAGCGAAATGTAAGTGCCAAAATTTTATTTATGGACGTTGCTTTAAAAACAAATGAGCTGTTAAATAAAAAATAAGTATTTTTACACAACAAAAAATATAATTATGGGAAAAGGAGATCAACGATCTAAACGCGGAAAAATTCATGTAGGCACACATGGTGTTACTCGTTTACGCAAAAAAAAATCAGCTAAAAAAGCTGCAAGTAAAACAGCAACAGTTAAAAAGGCTGCACCTAAAAAGGCTGCTAAAAAAGCTGCGAAGTAATTTTTTAAATTCTGTACTTTAAAAATGCCGCACCAATTTGTTGTGGCATTTTTTGTGGGCTTTGTTTTATTTTGTAGTTTGGCTGTAGCGAATAATGTTATTAAAAAAAATCAATATTATATTTTATTTGTGTTTGCTAGCCTTTGGTTTGTCTGCACAAACAACATTTTCGGTTGACGCAGGACCCTATAGAAAAATTTGTCCCGAAGCATCAACCGTCATTGGTGGAAACCCCACGGCAAGTGGCGGCTCAGGCAACTACCAATATATTTGGCACCCCGGTAAATCTTTAAATGATTCTACGGTTTCGAAGCCAACAGCCGTACCAAACAGCACTACTACGTATACGGTTTTTGTGAAAGACCTTTCAACCGGAGAGACACAAAAAGATACTGTAACGGTTTATGTTTATCCATATTTCATTAATGCAGGGCAAAATACAACCATAAAACAAGGGCAAGCCGTGGCATTGCACGGACAAGCCCCAGGAGATTCTGTTGTTTGGTGGTCGCCACAACATGGGTCGATGTATAACCAAAACAGTCTTAATCCAGATTTTATTTCGCAAACAACAGGCAATGATACTGTTTTATTAACAGCAGATTTTCCACATGGCTGTGTGTTATACGACCACGTAATTATTACTGTACTATTGAGTACCGACCTGATTTTTTATAATAGTTTTTCACCTAATGGTGATGGCACTAATGATTCTTTCATTATTGGTAATTTAGAACGATACCCTAATAACACACTCGAAATTTATAACCGATACGGGCAGAAAATTTTAACCAAAACACCCTATTATAACGATTGGAACGGAAGCTACTTTGGCACCGAATTACCTTGTGGAACTTACTTTTATATTTTAGACACGCACGACGACAAAGGCGGAAAACACCATGGCGAAGTAAATATTATTAGATAATATTTTTGTGATTCGGCGTAACTGCACTACCTTTATACTATGGAAGAGATTATAAACAAAGTTACACAAAGCGGCATTGTAACGATAGATTTAGAAGAGTTTTATGATGATGTGCCTCGTGTTTTATTTGATATAAAACCATTGCTTTTTCAAGAGCTTATTTTAAAAGAAAAAGATTTTAGAGAGTATATTAAAACACACGATTGGAGTCAATATAAAGACACCTATGTTGCTTTAACATGCACCGCTGATGCTATTGTACCCACTTGGGCATATATGTTATTAACGCTTAGTGTAAAACCCTTTGCTAAAAAAGTTGTTTACGGAAACATTGAAGTGCTTGACACTATTTTACTTCAGGAAAAAATAGGTGGGCTTAATATGGACAGTTATAAAGATGCGCGAATTGTAATAAAAGGTTGCGGAAACAAACCAGTACCTATTGCGGCTTATGTTGCCTTAACCGAAAAACTAAAACCAATTGCCAAAAGCATTATGTACGGAGAGCCTTGCAGCACTGTACCTTTATATAAAAAACCGACGCAAAAAGAATGATGCGAATTGACATTATAACTGTTCATCCTGATTTATTAGAAAGTCCGTTTAAGCACAGCATACTAAAACGAGCTGCACAAAAAGGATTAGTAGAAGTAAATCTTATTAACCTACGTGATTATAGTACCTACAAACAAAAACAAGTAGATGACTATGCTTTTGGTGGTGGTGCCGGCATGGTTATGATGATTGAACCTATTGCAGCCTGCATTAATCATTTAAAAAGTGAGAGAACTTATGATGAAGTAATTTACACTTCACCCGATGGAGAGCTTTTGCAACAAAAAACCTGCAACTATTTCTCTACCTTAAAAAACATTATTGTTTTATGTGGTCATTATAAAGGCATTGATGAACGAGTTAGGGAACACCTTATTACCAAAGAAATTTCTATTGGTGATTATGTACTTAGTGGCGGAGAGCTTGCCGCGGCAGTTTTATGTGATGGCATTATTCGTTTATTGCCGGGGGTTTTAAATGACGAGACCTCTGCGCTTACAGATTCTTTTCAGGATGATTTACTAGCGCCCCCTGTTTACACCCGTCCACAAGAGTTTAATGGCTGGAAGGTTCCTGAAATATTAATGAGTGGCCACACAGCTAATGTAGAAAAATGGAGGCATGAGCAAAGTTTAGAGCGCACCAAACAACGCCGACCAGATTTATTCAAAAAGCATCATTAAGTTTTATTTAGTGTGTAAGGATATTTCTTAAGCTGAAATACGCTATATAACCTAACGCAATACCAACAACACCACCAACCATAGCGTAACGCCTTCTTTTGGTACGAGCTTCTCGTTCATAACCCAAGAGATAAGCATCATATTCTAAATTATTGATATTAGAAACTGTTTTGTGCCTTATACGCACCTTCGGAATACCTACCGTGGTTAGAAAAGCAAGAGGTACAACCGGACCAAAAAAAGCACCTAGTGTGCCCACCAATAAACCAGACGAACAACCCGCCATACCCGAAATTAGCCCCCCCGTAAAAGAACCCCAGGGTTTAAACCCTTTTCTGGCATCGCGTTCGCCTTGTGTGAACAACCACATTTCATCACGACTATACCAATTTGTAATAGTATCTTGCTTATAGTAATAAAACACATCGCCATTATTATATTTAATAGCAAATAGTTGGTCGTTTTCTATATGAGTGCGCTTGGTGCTATCCTCCGGATCAACAAAGGTTGCGGCCAAAAAACTTGTATCAAGCACAGGAGAAACAACAATTCTGCCATTCATTAGATACAGCGTATCGGCTCTTTTTTTCTGCGCAAGCAATAAATTAGAAAACAAAAAACAAAAAACAATACATATAATTCGTCGCATAAAAACCCGTTTTCATCAAAGATACAAGATAATATAATTAGGTAAAAAAATTCTATTATTTGAGTGCGCTTTTAGCTAATTTTGCATCTCTAAATTACCCTACATGAAAGATATATTTGTAAACCGTCACAACGGTCCGCGTGAAGCAGAAGTAAACCAAATGCTTGAAAAAATTGGTGTATCTAGTATTGATGAATTAATCAATCAAACTGTTCCTGAACAAATTCGTTTAAAAAAACCATTAAAGGTTGGTGCAGCACTTACTGAGTTTCAATACACAAAACACTTGCGCGCCTTATCAAAAAAGAATAAAGTGTTTCGTAGTTATATAGGCTTAGGTTATTATGGTACCATTTTACCCGCTGTTGTGCAACGCAACGTGTTAGAAAACCCAGGCTGGTATACTGCTTACACTCCTTATCAGGCAGAAATTGCACAAGGTCGTTTAGAGGCTCTTTTAAATTTTCAGACTACGATTATAGATTTAACCAGCATGCCAATTGCCAACGCATCTTTACTAGATGAAGCTACTGCGGCTGCCGAGGCTATGTTTATGTTTCATAACAACCGTAGCAAAAACAAACTACACGCAGAAAAGTTTTTTGTATCGAACACTTGTTTTCCTCAAACTATAGATGTGGTTAAAACCCGTGCGGTGCCTGTTGGAATTGAAGTTGTAGTTGGCGATGCAAACACAGTGAGCTTTGATGATTCTTTTTTCGGTGCATTAACTCAGTATCCTGACATTAATGGAGAAGTAACTAATTATAAAAACTTTGTTGCAACAGCACACAGTAAAGAAGTACAAGTTTGTGTAGCAAGCGATTTAATGGCGCTTGCTTTATTAACCCCTCCGGGTGAGTGGGGTGCTGATTGCGTAGTGGGTAACTCACAACGTTTTGGTGTACCATTAGGATATGGCGGACCACACGCGGCATTTTTTACTTGCAAAGAAGATTACAAGCGTTTAATTCCGGGAAGAATTATTGGTGTGAGTTTAGATGCAGAAGGAAACCATGCTTTACGCATGGCCTTACAAACACGCGAACAACACATAAAACGCGAAAAAGCAACATCCAATATTTGTACAGCACAAGCCTTGTTAGCTATTATGGCTAGTATGTATGCGGTGTATCATGGTCCGGATGGAATCAAATCTATTGCAGAGCAAATACACTCAAACACGGTTGCTATTGCCGAAGAATTAAAAAAACTAGGTTACAACGTAAAAACAAAATTGTTTTTCGATACGTTTGTTGTTGAAGCAGATGCAAGTAAGATTAAAAAATTAGCTGAAGCAAATGAAATTAATTTTCACTACATAGATGATCAACACGTTGGCATATCTATAGACCAAACAGCCGAGGCAAATGATATCATTGATGTAATAAAAGTTTTTGTCGAATCGGCATCTAAACAAATTACAAGCTTTGATCTTCATCATAAAAACATCATTGAAAATTCATTTGCTAACCGCACATCAAAATACTTAACGCACCCAACATTTAATTCGTATCACAGCGAAACAGAAATGATGCGCTACATAAAACGCTTAGAGAATAAAGATTTATCATTAGTACACTCTATGATTTCGTTGGGCTCTTGTACTATGAAGTTAAACGCGGCTTCTGAGCTTTTACCAATTACATGGCCCGAGTTTGCAAACATTCACCCATTTGTTCCTATTGAACAAGCAAAAGGATACCAACTTATTTTAAAAGAACTTAATAAAGACTTAAGCAACATCACCGGTTTTGCAGCTATGAGCTTGCAACCTAACAGCGGTGCGCAGGGCGAGTACGCGGGCTTAATGGTTATACGCGCTTATCATATTAATAATGGGCACCCACACCGTAATGTTGTTTTAATTCCATCGTCGGCACACGGCACAAATCCCGCATCAGCAGCTCTTGCGGGCATGACTATTGTTATTGTAAAATGCGACGATAAAGGAAATATTGATGTAGCTGATTTAAAAGCAAAAGCAGAACAGTATAAAGAAACGCTTTCTTGCTTAATGGTTACCTACCCATCTACACATGGTGTTTATGAGGAGAGCATTAAAAAAATTACCAAAATAATTCATGATAACGGCGGACAAGTTTATATGGACGGCGCAAACATGAATGCACAAGTTGGTCTTACTTCTCCCGGTAGCATTGGAGCTGATGTTTGTCACTTAAACTTACACAAAACATTTGCTATACCGCATGGTGGTGGTGGCCCCGGCATGGGACCAATTGGTGTTGCAAAACATTTAGTTGAATTTTTACCATCACACCCTGTTATTAAAATAGGTGGTGCAAAATCTATTACCGCTGTTTCTGCAGCGCCTTATGGTAGTTCGTTAATTCTGTTGATTTCATATGGATACATTAAAATGCTTGGCGCAGAAGGTGTAACCGAAGCAACTAAAACAGCTATTTTAAATGCTAATTACATGAAAGAGGTTTTAAAAGATCATTACAAAATTTTATATACCGGTAAAAATGGACGTTGTGCACACGAAATGATTTTAGATTGCAACGAATTTAAAATGAGCAGCGGTGTTGAGGTTGCTGATATTGCAAAACGTTTAATGGATTTTGGTTATCACGCACCTACGGTTGCATTTCCTGTTGCAAATACATTGATGGTTGAACCAACTGAAAGTGAAAATAAAGCAGAACTTGATCGTTTTTGTGAAGCTATGATTACAATCCGTAAAGAGATACAAGAAATAGCTGACGGAAAGTTTGATAAAACCGATAACGTAATTAAAAACGCACCACATACAGCTAAATTAGTTGTTAGCGATAGTTGGAATAAAACCTACAATCGTGAAAAAGCGGCCTACCCACTTAAATGGGTTAAAGCAAATAAATTTTGGCCAAGTGTTGCACGTGTTGATAATGCTTATGGCGATAGAAATTTAGTTTGCGCTTGTTTACCAATTGAAGCTTACATGGAAGAAAGTGTTGTAGCTTAATTTTTATATTATTTATGAGTAAAGCCCTTGCATAGCGCGAGGGCTTTTTTTATGTTTGTAACATGACCATACAACAAGCTCAACAGAAAATAGATGAGTGGATAAAAGCCCATGGGGTTCGTTATTTTAATGAGCTTACCAATATGGCTATTTTAACCGAAGAGGTTGGCGAGGTGGCTCGAATCATGTCGCGCAGATACGGGGAGCAATCTGAAAAAGAAAGTGATAAAAATAAAAAGCTGGATGAAGAGCTTGCTGATGTGATGTTTGTACTAATGTGTATTGCCAACCAAACGGGTATAGATTTAGAAAAAGCATTAGAAGAAAACCTGAAAAAGAAAACAGCGCGCGATAGTGAAAGACATAAAAACAACGATAAATTAAAACCATGAACTTATATTCAGTAAACAGTGGAAATTTTAAATTAGATGGTGGTGCAATGTTTGGTGTTGTACCAAAAACGGTTTGGAACAAAACAAACCCGGCAGATGAAAACAATTTATGCAGCTGGAGTATGCGTTGTTTGTTGGTTGAAACAGGTAACCGTTTAATTTTAATTGACAATGGCTTAGGTGATAAACAAAATGAAAAATTCTTTTCGTACTACTATTTGCATGGAGATGATTCTTTAGAAAAATCGTTTGCAAAACATGGTTTTACTTTTGATGATGTTACCGATGTTTTTTTAACACACCTGCATTTCGACCATTGCGGTGGAAGCATTAAATATACTGACACAGCTAAAACAAAGTTAGTTCCCACATTTAAAAATGCAAAATACTGGAGTAATAGCAAACACTGGGATTGGGCAACGAACCCAAATCCGAGGGAGAAAGCGAGCTTTTTAAGAGAAAATATTTTACCCATACAGGAAAGCGGACAACTAAACTTTATCGAAAAAGAAGGTGAGTGGTTACCGGGCCTTGAAGTATTATTAGTTAATGGTCATACCGAAAGCATGATGCTTCCTTTGATTACGTATAAAGAAAGTAAAGTTTTATTTTGTGCCGATTTATTGCCTTCGGCGGGGCATTTACCTATACCGTATGTAATGGGTTATGATGTTCGCCCCTTAGAAACACTAAAAGAAAAAGAGCGCATTTTGCAACAAGCCGTAAGTCAAAACTGGACTTTGTTTTTTGAGCATGATTCGGTTAATGAGGCTTGTAATTTAGCTAATACAGAAAGAGGAATTAGAGCAAAAGATATTTATAAAATAAGCGAACTGTAAGATTTTATTTTTTTTCAGCAAACTCGTTGTGGGTTTTTACAAGCAACCTAATATTGTCATAACCAAAGGTTTTATCTTCTATTTTTTTTATCAATTCTGTATCGGTTTGAAAAAAGAATATGGCTGTTTCCTGAAATTTTTTCGGTTTTACTTTCATTAAACTATTCGGGTCTTTTCTCTTCTGAAAAAAATATTCCATATTGCTGGGAGCGTCTGGTTTTCCATCTTTGTTCTTGTCTTTTGATTTAGATAATACTTCACTTGTTGTTGAAACAAAAGAGGCGCTTACATAGCCAAATAAAATTACATCGCCATATTCTAAAATCTCAGCAAATTTTTGCTTACCCTCTAAACCAATAGGTAACGAACGAAAAAACAGTGTTCCTCTTTTACAATATTGTTTTATCTCATCAGGTGTTTTGTTGTTCTCTTTTCCTTCAGCATTTATAAAACTTATTTTATCACTATTTGCAACGCCTGCTGTATATTTTTTGTCTTTAATTTTTCCCTTAATTGTATCTCCTTTGTTAGTTATAATATAACCAACCTCATAACCCTCTTGCGAAAAAACAAGACAGGTGACAAACAAAAAACCACAGATGAAAAAACATTTTCTCATTCTGTAAAACTACGCCTTTAAAACATCACCAAAAAGTTTTATGGTTTTTTCGATGTCTTCTTTGCTGTGTGCCGCACAAACAAAACCAACCTCATACCCCGAAGGGCCAAAGTAAACTCCGTGCTCGTGCCATTTATGATACAGTTCGTTAAATTGTTTTATTCCATCAGCACCAATCTCCTCTGCGCTGCGCACATGTTCTTTATCTGAAAAAGAAAACCAAAATATAGATGCAATTTGAAACGCTTTAAACTTTATTCCTTTAGCTTTAAATTGTTGCTCTATACCCGCAACAAGCACTTTTGTTTTTGTTTCTAAATCAGTATAAAAATTTGGTTTTAAGCACTCTGTTAACTGCGCTATTCCGGCAGCCATAGCAACCGGATTTCCACTTAATGTACCCGCCTGATAAACATTTCCTTCAGGAGAAATGTTGCTCATAATTTCTTTACTTGATGCGTACATGCCAACAGGAAAACCACCACCTATAATTTTACCGAAAGTCATAATATCAGGCTTGATATTATAGTAGCCAGCAGCCCCTTCAAATCCAACGCGGAAACCGGAAATAACTTCATCAAAAATTAAAAGCGAACCATGCTTAGTACAAATATCGCGCAAGAATTGTAAAAACTCTTTTCGTTGTAAAAGCAAGCCGTTGTTGGCCGGAATTGGTTCGATAATTATACAAGCAATATCATTGCCATGTTCTTTAAAGGCTTGTTCAACTGCAGCTTCACTGTCTAAAGAAACAACTAGTGTTTCGTTTACAAAACTTTGTGGAATGCCGGCAGACGATGTATTGCCAAAGGTTACTAAACCCGAGCCAGCCTTAACCAAAACAGAATCAGCATGCCCATGAAAACAACCTTCAAATTTTAAAATTTTGTTTCTTTTAGTATAACCACGAGCCAGCCTGATAGCACTCATTACAGCTTCGGTACCCGAACTTACAAAACGTAGTTTTTCAACGAACTTGTGGTTTGATATAATTAATTTCGCTAATTCATTCTCTAATTCGGTAGGCGCACCAAAGGATGTACCGTTTTGCATTACCTCGGTGACTTTTTTTAATACAGCATCATTTGCGTGTCCTAATATAAGTGGGCCCCAACTGCCGCAATAATCAATATATTCATTTCCATCAGCGTCCCAAATGTGCGAGCCTTTTCCTTTTTTAATAAACAGTGGAACGCCGCCAACAGAGCGGAATGCGCGTACCGGCGAGTTTACACCGCCAGGGAAAAACGTTTTTGCTTTTTCAAACAACGCAGTCGATTTATCTTTTTTAAGCATACTTCTGTAAAATGTTAATGTTCATTAAACGGTTAATTAATAAATGTGGGGTGGTGTTATTCGTCGTAATTTTTTGCAAAATTGCACATTAGTTTTTAATTATGCGACTTATAAAGTAATGCGTTTATTGTTTATAGCCATATTAAGTGTTTGTTTGATTGCTTTGGCATCTTATATTGGCATTGGCAAGCCTGCAAACATAGTAAAAACAAACGTTGTTAAACACTCCGAAAAACCTGTCTCGCCTCCTACCCTATCAAAAAAATTACAAAAAAAACAGTTTGTTTTAGATTCTATTTTCAGCTCTGATTTCAAAAAAGGTGTATTTAATGGTTGTGTGGCAGTTTCACATCAGGATACGCTTATTTATCAAAGCGCTATGGGTTTTGAAAATATTGTTTGTAAAAAAAATCTTTGCAATGAGTCTGTTTTTCAATTAGCCTCAGTAAGTAAAATGTTTACAGCAGTTGCTGTACTTAAGTTGGTTGAGCAAAATAAACTTGCGCTAAAAGATAACATAAAAAAATATTTTCCTGATTTTCCGTACCAAAATATTACGATAGAAAATCTGCTTTCGCATACTAGTGGTATACCAAACTATCTTTATTTCTATTATCATCTACCCAAACAGGTTGATATACTTACAAACGCGGCTGTTTTAGACTTACTTACTACACATAAACCAGCGGTGTATTTTAAGCCAGGCAGGCGTTTTCAGTATAACAACACCAATTATGTTTTATTGGCTCTGTTGGTCGAAAAGCTTAGTGGTCAAAGTTTTCAAGCTTTTGTAAAGCAAAATATTTTTGACGTGTGTGGAATGAACAACAGCTACTTTTTTAGTGTAAGCGATACATTAAAAAATCAAGCGCTGGCTTTTGATTATCGCAAACGCCCTATTGGTACCGATGAGTTCGATTGGGTTGTAGGCGACAAAGGTGTTTGTTCTACCCCACAAGACATGCTTTTATTTGGAAAAAACCTATTTGAAGGAAAGGTTATTTCTAACATTAATGAGGCCATCAAACCACGAGCTCGCACTGGCTATGGCAGGTTTTACGGTTTGGGTTTTCGTATAAACCCAAATGGCGGAGATACTATTATCTTTCATAATGGCTGGTGGCATGGTTACCGCACCGCTTTCCAGTATCGTAAATCAGATAAAACCATTATGGCTATTTTAAGTAATCGCTTAGATAAAAATGTATATCAAACAGCCCGCCTTTTTAACGCTTTAGACAATAAAAGCAGTGCTAAAGAGGAAGGTGATTCAGAGTAATTAGCTTTAACTTATCTTTAAAAAACACAAATACAGCTAATTAATTATTTGTTAATAACAAAATTTGTGTACCTTAAACCTCTCATTTCTGGCGTGTGATAAAATTTATACTTCGAAAAATATTTTACGGCTTTGTGGTGTTGTTAGGTGTAATTACCGCCATCTTTTTTTTATTTAATGTACTGCCCGGAGACCCAGCCACAGTACTGCTTGGGCAACGAGCCAACAAAGATGCGGTTGAAGCAATTAATCGAGATTTAGGCAGAGATAAACCAATCGTTACGCAATATTTTATTTACCTGAATGATTTGTCACCTATCTCTTTTCATAATGAAAATGACAGAAAAAGTGGTTTTTATTTAGATGCAGAAAAATATTCGTACACCTATTTATTTTCGCTTGGCGAAAACGATTGTGTGGTTTTAAAATCGCCTTATTTCCGAAGGTCGTACATAACCAAAAGAAAGGTCTCTGAAATTATTATTGAAACCTTGCCTGAGACGGCTGTTTTGGCTGTAAGTTCAATTATACTGGCAACCATTGTGGGTATATTTTTAGGGGTTGTTGCTGCAATTAAGAAGGATACTTTTTTCGATAGATTGGCGCTGGTGCTTTCTGCCTTAGGCATGTCGGCTCCCTCCTTTTTTGTGGGTGTAATTATTGCATGGTTATTTGGTTATGTGCTGGCTGATTATACAGGACTCCGAACGATAGGCAGTCTATATGAATATGACGATTATACCGGCGAAAAATATTTAAGCTTAAAGAATTTAATACTTCCTACCATTACGCTTGGAATGCGTCCTTTGGCTATAGTAGTGCAATTGATGCGTAGCTCGTTGCTTGATGTTTTATCACAAGATTATATAAGAACCGCAAAAGCAAAAGGTTTAAATTTCTATAAAATAATAATGAAACACGCGCTTAAAAACGCTTTAAACCCAGTAGTTACAGCTATTTCGGGTTGGTTTGCGGGTTTAATGGCTGGTGCTGTTTTTGTTGAAATTGTATTTAGCTGGAAAGGCATTGGGTACGAGGTTTTTGATGCACTTACCAAAAATGACTTACCTGTAGTAATGGGTGCAACCCTTGTATTTGCTACTTTTTTTGTTGTTACCAATATTGTTGTTGATGTTATTTATGGCATTTTAGATCCACGCATTAGAGTAAAATAACGTATGCGAAAAAAGATTGTTGCTGCTAACTGGAAAATGAATAAAACTTTACAAGAGGGTAAAACCCTTGTAAATTCAATTATTTCCGGTAATTCAAATACCGATGTAACAAAAATAATTTTCCCCCCTAGCCTATTTGTTACCGAGTTCGCTACTTTATTGAAAGAAAATGCTGGCTTTTTTGTTGGAGCACAAAACTGCTATCACACCGAAAGTGGTGCCTTTACGGGTGAAATAAGTGCTTCTGCTGTTGCTTCTTGTGGGGCAACACATGTTATTATTGGTCATTCTGAGCGCAGACAATATTTTCATGAAACAGCTGAACAACTAAAACAAAAAGTAAATCTTACTTTAAAACATAAGTTAGTTGCTGTTTACTGTGTGGGCGAAAAACTAAACGAACGCCAAAGCAATCATTACTTTACCGCGGTAAAAAATCAATTGCAAGAGGTTGTTTTTCATTTATCTGAAAATGAAATTAAAAACATTGTTATAGCCTATGAGCCTGTTTGGGCAATTGGTACGGGTTTAACCGCCACTCCCGAACAAGCGCAGGAAATGCATGCCTTTATTCGCCTAGCTGTGGCCGAAAAATATGGAATAAGCATTGCCAACCAAATAAGTGTTTTATATGGTGGAAGCTGTAATGCTAAAAATGCTAAAGAACTCTTTGCTTGTGCAGATGTGGATGGTGGTTTGATTGGTGGAGCATCTTTGGTTGTCGAAGAGTTTCTACAAATTACCAATTCATTTTAATATATGGAGTACATATGTGTTTCTTTTAAAGTAACCCCACCCGAGCCCGGTAGCGAGATTTTGGCTTCCTATTTAGCCGAAGAAAACTTTGAGAGCTTTGTGCATAACGAGCAAGGTTTCGAAGCTTTTATTCAGCAACCTTTGTATGACGAAACTGTTTTACAAAACCTGTCTGCTCAATTTCCTGAAATAAAATTTACGCATACTGTACAAAACATCAAGCAACAAAACTGGAACGAAACATGGGAGAAAAGTTTTAATCCGGTTACTATAGAAAATTATTGCAGCATTCGCGCACCTTTTCACCCAGCCGCTACCCCACCCTTATTAGATATTATTATTGAGCCTAAAATGTCTTTTGGCACCGGTCATCACCAAACAACCTGGTTAATGACTAAGGCTCTTTTTGAGAACGATATTAAGGGTAAGTCTGTTTTAGATGTTGGTTGCGGAACAGGTGTTTTAGCAATCGTAGCAAAAAAATTGGGTGCAAGTGTTGTTATGGGTTTTGATATTGATGAATGGAGCATTGAAAACTCGCGTGAAAACAGAAAAGTAAATGGCTTTTCAAGAACGGATATTGATTTTTTTCAAGGAACGATACAAAAGATTGAAAATCAATTGTTTGACTTTGTTTTAGCAAATATCAATAAAAACATCCTTCTAAAAGAGATAAAGAATTATTATGATGTTTTAAATAAAGGCGGTAAGCTTTTTCTTAGTGGTTTTTTTGAGTTGGATGCTAAAGATATAATAGCGGCCGCAGAAAAAACGGGATTACATTTTATTAAACAAGAAACCAAAAACGAATGGGCTACCCTTTCTTTCATAAAATAGTTTTTGTTTGCACCACACTCCTACTCTCTTTTAAAGGGATTTCTCAGCCTTATGTAGATATTGTAAACACAAGCGCTCAATCGCTTCAAAGCAATTATAAAGATGCTATAAACAGTAAAAATACTACAACCAATTACTTTCTAAATCTTACCATTCCCTTAGTTATCGATTCCCAGAATACAATCATCATTCGTTTTTATGGCGAGAATTTACAATCGACTATTAAGAATGATTTTTACACCCAAACAAACAACCTTTACTCCACACTTTTACCGATAGGGTTGCAGCATGAAACCAAGAATAAAAAGTGGAAGTTTTTGGGTTTAGTAATGCCAAAACTAAGCTCTGATTTTAAAGCTAAAATTAGCTCCTACGATTTGCAAGTAGGGGGCTACGGTTTGGCGACCTACTCCGTAAATAAAAAGCTACGAATTAAAGCCGGGCTTTTTTATAACAAAGAATTCTTCGGAAACTTTTTTGTCCCACTTGTTGGAGTTGATTGGGATGCCACAGACAGGTTAAAGCTGTATGGGGTTTTACCTACCATGTACCGAATTGAATATGCTGTTGTAAAACAAAAACTATATGTGGGGCTTGCTTTTAAGTCATATACCAGATCGTATAGACTAAGTGACGCAAACCACGATTATGTAAAAAACGCTGAATTACAGGTTAAGGCATTTGTGGATGTTTATATTAAAAAGAAATTTGTTTTGTTTGCTGAGTTTGGCAGAACAATTGGTTACAGTCCGCTAGCCTATTTATACCAAACAAAAACGGAAGCACGGTATATTCCAGTCTATAGTAAAATACAAGATGCTTTCTTTTTTAACGTGGGGTTAGCCCTAAGAATCAGAAACGATTTCAAATAAAAAAATCCCGTCATGGGCAGGGTATTGTTTCTTAGTTCCACGTGAAACAAATTACACTTTTTTATTTTTAATTTCTCTTTCACTTGATTCTGTGGCCAAAATTAAACCTAGAGATTAAACCAAATTATCTGCCTCGGGTCATAAATATTTTTTTTCAATCCATATTATTCCAAGAATTGTGAAACAATTTAAATCTTTCGGAAAACATATATTTGGCTGGAGAATTCTTTTCCTGTTTTATTTGCTTTAATGTTTGAGATTAAACCCCGTATAAAAGCTTTTACAAGCCCTGTATTACCGCTTTTATATCTCTCGCTAAGCATAGACACATAGAAAGAATCAAACACCATGGGAAGGGTTTTCTCCAACTTAAATCCATTATCAGAAAACAACTTGGTTATATTCTTTGGTTCAAAATGCCATAGGTGACGGGGTAAATCATAAGCCGCCCAAAATTCTTTATAGTGTTTTGAATCATGGCTTTCAGGGTTTGGAACTGCCACAATAAAAACTCCCTTATCCTTTAAAGCACTTCTTAGTGAATTAATAGTCTCCTTCAAATCGGGTACATGCTCTAAAACATGCCAGGCTGTTATAGCATCGAAACCAGAAAACAAATTACTTTTCTGGGCTTCCTCTAAAGACGAGAAAGATGAAATCCCAAACTTTTCAGCAATTACTTTGCGTGCCGTTTCATCCGGTTCAATCCCTAAGGCATCCCATTTATTGGTTTTACAAGTGTTTAAAAAAGCTCCAGTTCCGCAACCATAATCTAATATTTTGCCGCTCTTTAGTTTGGTGTGTTGTATAACCAATTGAAGTTTTTTAAGTAAAGTATAAGATCTAACGCCGTGATAAAGTTTATTTACCAAACCTTTTTTGGTATCTGAGTGAGACACATAATCCTCGGCCATATAGTATTTTCCTAAGTCAGAATTTTCGGGGCGGGGAGAGGTAAACTTAAAATTACACTCCATACAGCGCTGTATTTGGAATTCCTTTTGAGAAACAGTATAGTCCTTACAAATTAAAAACGGCTCAACTTTAGTTGAACCGCAAATTAAACATGTGCTAATTTCTTTCATATTTTACATTTAATGCATTAATGTTTCACGTGGAACTATCTGCCCATGTGAACCATAAGTATAGAAACATCGGATGGATTTATGCCCGAAATACGAGCCGCCTGTCCAAGGGTTTGTGGTTTTATTTTTTTAAGTTTTTCTCGTGCCTCAGCAGATAAGCTTCCAACAACGTCATAATTAAAATCGCCTTTTATTTTTAATTCTTCTAAGCGTTTTAGTTTATCAGCGTTTTCACTTTCTCTTTCAATGTAACCCTCATACTTCATTAAAATTTCGGCCTGCTCAATTGTTTCGTTGTTAAAGTCAGCTATAGTTGTTTCTATATCCTTACAATAACGAGCTATATCGGGTATGCCAATATTGGGACGAGAAAGTATGTTGTAATATCTAATTTTTTGGTTGATAGGAGAGGAGCCAATGCTTTCTAAAAACGGATTTATTTCGTTTGGCTCAACACTAGTGTTTCTAAAATAATTAATTATTGACGCTGAGTTTGCAATTTTGTCTTCTACTTTTTTTAATCTCTCGGCCGAAGCTAAACCTAATTTATAAGAAATAGGAGTAAGGCGTACATCTGCATTATCTTGTCTTAATAATAAACGATATTCAGATCGGCTGGTAAACATTCTATATGGCTCATCAGTTCCCTTGTTAACCAAATCATCAATTAATACGCCGATATAACCGTCGTATCTATTTAAAACCAACGGCTCTTTTTCTGTAATTTTTTGGTGCGCATTCATTCCGGCCATAATTCCCTGGCAGGCAGCCTCTTCGTAACCTGTAGTTCCGTTAATTTGACCCGCAAAATACAGATTATCAATTAGTTGTGTTTCCAAAGTTAGTCTTAACTGAGTAGGGGGGAAGTAATCGTATTCAATAGCATAGCCAGGGCGGAACATTTTGACGTTTTCTAAGCCCGGAATTAATTGTAGGGCTTTATACTGAACATCTTCTGGTAATGAAGTGGAGAAACCATTAAGATAAATCTCAACCGTATCCCAACCTTCGGGTTCAATAAATAATTGATGGCGCTCTCTTTCAGAGAAACGAGAAATTTTATCTTCAATTGAAGGGCAATAACGTGGCCCGCGCCCCTGAATGCGGCCGGCAAACATAGGCGACTGTTCGAAGCCTGTTTTTAAAATATCGTGTACTTGCTGATTTGTATATGTAATATGGCAGGGCAATTGTTTTTTTGCATTAGGGCCTATAAACGGCGATGTGCCATCTAAATAAGAAAATTTATCTAATTGGTCGTCTCCATCCTGTAATTCGGTTTTAGAATAATCTATAGAGCGTCCATCTAAACGAGGAGGGGTTCCGGTTTTCATTCTACCGCTTTCAAAACCTAAAGCAACTAATTGCTCGGTAATTCCAAATGCAGCTTTCTCGCCTGTTCTTCCTCCCGAAAAATTCTTTTCGCCTATATGTATCAGTCCGTTTAAAAAAGTACCATTAGTAAGTACAACAGCTTTAGCTTTAAACTGTATTCCCATTCCGGTTACAACACCCTCAACTCGTTTACCATCTTTACCAATAAGAAGTGAGTTAACGGTATCTTGCCAAAAATCTACATTTGGGGTTTGCTCAAGCATTTTGCGCCACTCGTTGGCAAACAACATACGGTCGTTTTGCGTACGCGGGCTCCACATTGCCGGGCCTTTACTACGATTTAGCATTCGGAACTGTATAGCTGATTTATCAGATATAATGCCTGAATAACCGCCAAGCGCATCAATTTCTCGTACAATTTGTCCTTTTGCAATACCACCCATAGCCGGGTTACAGCTCATTTGGGCAATGGTTTGCATGTTCATAGTTATTAATAAAACCTTTGAACCCATATTAGCAGCGGCGGCGGCAGCCTCACAACCGGCGTGACCGGCACCAACAACAATTATATCGTAAGATGATTGCATTTATAAGAAGCGCAAAATTACAACAAAATTGCTTGCGCTCTTACTAAGAAAAGGTTAAACCATGTTTAAGCGCTGTAAAAGCTCGTCTTTATAAGACCCCCCAATAGGAATTGGCTTTTTATCTTTTTCTAAAATAAGGTTATGGTTTTCTATAGCTACAATTTTATCTACACGAACAATAAATGAACGATGTACACGCATAAATTCGTTAGGCGCTACTTTCTTCTCAATATCCTTCATAGTTGAGTGAATGGTGTAACGCATAAGCTCAGTGTTTATGGTTACATAATCTTTTAAGGCTTCAATAAAGAAAATATCTTTTGTATTTATTTTTACTAAACGGCTATTTGATTTTACAAACAGAACATCTTTTGCACCCTCTTTATTTTCAACTATTGAATATAAAAAATCTCTTTCTTTTCTTAATTCCGTTAATTTTTTGTGTCGATGAATGGCCATCTCAATAGAGATATTTAAATCTTTTTCTTTAAAGGGCTTTAAAATATACCCATAAGGCTCGGTTACTTTAGCTTTTGCAAGTGTAGCTTCATCGGCATAAGCTGTTAAAAATATAACAGGTATATTTAGTAGTTTAATTTTATCTGCCGCATCGATACCGGTTAAAGTACCCTTAAGCATTATATCCATTAAAACCACATCGGGGTGTAATTCGGTGGCTATTTCAATCGCTTCTTCAGCGTTGTTGCAAGAGCCAATTACGTTATAGCCTATTTTTTTTAAGCTGTTTTGGATATCTTTTGAAACGATGCTCTCGTCTTCAACAACAAGTATGTTAATGGTGTTTGACATAAATTAAAAGATTATTTCGAATGAAGTTCCGTTTGTTTTATTTAAGGTTATGGTTCCGTTTATTTGCTCTGTTAAAATATTTACAAGCTGTAATCCTAATGACTCTGTGTTTTTAAAATCTATGCTAGCAGGAATTCCTTTTCCGTTATCCGCTACAAGCATTTTTATTTTATTATTACCAATATCTTTTAATTTAACTGTGATGAAACCCTGTGAACCATCGGCGAAAGCATATTTAAAAGCGTTAGATACAAGTTCGTTTACAATTAGTCCACAAGGAATTGAGGTATCTAAATTAAGAAATATTGTATCAACATCAAAATTTGCCTTAATTTTTTGTTGATTGGCATCATATGAGTAAAAAAGGTTCTTTACAAGGTTGGTTATATACTCACTAAAATTAATCTGCGAAAAGTCCTTTGTCTGGTAAAGAGACTCGTGTATAAAGGCCATTGTTTTAATACGGTTTTGGCACTCTCTTAAAATATTAGCCGTTTCTTTATCCTTTACATAGGACGTTTGCAGGTTAAGTATACTAGATATAACCTGTAGGTTATTTTTTACACGGTGATGAACCTCTTTTAGCAGAACCTCTTTTTCCCTAAGAGCTTCTCGCAACTCTGTTTCAGAAGCTATTTTTTCTGTAATATCTCTAGAAAATATCGCTATACCAACGGTTTCTTTTCCCTGTTTAATAGGATTATAATTGCTTTCGAAATATCGTTTTTTATTTCCGGCAACATTAAATATTTCTACCGCAACTAAACTTTTCCCTTCTGAAAAAACACGCTGATAAATATTTCTCATATCATCGTGGTGGCTTTCATCCAGGGTTTCAAAAATAGACATTCCTTCTTTTAATTCCATTCCATTTCGACTTTTAGTCATCTGAAATAAAAGCTGGTTAAACTGAACAACATTATAGTTTCTATCTATAGAAACCACAATATCGGTTGTGTTATTAATAATGGCCGCTAACTGCGTTTGAGTATTTAATATTTTTTGCTGGATGTCTTTCTGCTCTGTAACGTCTTTAGAAAAAACAGATACGCCAACTATTTTGTTGTTTATAACTATAGGGTTGTAGTTTGCTTCATAGCTACGTATTTTTTTCATTTTAGGATGAAAAAAGGTCTCCACCGATACCACGTTTTCTCCTTTTAAAGCCCTGTCGTATGTTTTTTTTAACTCTCCATGCATTTCAGAAGGAATAAAATCAAAAAAGTTCATGCCTGGGTGCATTTCTTTTCCTGTTCGGTAAAAAGCAATTTCTCTTAAAACTTCGTTACACTGAACCACATTATAATTTTTATCCATCGAAAAAATAATGTCGTTAGTGGTGTTTATAATAGTTTTAAGTTGCGATTGTTTATCCAACACCTCTTGTTGCGCATGTTCCCTGTCGGTTATATCCTTAGAGAAAACCGCGACACCTGTTACCTTGCCACCTATTTTAATGGGGCTATAATGGGCCTCATACACATGTTCGCGATCGGCCATATAAAATTTTTCAATTGCTAAAACACTTTCGCCTGACAAAGCCCTATTATACTTGGCTTTTACATCTTCATGGTATTGTGATGGTAAAATATCAAAAACAAGCACGCCTTGTTTTATATCAACCCCATGTCTTTTTTTTACAACTCGTTTTAATACATTGTTAAATTCTGAGATTTTATAATTTTTATCTACCGAAAAAATAATGTCGTCGGTTGTGTTAATTATAGCCTCTAATTGTGATTGTTTGTGGGTTATTTCTTTTTGGTCTCTTTTTTGCTGAGTTACATCGTGGGCTTGTCCGGCAACCTCAATTATTTCTTTCTTATCATTATAAATAGGGTGAAGGGTAATAAACCTATGTTTTTTTTCGCCGGACAACGTGATGGTTTCTGTTTCAAACTCTACCGTTTTTCCTAAAAAAGCTTCCTCGTATTTTTCTTCCCAAAAAGCATGATAGTCTTCTGAAGCAAACTTTATTTTAGGTTTATTTAAGTCTGTATTTATTTGCGGATAAACGCCATAAGCGTTGTAAATGGCTTCTTTGTAGTTTTTGTTAAAAGAA
>Ga0207046_10024_pt1 | contig 40598 bp, 46 predicted proteins | sample Alteio_BWMinCont_66_FD_153303 | JGI IMG/M metagenome (GOLD analysis project Ga0207046, IMG submission 153303) | Enriched cells from forest soil in Barre Woods Harvard Forest LTER site, Petersham, Massachusetts, United States -... | ecosystem: Environmental > Terrestrial > Soil > Temperate forest >...
CTACTACGCCGACCTATCGTCTCGGTTCTACAAAACCGCCGCAGGCCAAGCGCAACAGATCGAGTTTTTCCTCGACGCCCCCGAGGCAAACGTCGAGCTAAGACCAGGACCGAAGGCTGGTGCACTGAAGGGCAAAGTCACAGACAGAGCAACTGGTGTCCCCGTTAAACCAGAGTTTGAATTCGCGTGGATTTCAGACCCCGAAAACAAAATGGTCGAGAGCACCAGCAATGATTACCGCATCCTCCTTCCGTCCAACACAGACATCAAGCTGACGGTCCTGTCACGGGGTTATAAGCCGTGGTCGTACCAGGGCGCAATCAACGTAGGACCGGGGCAAGACATGACGCTGGACATTCGGATGGAGCAGTTGCCGTCTGCAAACAAGTAGGTCTTCCGAGTTCAGAAAAACAATCTAGAGCCTCCCGGTTTACGCAAGCCGGAACCGATTGTTGACGAAATCAGGTCAGTATGACCGGAATCCGGTCACAACGAAGCATGAAAAGAGGTCACATGCCAACCATCAGTTTGCAGTCAGTTACGCCTCTTTTCAAGGGAGGCCATAGCGCTCAAAACCCTCAATGAGCGTACTTGGGATGTCACAACAGCTACGAGCCATAAGGTTGGTCTCCGGCCCACTGGGCACTCAAACTCCAAGCAGCCGAAAAAGAGCCGACTACGGCGTGATCTCAAACACCGACCCGGCGTTATTTTTGAGCCAGAACAATCCCGAAGTTGCCAAGAAAGCGGCAGCAGAATGAACGCCAGCCGGTGCAAAGAAGCCGAAGCCAGCGTGCGTGGCATCAATATGATTACATGAGCGGAAAGTAAGCACCTATGCCAGAACTGGGAATGAACGGTTTGATCTTCGAGAGTGCATTCTTCGGAACGAAAAGCATGTCGCCGGGATGCAGAAACGGATCCTCCCGCAGGTTGCGATCAGCTTCCATTTTTTTCACATTGATCAACTGGGCTGAAGTCCAGTTATCGTCCACCCGACGGTATAGCACCACCTGCGAGTGTTTCGCGGGTACACCATGCTCATCTACAACGGTGCCGCTGATTTTGGCTGTGCCTGCAACGGCAATCGATGAAGTGAGAACTAGAATTACTGCTAGCCTATTTCTCATTTTCTCATGCTCGTTCACGGCGTCACCACTCCAGATTATCGCTCTTTCGGGGTTGTTGGCGTTATATCGCTCATTGAGGGTCTTGAGCGTAATGGCCTTCCATGAGAATGCCGGTCCCAGTCAAGTAGATTTTGATTTTGCCTTCCTTAAAAACCACCTTCCTTCCTAGCGGAGGGTTTGCAGAGCCGCCCGGAGCAGTCAAGGGCGCGTTCTGTGCGGCGTAGCGAACCCTTGACGGCGAGAACCGCTCTGTCACCATTCCGCTAGGAAGGAAGGTGGCCGTCGCTGGGGGACGCGTGGTCTTTCTTCTCTTGTTGTTGTCCTTCCTCTTCTCCCTTCGCGCCCCCAAAACAACCCTGTCGCCACCCTTCCATCCGCACTCGGATTGAGCTTTTTCCTTCGCTCGGTGCAAGTTGGGTGTTCTCGTTTTCAGCCGGCGCTGCAACCTGATTTTCGACCTCTCGTCCATCTCTCGATGGAACGGGGCCAGGCGTTAGACGCAGTCGCCGGAACTCGGCGGTTGAACTCTGGGCTGGTGGTCACAGAGTGCAAACCGAGATACAAATTACGAACTGGAGGTTGAGTAGGCTCACCTTCCTTCCTAGCCGGACGATAGCAGAGCCGTCCTCGCCGTCAAGGGTTCGCTGCGCCGCGCCTAACCCCCGGCGCGCCCTTGACTGCTCCGGGCGGCTCTGCAAAATCTCTCCGCTAGGAAGAAAGGTGGATCTCAGGAAGGCAAAAAAACAAAGACAAAATCAGAATTTACTTGACATCCACAGGCATTCTCATGGAAGGCGTTTACACTCATCAACCGGCTAATGTGCACTGACTTTGGGTGGGATCAATCTTAGACTCCTATCGCAGGTGCGCCGGCGCGGTGTAGCCGCGTGGACCCGACTGTGTCCCGCCGGGACACAACATAATAAAGCGAGATTACTAGCTAACTAATTCATAACAATAGATTTGACTAGATGGCCTCCTAGGCCAGATAATGCTTTCTGTACTTATTTTGTACTTATGGAGCCCGAAATGCGAGTCACGATCTTTACACGTCATTCCGCAGACTGCGAGCGCAAAGAGGAACGAGATTACACCCGCTGCCGCTGCGCAAAGTGGCTGGAATACTATGATGCCACGGGCACCCAAGTCCGCAAGAGCGCCCACACTCGTGACTTGAGTGAAGCGCAAAAGACTGCCGCCGACATCGAAGCGCAATACAACGCCGTAGAGCGAGGGGAGCAGCCCAAGCCGAAGCAGAGCGGCAAGACCCTAGCCGATGCAATCGCCCTTTACATCGACAGCAAGCGTGGGCATGTCACAGAAAGGCACATCGCCAAACTGACCCACCGCTTCGGGGAATTGGAAACGTATTGCAACAGCCAGAACCTAATCGCCCTCGCTGCAATCCAGACCGAGCACATCCTAGCGTGGCGCAATACGCTGACGGGTGCGCAGAACACCAGAGCCAAGAAAGTTTTCATGGTCATCGGGTTCTTTGAGTTCTGCGTGGAGATGGGCTGGCTCACTCGCAACATTGCACGAGCGCAAGCAATCAAAGTTCCTTACAGCGACGAGCAGACGCCACGAGCATTGGACGATAAGCAATTCGCCCAATACTTCGCCAGCATCCCGAAGATGAACGGGCGCAGCACAGAGCAAGAGCGGGCGGCATTCGCTTCGCTCGTCACGCTCATGCGATGGACGGGATTGAGTATCCGTGATGCCGTGACGATAGAGCGCAGCAAGTTTGAAAAGAACGGGCAGGGGTTCTGGCGACTATTTCTGCGCCGCAGCAAGACGAACAAGAAGGTTTACTGCACACTGACCGAAGCGACCCACAGCCAGATTATGAAGGGCGCAAAAAAGAGCGGGCGATATATGTTCATTGACTCGCTGCCGAGCACTGCCAAGGGGCTGGACAGTATGGTGCTATCGTGGGGCACTAAGTATCAGAAACTAGCCGACGTTGCGAACATAACAGACGAGCAGAATCTACCCATCCGCCCCACTAGCCACTGGATGCGCCACTCGTTTGTGTTCTGGTGCCTACAGCATGAAATGCCGACCGAGGACATCGCCATGCTGCTCGGCGATACTCTTGCGATAGTCGCCAAGCATTACAGCGATTGGATCACCGGGCGTCAGGAACGTCTGACTGAGCGCATGATCCTAGCACTGAGCAAGTAGCACAAGAGCAGCAGAACATCAGCCCCGCTGACCCCAGCGGGGCGTTTTCTTGCTCGTTTCCCTTCGATCCTAGCGACGATCCACCCTCGTTTGATGTCTGAGCACAGCCCACAATTGGGCTGAGGGAAACCCTATGTTTACTAAGTAGTTACTTGACAGATAGGTCATCATAGGACTAGTCTGGTTAGGTAAGTTTGTAGTATCAGCACCTTAAGTCATCAAGGCGGCTGGATGTGGAAGCCAATTATTCCCTTCGGGGGATAGTCGGCGCACACATCCAGCCGCCTTTTTTTGTTTATAACTCGGCTCAGGTCGAGTAAGTATCTGCTCTTTGACAACCGATTTGATTGGATGATGCCATAACTTTTTCACAGACCAAATTTGGTCTGAGAAAGGATTTATGGCAAAGAAAAAGAAAGTTGCAGGAGCAGGCGCAGCACTCAAGCCTGAGCCCAAGAAGAAAGAAGACCCCGAGGTCATCTTTGAATCTTGGTTCAAGACCGCCTGCACCGATGAACAAAAGACGACCATCTCCGATGTTGAGGAGCACCTGAAAGAGATTCAGGATCACCGTAAGGATTCACGGCGGGAATTGCAGCCCCTTAGGGTCGGAATGGAACTCCAGAAGGTGCGGTTTGCAATCACCGGGGAGTCTGGCGCAGCCAGTCCTCAGAAGGAAACTGGTCGTATCTGGGGAGCCTACAGGGATAGCCATCTGAAAAAGGCAGGTTACTCTAAGTCCTCATGTGACACTTACGTGGGGATGATTGCAGCAGCCCGCACCATCCTGCCAGATGACTCGCTCATTAACGCCTTGTTGGATTACATCAACGACAAGACGGGGATGGTCATGCTGGTTGGCGGCAAGGTTGACAAGCCCTTCGGCAAGTACACCATGTACTTGCAATCCAAGGATGTGCAAATGCATGTCCGGGATGGCAAGGTCAATTTGGATGACCTGTCGGTGGATGATCTGGTGGCGAATGTGTTTCTTCCTGAAAACGCTGAGACACCAGACACGCTATCAAACATGACCTTGGCGGTCAATGGCGTGGTCAAGCGGATTTTCAACGAGGTCAAGGAAGAAGTAAAGGTTGGTAAGGAACCGTTTGACCTGAGTAAGGTGGTAGAAAACGCCCGTGACTATGTGCGCCATGTGGTCGAGTGCTTGCTGCTCGTTTGCAAGTGCGAGGACATGACTACTTTTGAGGCGAAGGACGAGGAGATTATCGAACAGGATAGTCTCCGCACCTTGGAAGCCGTGGTGAAAGAGGTGAACGAACAGAAGAAAGCCTCAGCAGCCAAGGCGACCAAGCCAAAAAAGGTCAAGAAAGTGGCGCATGTCAAACACGAGCCCGAGAAGGTGACGCAGGTTCGCATCGGCAAGTACATCATCAGCAGGAACCCGAGCCCCCCACCGCTGCATGTAAAAGACCCGTGGCAAATTTTTGCGAAAGGCGGGGACACGCCTATCGCATGGGCCACCGACAGCCTGCAAGCTGAGCGAATCATTGCGCAGTTAGAGGCAAAGGACAACGCAGTGCAGGCAAATGAGCAGTCAAAGGACGCACATTCCGACCGCCCTTCGTCCCCCGCTGCTCAGCAAAACGAAGAAACTCGCAAGCAACGGGAGCGGCAGGGCGGCAAGCACTACGACGCTGGTTAAACAATAACGGCATCATCCAAATCAAATCGGTTGCCAAAGCGCAGACCCGAATTACCCAAAATGCAAATCACAGACCCCATTTTTACGGTAGACGAAGTTGCGGCGTTGCTAAAACTAAGCCGCTGGTCTGTTATTCGCAAATTTGCGGATGAGACGGGGGTCATTGATATGGGCAGTCCGACCACTACTAAGCGAGCACGGCGGTATCGAGTGCTGCGGATTCCCCAGAGCGTAATCAACCGAGTTTTGGCACGCAGGCGGGTTGGGAAATGAAAAAGATAATCCACATCTTCGAGGGTATGCCCCCGGAGTGGGTTCCCCAACTTCCCATCGGGACGTTCTATGCACGCACATACGAGGGTGATCAGTGGGCCGTTTGCCAACTTTTATCAGAGCGAATCTCGCCCAATGTCGCCGAACAAATAATCTCCGTGCACCAGACAAAGCAAGAGGCCACGCAGGCGTTGATGCACCTAGTAATCCGAAGGGCAAAACCGCCCACGCCCAAAGTTAGGGACACCAAGCACTATTGGCTGACCCCGCCAGACCGGATGGCGCAAATCAAGGCAGAGTTTGGGCCAAACATTTTTGACCCGTGCCCCTATCCCAGACCACCGGGGTTCGACGGACTGGAAGTTGAATGGGGAGAAGTGAATTATGTAAATCCGCTGTTTCGCAAGACTGATGGCGTGGGGATCAGCGATTGGGTTAGAAAAATGATTGTGGAGCAGGGGAAAGGCCGTACTTCGATACTGGTATTCCCCACTTACAGTTGGTTTCACCTGTTGTTAAACGCAGGTGCAAAGATGCGGTCATTGGGACAAGTGCATTGGCTGGCAATCGAGGACGGCTCGGCACAGAAGACCTCGCTACCCATAATCATGTTTATTTTGCGTGGCAAGAAGAAGAAGAAATGAAACCACTAGAAGAAAGGAGGCAAGGTGAAACACAAAATTGTATCGACAATGTTCGAGACCTACGGGAAGGACTGGGAAGCTGTCCGTAAGTTAGACCCACACCGGGTAGTCACACTGGTCGATGCCGAGGGCAAGAGTATTTTCGTGACGGGAGTGCATTATGTCAATCGCATCGGCTACTACTTGATTGAGCCACCGTGGGTAGAAGAAGGCGAAATCGAATTGGATTAACAAACGGCAAAATCAACTTCACTCGGGGAGCCCGGCGCTCCCCGAACTTTTATGGAAGGGAGGTACAAAGAAAACATGGAACCCACTGGTTGGAGCAAGGAACTGGATCGCTTGATAGAAAGAGGAGCCAGATACGCCTTCCAATTTTTCAAATCTGACGGGACGACCGTCATCGTCGTGGAAGATTACCCGCACTTGTTTCCTCTAGTCCTGCCGTTTGCTGGCAGCAAGGAATGGGCAGACCACGCAAACGAGCAAATCGGTTTGACGCCTGAGCAAGCGAAGGACATTGTTATTTCATCGCTGCGGGCGCATGAACTGCTGAACTTTGAGGGCGAAATACAGTAGGCAGTGGCAATTAAACTCTTAGAGGTAATAACTCTCTCGAAAGGAGGCAAGTGAATGCAAATTAAGTTGGACTTGACTCAGGACGAATACGACCGCTACAAGGCGTTCGTTACCAAGTGCGGTGCAAGCAGCGTGGACGAGGCTGTCACCAACGAAATCAGGCACCAACTGCAACTCATCGCAGAGGGCAGGTTGGTGACCAGCGAGGAAGCCGAGTTGCACAGCAAGCACAGCGCATAAGCAGAAGTAAGTTTCACAGACCAAATTTGGTCTGAGGGAGCCCCGCCAAAGGGCTCCCTATTTTGTGCCTACCATAATTGGGTTTTCCCCAAAACCTCAGTATTAGGGGTATAAGGGGCGCCTAAATACCCCTATTTCAGAAGTACAGAAAACGTATGAGTACAGCAGCATTGGCTCCAGCACATACAACACAGCCAACCCTTGAGCGGGTTTGGGCAATGCCTAAGTCGGATGTTACTCGCATCCAAGCCGTCAGCAATTTGCTGATGGAATCATTCGGCGAACGGGAGGTCTTTGACCCGTTCGGCGGACGGGGAGACCACCTTTACATCCCCGACCTGTTGGCAGCGCAGCGCACTAACGGCGAAAAGGGAATCCTCTTCCGCCCCCCTATCACTTTCCGCCAAGCCGAACTCTACATCAAGTCCCACGGCAAGACGTGGGATGGGCGCTCGTCTTGGTGGGAAGTGCTGAAGGATGAGGTTGCCCGCATCACCATGATGGGCGGCATTGTGGTCAGCGTCGGTTGGGATTCCAACGGCATTGGCATCGGGCGTGGGTTCCAGATGGAACGCATCCTGATGGTGGCGCACGGCGGCCACTGGCGGGACACCATCGTCACGGTGGAGCGCAAGGTCTACGAAAAGGACGGCGAGACGGAATGGATTTTGGGAAACTCATTCCTTGCCCATTCCTTGGATGACAGCCCGAACATCGTGGTAGTTCCCGACGAGCGGGAATGGCACGCCACTCCCGAAGACCCCATTTTCTAAACGGAACGGCGGCAAGTGGCGTGCGGTCAGACCAAGCAGGGGAATCACCGAATGCCGCCCCTAACTTTTACTCAGGAGGATTATGAGCATTTATAACAGCGCAAACGAATTGGCGTGGCGGATCGTGTACGGCGAGCACTATTTCAATGAGCCGGGTTGCCAGTGCGGGGCGTGCGGACGCCCCAAGGGAATCACCGTCAGGGATGGCAAGTTAGTGGGCGTACTGGACGAAGAGTTCTACGGCGAACCCATCTGCATAGACCTCACTGGCAGGCTAGCAGAAGACCACCAGACTTGGGCAAACTTGGCGATGGAACTGCAATACTCCTAGCAAACCACGGGCGGCTCTCAATCCCGCCCCTTACTCAGTATTAACAAACGAATGGGAATTGGTTCGCTACCGATTCCTTTGAATGATGGGTGTCTCTCAAAGACATCGGGGAGGACGGATCAATGCCCTGTCCTCCCCAAGCAGTACTCATCCGGGCTTGACGGATTCATCATCCGTGACACTGGACATAAATCGAAAGGCATTGTAAATGAAAACTTTTAGAGCAACACCTCTAGGATTCAATGTCATGGCGCCCTAGCCATGTCCTACAAAATAATCAACCAGATCAAGAAATCCACATTACCACGCCCGTTGAAAACCGTGCTGGAAGCCTACGCCTACTTCGCCAATAAAGATGGCACAAGTATCCGACCAACGGAGGCGTCCGTTGCCCTGCGTGCCAGTTCCTCCCGCAGCGTAGTTAGCCGCCACACCCAAACATTGGTTGCCACGGGTCTGCTTGTCCATGACCGGGATGAGCATGGAATCTACCTGAAGCACGCCTACGGCGAGAACGGAGTGTGGGCGTATGTCTACCATGTGGACGCCAGCAAACTGAATGATCCCGCCCTTGTCGCCCAATGGGAAGAACGGCAAAATGAGATAATCAAGAAACGCCGAGAAGTGGGTGCCAAAAACACCACAACCAAGTGGGCTAAGGGAACCAGCGGAAATCCCAAGGGGCACAGCAATTTGCTGTTGCTGGAGCAGAGCAAAGTGCTACAAACCCCTCCACAGCAATTTGCTACAAACCCCCCACAGCAAAATGGTGTGGCAGGAGCACAGCAATTTGCTACACAGACCCTACCCAGTGACCCCCGCTCCGCTGACCCAAGTGATAACCCTTCCGCTCGTAGCCGAGCGGTAGGTCAAAACCAAGTGAGTGAGTTAGTGAGTGAGGATCGTTCGGAGGCTTCGCCTCCTCACCCTTCGGACACTATACAGGAACAAGCAAACATTGACCAAGGGAATGAATGGTATTACACCCATGGTGGTCATGACCATGATGAGCATCTTGGTACATACATCAGTGCAGAAGACCTCCATGTCCGTATGTTCCCCGGCAAGACATGGACACATGAGGACATTTGCCTAATGGTAGATTTGGCTAGGGAAGTTGGAGGGATTAGAGGCATTACTCATGGCGCAGAGATCATGGAAGCGGCTTGGGAGTGGAACCAAATCCACAAGACGGGGAAGATGCGCCTGTTCAGCGTTGCTGAATTGGCGAAGGCTTTACGCAGTGACAATCCCCGTAGCCTATTGAACCAGATGCGTGCCCATACGGGATGCAAGTTGTGCATGGATACCTGTGTGGTGTGCCGTCAGATCGTTCTCGATAGCACTGGCTATCATGGGGAAGATGTCACCTACTGCGATGGTTGCGTGCCAGATCGCTACAAACAGGCTTAGGTCAGTATTTGACCTTGGAGCCAATGATGCGCCGACTTCCCGATCCCTTAGCATGAACAAAAGAAACCGCAAGAAGAAAACTCCGGTGGAAGCAATCGTGGACACTTGCCAGCATTTAATCAGTTCCTCCTATGAGGACGAAATCCCTGCCAACCAGTTTTGCCCCGATCCTGCTACCCACCTGCACGAGGGGCGGAAGTACTGCGAGCGGCATTTCCATGTGCATGCAAAGGGGGTCGTGCAATGGGACGAGTACGGCCCCGGAGACGAGGAATACGGGGAGCAGGGGCAGGACTCCATTGACTTCACCGTGGACGCCGACGAGGAGGATTATAAGCAGCATTGACGGCGACATAACAGTTTGGGTTGCTGCTGTGCATCGACCGCAAGGCGATGCGAGCCTATTTCCCGCCTCAGCCATGGTGCGGGGTTTCCGCTCTGAAAGCGACAGCAATCCTTGGCCCAAGGGTCTTTTGATTCCCTTGGGCTTTTTGTTTTGGCTCAACAATTCTCAATCGCTAACTAGAGTAAATGTTCACAATACGAAACCCCTATGCATAAGGTCGCCAAACTTTATGAATAGGGGTTTTGATTTTGTGAATCAGACAAATAGTAATACCGCCGGAACAGGAATTGCTCGTGCCAGAACTTGTGATCCGATCACCAGCCATCAGGCTGCTCGATTCGTGACCACTGAGAATGTGGTCGATAAAATCGGCACCATTGTCAGCATTTTGGAGCGGTGGGACGAGGTTGGTCGCCATCCGGAATACGAGAGCGGCTACAGGAGTAAAAGTATCGCCAACATTTGCCAAATCTACCAGAACGAAACGGGCCTAGACGTATGGGTTTACGGAACATTGGGCACAACGGTTCACCGGGCTGTGGAGGCTGGTCAAATTTATGTCAGCGGAAAAACACGGCATCACCAATCGCTCCAGTTGCAAGAAACTTACGAATTGTTCCCCGCCGCATCGAGGGCTATCAGTCTTGCCGCATGGATCATGCTCATGGACAATTCGACCGAGGACAAACGGAATAACTCATCCGCCAAGCGGCGCAAGGCTTTGGAAGAGAAACGGGAACAGGAATTGATTTGGGAACGGTGGAATCCCACCTGTAACGGGGACGGAAGCGAATGACCGCATTTACGGATGCACAGGAGCGGCTGGAGAACACCATCGTGGCGATGGTGGATTACGCCGACAACCATCTGGACGAGACTCACGCCGAACTTGGAAGACGATTCGGGATGAGTCGCTACATGGTCAAGTATTACTTACGGACTCGTGGAGCGGCCCAACGCACAGAGGGCAGGAGAAGGCAATGAGCGAGCGACCAGTAAAGGTTTGGAAGGCTGCTCTGCTGAACAAGAAACCCAGAGCGCCGATCTACATGGACTGGAAGTACCGCTGCCAGTATGCCGTGGAGACCATGCGCTCGGCTCATGCCCCGGTATGGGAACAGGTGACGGAACTTGAACTGCTTTTGCTGGATGAGGATGACCGATGAGCAACAGGGAAATTGAAAACACGCTGCTGACGATCCTCGATGAGTTGAGAATGATCCGGCAACATTTTGTCCCGCCACCATTGCCAACACCGGATGAATTGGAACGTGACATTACCGTAGCTTTGGGAACCGGGCCAGATGAGTTTGGCAATAAATGAATGCCAACCTCACCGGGCTGTCTTTGCAGGCAATGCAGCAGTCGTGCTCTTGAGGGGCGCAAGTATTGCAGTGTGCACGCAACTACTGACGACGATGCTAGTACAGCGAGCAATCATTACCGTGAGTCCCGCAAAGATGATCCAATTCGCAAACTCTATAACACCAAACGATGGCAACGAGTACGGCGGATCGTCTTGCAGCGTGACCCACTATGCATGCTCTGTGGTCATAGAGCCAGCAAAGTTGCTGATCATTCGCCCATTACGGCTCGGCAGATCGTTGCAACGTTGGGTGTAAGTGCATTCTATGACTCAAGCCGCTGTCAGGGCTTGTGCGCTGAGTGTCACGACAGCAAGGCGGAAGGGACATGATTCCCGTGCGGGCGGCAGCGTGCCCCGTGCGACCCGTGCCCCCATGTGCTAGCCCGCACCCCGTGCCCCGTCGGATCTTAAAAGCAGGCGGGTGGGCAGGCCAGCGCCGCTGTTTTGGCGCACAAACGCAGAACAACAACTGGGCTATTTGACGCAATAATTAGGAGATTTGCAATGAAAGCAAGCGAACTGAAATCCGATACAAAGAATTTCAACCGTGGCACAAAGCGAGGGCGAAAGATGGTCGCCGACAGCTTGAAAGATTATGGTGCTGGTCGCAGTGTGCTCGTGGACAAAGACAACCGCATAATCGCCGGAAATAAAACCGTAGAGAGTGCTGCCGACATGCCAATTCAGATTATCGAGACTGACGGCACTAGGCTAATCGTGGTCAAGCGCACAGACCTGTCCCTTGACGATAAGGTCGCCAGAGAGATGGCGATTTCCGACAACCGCTCCTCAGAGGTCGGGCTGGATTGGGATTTGCCTACGCTCGAATCATTCCGCACCGAACTTTCCTTGGATAAATTCTGGAAGGAAGCTGAACTGAAAAAGTTATTCGGTGAGGCTGGCGAGGGCGACGATGATATGCCAGCGCCCGGCTATGGGGTGCTCATTGAAAACATCAGCGAGACCCAGCAGTTGGAATTATTGGAGCGCTTGACGGCCGAAGGGTTAACTTGCAAAGCCATGACATTTTAATCCGCTGCGATGTGCAGCGCACGCCACGGGTCATGCAGTTGGAGGGCATGTTTGATTTGCCCCTGAGCAAGGTCAGCGAATCCCGTTGGTCGGTGCATCTCGAATTACCCGCCGATTGGAATGTCGGGCTCATCGTTGGGCCGAGCGGCAGCGGCAAGAGCACCGTTGCCCGTGAATTGTTCGGCGCTCATTTGGTGCATGGCTACGATTGGGCACCAGATAAATCCATCGTGGACGGATTCCCCAAGGATGCGGGGATCAAAGACATTACAGGATTGCTATCCAGCGTAGGCTTCAGCAGCCCGCCTAGTTGGTTGCGTCCCTTCTCTGCATTATCCAATGGCGAACAATTCCGGGTAACCGTGGCTCGTGCGCTCGCACAGCAGAAAGACCTTGTGGTGCTGGATGAATTTTCTTCGGTGGTCGATAGAAATGTTGCACAAATCGGGAGCGCAGCAATTCAGAAGGCAGTAAGGAGCCGCAACCAGAAATTTATTGCAGTCAGTTGCCACACGGACATACTGGAATGGTTGCTACCGGATTGGGTCTATGAGCCAGCGACCGATACGCTTACGCTGGCGAGGGGGGAACTTCAGCGTCCGCCCATCGAACTTGAAATCTTCCGCATTGATAAAGCGGCGTGGCAATTATTCCGCCACCATCACTATTTAGACAGTACCCTCAGCAATTCAGCCGCCTGCTTTCTTGCCACATGGCGGGGCGTCCCCGTGTGTTTCAGCAGTTGGCTACCTTTATTCAGCGGCACCTTGCCCAATGCGTATCGTGAGCACCGCACCGTAACCCTGCCTGATTTTCAAGGTGTGGGCATTGGCAATGCGGTGAGCGCATATTGCGCCAGCGCCTACCGGGCGATAGGCAAGCGGGCATTCTCCACTACCTCCCATCCCGCCATGATTGCCAGCCGGGTCAAGTCACCGCTGTGGCGAGTATCGAGGGGCACGAGTTTCGCAGCGAAGGACGGCAATAAAGCCGTGAGACATTCTCCGAATCGCCTCACCACTGGGTTTGAATACGTCGGCGCAGCGATGGACAAAGCCCAAGCCATCCGACTATTCGGCTCTTAAGCATGGCTATAGGAGCAAAACCAAAACCCACTGCGCTAAAAGACCTTGCTGGAAACCCCGGCAAGAGACCGCTTCCAAAGAACGAGCCGAAGTTTTCTGGCGTTCCCACATGCCCCTCACATCTGGACAAGCTGGCAAAAGCGGAATGGAAACGCATGGCAAAGGAACTGAAGCCACTGGGTCTGCTGACCAACGCAGACAGGGCAGCCTTCGCCATTTACTGTCAGATGTGGTCACGCTGGGTGCAGGCCGAAGAGAAGATTGCCGAGACGGCCCTGACCTACACGACGCATGACGCCAACGGAAAGCCAAAAGCCCTGATCCAAAGCCCCTATGTCGGCATTGCCAATCGTGCCGCCGAGATTTGCCACAAATTTCTGACCGAATTTGGTTTCACCCCATCGTCCAAAACTCGTGTAGCTGCGGAGCCGGAATCCAAGCTGGCAAAGTTTCTGTCCCAGCCGACGAAGCCCCAGTCTACCGCCCCGCCTGACCCGCCTCCCACGGTTAATTAGCGCCTGACTTACAAGTTTTCCGACTACGGAATCCCTGAACTGAGGGCAATCCATAGATTGTCCGCCCGACTGTAGCCATTCCATTGAATGGGCAGCGTGCACGATTCACGGGAATTATTTTGAACCCTACACTGTTGAACACCCGCAAGTCTGAATTGCTTGCCCAGCAAGAATTAGTTTTGAATCAGGCGCAAGAAGCACACGCCAAACTAACCGACGTACAGGAGCAGGCTTTCCAGTCTGCTACCGCCGAAATCAAAGACATTGACCAGACCCTAAGTCGCATGGATGCGATTGCGAAGTCCAAGGCGCAGATTCAAGAGCCTACTTCCAATCCCTTCATCGCACCGACGGCCAAGGCTAAGAACAACGCCAAGGTTGGCTTTTCGGACGACTACATCGCCGGGTTCTGGAACTATCTCCGTGACCCGTCCAAGGGCATCACTATGGCGGCTATGGGCGAGAATGCGCCAACCTATGTAGGCACCGATGGTGGCTACTTGGTTCCGCAGCGCACCGACCCGACCATCCCTGCGTTAGCTGTGAACGAGTGCAGCGCCCGCAAGCTGTCACAGGTTATCGTGACGGACATGGACATCAAGCTGCCCTTCCAAGCGACGAAGACTGTGGCTGCTGCCAAGGCGGAATCCCGCACGAGCAACAACCCGTTTGCCGGGACGCCACCCAGCTTCAACACCGTTACGCTGTCCGCTTATATGGCGGGCGTGCAGGTGCAGGCGACGTGGGAACTGCTTCAGGATGTCGGGGCGTTGGAATCCTTCATCACGGCTGACATTAACCGTGGCATGTTCAATTACGAGGAAAATGCCTTCGTCAATGGCAGCGGCACGGGTATCGCCCTTGGATACCTCAATGGCGCAACAACCGCTAACTCCGCTGCGCTCGGGATCAACTCCATTTTGGATTTGACCGGGGATTTGAAGCAGGCGTACTACGCCAATGCGAGCTTCTTGCTTAACCGTCAGACGCTCATTGCATTGTTCAAGGCGCAAATCGCAGCTAGCCAATTCCAGACTTACATCACTTATGATGCGGCTGGCTCGGCTCGTCTGCTTGGCTACCCTGTCTTCTTCTCCAGTTCCATGCCAACGTTCGCCGCTGGTTCGCCGCCAACCACTGGTGCTGTCCTCTTCGGAGACTTCGCCGCAGGTTGGGTAATTGGCGACCGTGGCGGAAGCGGAATTCAAGCCAAGGTGCTTGACCAAGTGAGTGCGGTCAACGGCGTGACCGTGATACTAGGGTATCGCCGCACGGATCAGCGTTGCAGAATTCAGGAAGCGGTTCAACTGATGACTGTAACTGGCTAAACAGTTTCATACCAATAATAAAGCGGGGGTTGCCATCAAAATCGGCAACCCCTTTTTTTGGTGTGCCAAGCCTAAGCAAACTACCGAATTCCTTTCAGTAGATGAATACACCCACTAATTTAAGCAAAGCCCAGCAGTGGCTTGACGATGTTCGATCAGGCAAACAGATCGCCGGGAAGTTAATCAAGCAAGCGGTTGCCAGACACTTCGATGATTTGGAGACGGGCGCATCCCGTGGACTCTATTTCGATCAGGACGCAGGGCACAGGATTTGCGAGTTTCTGGAAACCTTTTGCATCCCCAGCGGTAGTGAAAAACCATTCAACTTGATGGGATGGCAAGCGGGGATGCTGTACGTCATTTATGGATGGAAGCGCAAGGACGGTACCCGCAGATTCCGCACGGTTCTGTGTGAAGTCAGCAAGAAGTCTGGCAAATCGGAAATGTGCGCAGGTCTCTGCCTTCACGCCCTAATTGCGGCTGGAGAACCCTCGGCCCGTGTTTTTGTAGCCGCCACGACCCGCAAGCAAAGTTCAATCGTCTTCAAATCAGCTTGCATGATGGTGAAGCGCAGTCCAGAACTGAAAGACCTAATCAAACAAAGTGGAATAGAACCCCCGCTGGCTTTATTTGTGACAGAAACGGGTTCCCGGCTCTCGGCTCTCAGTCGGGATGCTGATACCAATGACGGAATCCTAACCACATGGGCCTGCTGCGACGAAATTCACCGCTGGAAAACAGGCTCAAATTTGTACTCCGTGCTTCGCTATGGCGGGCGAACCTGCCAGAACGGTGCAATGCTCTTCCAAATTACGACCGCTGGCAGCAGTGCTGGTGGGACTTCCCTCGCATGGAACGAGCGGGAGTATGTCTGCAAGATTTTGGATGGACTACTTATTGATGACGATTATGCCGGGTTCGTTTTCTCGATGGATGAGGATGATGACTGGAAGGATGATAAGAACTGGTCGAAGTGCTGCCCCAGCATGGGAGATGTAAGCGCAGGATACCTATTCCCACTGGAGACGGTGAAGAAGGAACTAGCAGAGGCTCAAGGCAAGCCCGCATCACTGGGAGAATTCAAGCGTTTCTGCCTGAACATTTGGTCATCCGAAGCGGAGAATCCTGCAATAGAACTGGCGAAGTGGTTGGCGTGCTCCCGTGTGCCTGTTTCCAAGCATCCTGATCCTATTAAACTGCGAGCGGAATCGATGCAGGAGTTAAAAGGGCGTACCTGTTTCGGCGGCATCGATCTTGCGCCAAAACTTGACACATCATCACTTGTGCTCATGTTTCCGCCACGAGATACCACGGAAAAGTGGCGCATCCTCGAATGGTATTGGATTCCAGCAGACAACATCGTGGTAAGGGTGAAGCGTGACCGTGTCCCCTATGACGTGTGGAGGGATCAAGGGTTTTTAATCACGACTCCCGGCAACATGACCGACCCACGGTTTATTTCTGACCAGATGATGCAGATTATTAAAGACTACGACATGAAAGAGATTTACTACGACCAAAGTTGGTCATCTGAACTCGTGAGGATGTTGGGAGAAGCTGGCTTCCCGCTAAACCGCATGGTGGAGTTTCCGCAGACGCACAACAGAATGAACGCACCATGCAACGAGTGGAGCCGGAAGATACTCAGGCAGGAGCTTACGCACGACAATAACCCAGTGAGTAATTGGCAGGTTTCAAATCTGCGTTGGAATGTTCAAAGGAACACTAATTTTATCCGTGTAGACCGTGACCGCAAGCGTGAAAAGGTGGACTTCTGCGCCTCGTGCATTATGGCGTTAGCCTCTGCCATCTCTCCTGACAATCGCCCCAAGCCATCCTTCTTCGTGGTCACTTCGGCGTGAACTATCTCGAAAATACCACTTTCTAACCAATAAGTAGGCTCAATACAAGGGGAATGATGCAAAAACTCAAATTGTGGGATCGTGTCAAATCTCTTGTCTTCGCCAATGATGCGAACTCCACCTTGGCGAGTCCATCCGCCGACCTGATTCAATCCCTGATGGGATTTCCGACCGCAGCAGGAAAAGCTGTAACCCGCCTCACTGCTATCCGAGTGGCTACCTTCCTGTCGGGCGTCAAAATGATGTCCAGCGACATTGCCAAGTTTCCGCTGATCCTCAGAAGCACAACGAATGTAGGCGGGCGCATCCGCACCGTACCTGCTGTGGATGAACCGCTGTATCCCATCCTTCGGGATTGCCCCAACCAATGGCACACAAGTTTCCAGATGCGTTTCTTCCTCGCCAGTCAGTTAATCATGGCGGGAAATTCCTTTTGCCAGATCATCAGGGACAAAAAGGGTGATGTGCTTGCCTTGAATCCTTTGGACGCATGGCGCATGACCCAGAAATGGGACTTGAGCGTACCGGGGAATCCTCTTTTGTATTGGGTGTTCTCCACCGACAGCGGATTGCGGAGATTTGAACAGAACGAGATTTGGCACACCACGAATTGCAATTTTGAAGGCAACGGGGTAGAAGGTTCTGCCGTCATCGCTCTTGCGAAAGAAGCCCTGTCCGTTCTGATGGCGGCAGAGGAAACAGCCGGGCGGAATTTCGCAAACGGGCTTGGGATGGGCGGCTTCATCACATTTCCTGTGGATTCGCTCTTGACTGAGCCTCAGGCGCAAAACGTAGTGGATCGGCTCAAAAAAGATTTCAGCGGGAGTCAGAACGCTGGCAAGTTCACCATTCTGCCGGGCGGCGGTCAATGGCAGAACATGACATGGAACGCCAAGGACAGCCAGCTACTTGAATCCCGTCAGTGGAATGCACAAGAAGTCGCAAGGGTCTTAGGCGGGGCACCGCTGATAGTAAAGCTGGGGTTGAATGAAAGTAACAGCACATTCGCCAGTACGAGTGCCTTCATTGAGGATTATTTCAACAGTGCACTATTGCCCCACACGACAGCGATTGAGCAAAGCATCACCCGTGATTTGATTGCGCCTAAGGATCGTCCCCGGCTCTATGCCAAGCACAATGCGGACGTGATTCTTGGCGGCTCCCAGCGGGAGCGTGCCGAAACTTATGAAATCCAGATGCGCTCTGGTCAGATTAGCGGCAATGAAGCCCGTGTGAATGAAGATCGAGACACAGTAGACGGGTACGACTTTTTCCAGATGCCTGCCAACTGTGCGGTCTTTGTGCCTGAGACTCAAGAGATTTTCATACCGGGTCAGCAAACTCCGGCTCCTGACGAAACGGAAGAAGCGCCGCCTGAAACTCCACAGCCCGGTCAACCCGATCAGCCGACCTCTTCACCCTTGCCTCCGACAAAGAAGAAGGGTAAAGGCGCTACAGCCCGACTGGAAACACTTACCAACGCATTGGTAGAGCGGGTTATCCGCAAGGAGCAGAAGGCTGGGTCGGTGGATGCCAAGTTTATTTCCGAAGTGTTGAACATTTCACTGCAAGAAGCCGAAGAGTTTCAAGCGCACCGCAAGTATGGGCAACTGATCGACGCAGAGGAGAGATTGGCGCTGGTCTCACTCGCAATGGGGGAAATTTATGACGAACAAACTTAATCCAAATCCGCTGCACTTTTTCAACTCCGCAACCGCCGAAGATGTTCTGACGCTAAACATCATGGACGCCATCGGGGCAGACTTTTTCGGCGGGGGAATCACCGCCAAGATGGTCACTGATGCCATCGCTCAAGCCGGGCATTTCGAGTCCATCACCTTGAGCATCAATTCGCCCGGAGGCGACCTGTTTGAAGGTGTTGCCATCCACAATGTCCTGAAAGCCAGCGGCAAGCCTGTGAACGTGGAAATCATCGGGCTGGCTGCATCGGCTGCATCCCTCATCGCTATGGCGGGCGGCAACATCGTTGCAATGCCGGGCAGCGTGATGATGGTGCATGAGGCTATGGCGTTTTGTCAGGGATACAGCGCCGACATGACCAAGATGGCGGCTGTGCTGGACACAGTGACCTCCAGTGCCGCCGACCTCTACGTGGCTAAGACCAAACTGTCCAAGACTAAGGTCATGGCTTTGATGGAAGCAGAAACATGGATGGAGCCGAAGGAAGCCGTGGAGCTTGGGTTCGCTGACGAAGTGGGGAGCAGCAAGAAAGCCAAGGCAGCCGCCACGAATTCATTTGACCTCAGCCTGTTCAGGAACGTCCCGAAGGATTTGAAGGTCGAACTTGTAGCAGAACCGGAGCCTGTTGTAGATGACCCGCTCATCGGAATTCTGCGTCACCGTTTGGAAATGCTGAGGGCCTAATGTTTGAGCAGCTTTTAATTCCGAGGATGAACCCGGCAGTGACGCCCGAAGAGTTGGCAAGCTTCGCCCGCTTCGATTTGCCTGCCCAGTACGACACCAGCAGCCCGCCCCTCGTCACAGCGGACTACCAGATGATTCTGGAGTACATCAATGCCGCCACGGATTTCGTGGAGGAACTGACCGCACGGGCTACGACCTCGCAAACGTGGCTCCTGACATTGGATTTCTTTCCCGGACAGCAAGACCCCCGCAGTCTGATGAATTACCAGATGGGCTACGCCTACGACTGGACGCCCTTCTGGTGGTATGGAAGTTTTCCCAAGGATTCTATTGAACTGATTCGCCGTCCTGTGAACCCAGTGAGCACCACATCGCCGCCAATCCCGTTGGTGGTCACTTACACCGACGATAACGGGATAGTGCAAACGATGGACTCCACGACCTATACGGTCTTTGCCGACAAAATTACGCTGAACGTCGGGGAGCAATGGACGAACCTGATTAGCCGCCGTCAGGATTGCATCCAGATTGCGTATCCGTGCGGTTATGGGGACACGGCAGACAAAGTACCGAGTAGATTGAAAATGGCAATCCGTTTTCTCGCTGGCTGGTGGTACGAAAACAGGATGCCCGTGGCAACGGAGCCCACCACGGAAGTTATGTTCACAATCAATTCGCTGCTTGGGCCGTTCAAGATGATGAGGATACCCCGCTAATGCTTCCTAAAACTCCATCAGGGGTACGCAGAAAATCCGCAACGGATTTCAATGTGCAGGTCAGTTTCCTGAGCGGCGGAAACGTGGACAACATGGGCAACATAGCTGCCCCTGCTGTGTTCGCCACGGTATGGGCGAATGTCAAGGCGATGCAGAGCGTAAGGGGAGCGGCGATTATTAAGTCCGACCAGATTCTGCAAAAGACTAATTATATTGTGACCATTCGGCATCGCACAGATGTGAATGAATCGATGCTGCTGCAAATCGGAGCCGACACTTTCAGCATCGACAATATGGGAAATCCCGATGGCAGAGGCATTGAATTAGTGATGGTATGCAGCCAAGTGGACACGAGCATTTGATTATGGGGATCACAGCAAAAATCGTTGGGCTAAAAGAATTGCAAGCGAAGCTGGCTGCTCTGCCGCCCAAATTGGCTAAGCGCATCCTTCGCCCCGCCTTGAAGGACGCTGGTGAAATCATCCAGCAAGCCGCTGGCGTGGCGGCTCCAAGAAAGTCCGGCACGCTGACCACGAATATCGTGGTGGATGTCACTGTGCACGGCGACCTGCAAGCGGAAGTAAAGATTGGCCCAGACGAAACAAGTTTTTACGGCAAGTTCAGCGAGTTTGGGACAGCGCCTCATATCGAAACTTCAAAGGATGGAAAGACTTGGATACATCCGGGCGAGCCTGCAAGACCTTGGTTAAGACCCGCATTTGCCGAATCGGTTGACGACTACACCAAGGCGCTCATTGACAATATTCGGGACGGCTTGTCCGAGGTGAAGAAATGATTATTGAAGGCTTATACAACCTCATAATTTCGACGCCTGCAATCGCTTCTCTCGTGTCCAATGGCGCAAGCCCGCCACAATTCTCGGTTCATTTGGGATCGCTTCGCAAAGGGTTCACTTTGCCAGCCATCCGGCTTAATATCGCCACCACTTCATTCATCATCACCGCACAGAGCACCGCCGATCTGGAATATCAGACCATCCAGTTTGATTGCATCGCCGGAGGAAACGACCCCAATGGCTACATCAATGCCAAGCGCCTGAAAGATGCGGTCAAATCTCTGCTGAAGGATTATGCAGGCACATTGGCAGATGGCACAATCATACGGGCTTCTTTCCTCAAAAACGAAATCGATGACCCGTTGGAAGAAAGCAAAGGCGGTTATGCTTTCCGCTCCACGCTGGACATCCAATTTGCCTATAACAATCCATCTACGTAATCCCTAAGCAGGGCGGGTTCAACCCGCTGCTTGCAAGGGGAAAACATATGTTTGGAACTCCAACCGATGCCGTAGTCGGCTCAGGTTTTACATTAAGCGTTGCCGTAGGAACTTCGCCAGTAGTCAACACTTCAGTTTTGCAGTTACGCTCCGTGAAGAGGTCAGGAAACAAGACCAAGATGGTCGATGTGACTTGCACATCTTCGCCTGCTGCGGTCTCAGGCGGGTTGCCATATGAGGAAACTCGTCCCACAATTATTTCGCCCGGTACTATCAGCATTACGGGGATATTTGGCCCCGCTGATGCCTCGCAGGCACTCATGCAGACATTGCAGGACGAAGGAACTCTTAACACATGGACAATTCAGTTGCCGAATACTCGTGGCGAGTGGGTCTTCAGCGCCTACGTAAGTGAAGGCGGCGTGATAGACGTGGAATTCAATAAGGAAGTTACTTACTCCGCTGCCTTGTCCATTTCAGGCCCCGTAACTTACACCAGCGGCATCTAGTTTCCCCGCACGTAAGGAGGGCGGGATCAGCAATGGTTCCGCCTAAACCTAATTTAGGTTCATCCCTCAGTAAGCCATCGCCCACGGGCTTTGTTCGTGGCATCTGCTCTACCAATTCCATTCTTAGAGGTTATATGTCTCCAGAAGAAATATTAGATGAGGAACTTTGTCCCTCAGTGGTTATTAAACTTGGCAAGAAGGAATATCGCCTTGCCTTTTCTATGGGCTCGGTGCTGGCGTTCAAAAGAGCGACGGGCAGAAATATGTTCGTGAAGGCAGGATGGGAAGGGTTCAATCTGCGGGACGACCCTGACAGCATTCTGGCATTTTTCTGGGCAGCTTTGCAAACCTATCACAGCGATATTTCGTTGGAGAAGGCGGCGAAGATGGCTAACTTCGGCAATATGAGTTTGATTGCCGACAAGTGCAATGAGGCTTTGATGGCGTTTTTGCCCACCCCTGAGGAAGATGCGAACCCCCGGAAGGAGCCGACGAAGAAGGCGCAGTCGATTGGCTCCGGTACTGGAGTATAGCGCACATCAATTTGGGTTTGAGCAAGAAGGACTTTCTGGCGATGAGCCCCAAGGAATTTCATGCTCTGCATAAATGCTACAAGGAGCACATGGAACACCTCGATTGGCAAATGGCGGGATTGAAATCCTTCTATGCTCACTGCAATGGGCAGAAAATATCGGCTGAGGAATTCATGGGTAAGAAGGCAAAGAATAAGCCTTACCCAAGCAACGAACAGTTGGAAAACGATTTGGAATCATTGTTTGGATGTGGGCCTAAGAAGGCGGCCAAAGAGGCGGAAAAGGAATAAATGGCAGACGAAGCTATTTCAAGTATGTACGTTTTGCTCGGGCTCAACACCGTTGACTTCGAGAAGGGCGCAGCGGACGCCAGCAAGATAGCGAAGAAAACCTCCGACGAAATCGATGAAAGTTTTGGCAACCTCACCGAAGGCAGGGGCGGCATCGCTTTGGCTTCTGAGGCAATAGGCATACATTTGCCCAGACATTTGCAGACTCTTCTGGCGAAAATTCCGGGGGTCGGCGCAGCGTTTAGCGCCATGCTGCCGATTGCAGGTGCTGTGGTCGCCTTTGAAATTGTAGGCAAACTTATCGCCAAGCATGATGAATTGGCAGCAGCCATTATGAAAGCCGCCATCGAGGCGCAAGCATTGGCGATCCGTGAAGGGGACGTGACGAAGAGCATGGAGCTTGCCAATCTTCGGATGGCTGACCAGATTGCCAAACTGCAAAGCGGTGTAAGCAATAACGGATTGAAAGAGGCATTGATTGAAACCAGTCTAGCGGCGGATCACCTCGCAGCGAGTTTTAATGCAGACTTTGAAAAGATTGACAAATCCATAGCGGACACGACCGGGATAATGGGCACGTTTATGCAGGTTGCAAACACTGCGGGTCGGCTGCTTGCCAGTTGGCATCCTGCCGATGAATGGCACAAGAGTGCAGGCGCAATAGCCAAGGTTAGGGATGCCCTCGATGGCGTGACTTCCCAGCAAGAGCGCATCAATGCGCTGATTACTGCTTCCAGCAAGGGCGGCTCCGAGGATCAGCAAATCCAGAATGCCAAGAACCTTGGGTTGGCTTATGACGACATGGGAAAGAAACTCATCGCCGCCATGCGGGTGGTTGCGGTAAACGCCCCGCAGAACACAGAACTGGTTAAGCAAATGGCGGCTGAAGTGGTTGCCATGAACGAGAAGGTAAAGCAGCAGGCGGAATTGGCTATCGAGATCGGTCAGCGGGTAACGGAAGCAGAGCAGAAGAATGCCAATGACGGGGCAGAGGCAAGGGACAAGGCATTCCGGCAGCAAGCCGAGGCGATGAAGAGGGAAACCGAATGGGAAGACTCTCTCCGAAAAGAGGCTTACGAGAAGGCTGTCGCAGGTCTTGAAGAATCCGAGAAGGAACAAATCACTGCAACTGCACAAGGTTCGCAGGCACGGATTGATGTCATTGTCGCTGCGCTTGTGGCTGAGCAGTCAAAGGGATTGCAGGACACTTCATTCTATAAATCTCTGCTAATCCAAAAGATAGAAGCCACAAAATCCTATGCACAGACCATCCAGACAATCGGGGACGAGTCTCTTAAGTTCGAGGAAGAACTTTCCAAACTCCGGTATGAAAGTGATTTGGCGGGCACTGCCAACGCCTTGAAGATGGGGCAGGAAAGCTTGAATCAAGATGTGGCGAATCGCAAAGCCGCTGAGGAGAGGCGCTACACCGACCTGAAAAACAGCATCAGCAACGAGATGGCGCTTAGTGCCGCTGCTGGGACGCTGACTGAAGTGCAGCAGAAGCAGATGAACGACAAGCTGGCGATAGAGGAACAGAAACACGTAGCCCAGATGGCGGCTATTGACCGCAAGGCAGAACAGGAAAAAGTTCTGATGTATCAAGCAGCAGAGGACAAGCTGGGCAATGCCATTGCCAAGACTGCTGCCAAGAGCATTGTCGAAAGTAAAAACATGGGCGATGCCTTCCACGCTCTTGGAAAGCAAATGGCAGAGGCAGCTTTGACCAGCTTGTTGGAACTGGAAACGGTCGAAGGCAGAAAGAAACTGGTTAAAGCCAAGTCGGCGGCATCAGGTGCTTACACGGGTGTGATGGATATGGACTTGCCGCCCATCATAGCTTTCCCTCTGGCGATAGCTTCAGGTGCAGCAGCCTTCGCAGGTGTAATGGCATTTGAGCAAGGTGGAATTGTGCCGTCAACCCAAATGGCGATGGTGCACCAGCACGAAATGATTTTGCCGTCCCACATCTCCCAAGGGTTGCAGGGGATGATCGCCAACAACCGGGGCGCAAAGGGCAATCCCAGCGTGGTCATGAATATTAGCACCCCGAATGCCGATTCTTTCAGGGCATCCCGCCACCAGATTGATTCGGACATGCACCACAGCATAACTACAGCCGCAAGAAGGAACGGATAATGGCATTTTTTGAGTGTGAATTCCCCCACGCAATTTCATTCCTCGCCAAAGGTGGCCCCGTGTTCAGCACGACCGTTAATGAAGGCTTCAGTGGAAACGAACAGAGGAATAAAAACTGGTCTATGTCCCGTGGCGAGTGGACGATTGATTTGGCATACAAACCGCTGTCCTATTTTGAATTGGTTCAATCGTTTTTTCTGTGCGTCAGCGGTCAATGTGATGCGTTCAGGTTTTTTGATGTAAAGGACTATCAAGCAGTGGGGCAAGTGATTGGTTACGGCGACGGCACAACCACCGTGTTCCAGTTGAGCAACACTTATTTTAGCGGGGGGCGTTCTTATGTCCGCACTATACAAAAACCAGTCACCGCCAATGTACAAAAGTTCGATGGCACTTATTGCCAGAATACTGTGGTCATCTACGTGGGAAACGTCTTGAAGACGCTGGGCACGGACTATACCGTTGACCAGACCACCGGGCTGGTGACATTCACCACCGCCCCTGCATCTGGCAGTCCGCCCTACCCCATCATCGCTGATTTTTCATTTCATTACCCTGTGCGTTTTGCCAGTGATGCCTTAGTGGCTCAACTGGAAGACGGCGGCAGTTTGATTTCGTGGACGCAAATAAAACTGAGAGAGGATAAGTTAGCCGTATGAAAACCGTAAGCGCCGATTTGTCGCTTCATCTCGCTCAAGAGACCACCACGCTTGCCCGCCTGCTCAAGATCACCCGTGTGGATGGCACGGTCATACGATTGACCGACTTTGATCAGGATATTCCATACAACGAGTTAACCGAAACGGACGACTGATGAGTTTACAAGTTCTTTACAACACGGGAACGGCAGGGACGCAGACAAGCCAAACACTGACGCCGCAGGATTCTGCCGATCTGGTCGTGTTCCTCACGAGCGATCAGGGTGTGAATGCGCCCACGCCTTCTGGATGGTCTGGTACTAGCGGGTATTTCACCAGAGTAAGCTCCGGCTCGGCCCCACTGTACGCTTCAGCCACCTCAGGTGAGGAGTGGGCGAACATTATCGCCAGCTTTACGGCACGCTCCGGCACGCCGACCCTCGTGCAGAATTGGGGCGGAAGCAGCGGTGCTTGGGGCAGCGGCAGCGTGCTCGGGGGCACCTCCGGCGTCAGCACGACAGCAGGCAACACTATTTTCGTGAACTTGCAGGGCAGCCTGAATCCGTTTGCACCGCCACCCACCGTCACGGACTCCCACGGCAATATTTACCAGACGTTCGCCGTAACGAATCCCGTTAGCGGCGTAGCCTTCGGCTGCTATCTATACGTCGCCACCAACAAGACAAGCGGACTCCTGACCGTCAACCTCACCTCTGGCACCCTGATGGCGAGCGCCATCTTCAATATCAAGGAGTGGAGCGGAATCACCTCTGCATCTGCGCCTACAGTGATTTCTATCAATCCCACCTCTGGTTCGAATGTGGGTGGTACACCTGTCACAATCACAGGCACTAACTTCGTGGCAACCCCTACCGTACACTTTGGCAGCAATTTGGCTACTAGTGTGGTGTGGGTAAACGCCACCACTCTGACCTGCGTGGCTCCGGCTGGTGCGGCTGGTGTCGTTACGGTCACCGTCACCAACCCAGACAGGCAGGTCGGCACTTTGCTGCTGGCTTACACTTACGTGCCTGCTTACAAGTCGTCGGAAGGATTCACTTGCAGCGCAATCAAGCACGGGAGCGACAGCAGCCCGGACAACCTGACAGTCACGGGGTTTTTGGAAGCCGATGGCATCAATGAGCACGATGTTCGGGCGCACCTCTACGACAATGCCACCGTGGAATTGCGTGCCGTGAATTGGGCAGACTTGACGATGGGGTCTATTAAACTTCTCGGCGGCACGGTCGGGGACATCACGCTCCATAACGGCTCATATGAAATGGAGCTAAGGGGATTGACCCAGTTGCTCAGCACTCAAATTGGTTCCACCTTCTCAGGGCTTTGCCGTGCTGAACTTTTTGGCGGCGGTGCTTCCGCCGTCCCGATAGATGTCAGGAATCATTGGAAATGCCGTTTGAATCGTGACTTGTGGGTGCAAGACGGTGCTGTAGGTTCATCGCCGGACAGTATCACCATCGTCCCTGCTGGCTCATTGCTGATGGTTGGTAGCACGACGCCAACGGTCGCCGCCCCAGCCGGGTGGTTCAACGATGGCTTAATTACTTTTTCCAGCGGCGTACTTAGCGGCTACTCATTCGAGATTGCAAGTTGGGACGGGACAAATATTTCCCTGTTCGGTGGAGCGCCGATGCCGTTTGCGCCATCGCCTTCCGATGGCTTCGATATTGAGCCCGGCTGCGACAAAACAATCGGCACTTGCAGCAGCAAATTTGGCAACGCCGCAAATCATGCAGGCGAAAGTGCAATCCCCGGCTTGCTCCAGATCGGCGCACTTAGCAATTCCCAGTTGGTGGGTTAACGATGGCATCACCACTTTATAAAATAAATTCGCAGACGCCACCTCTTCTAGACCTGACGGTCAGTTCATCCGCCTACGGAAGTATGATCCCCTTTGGGTACGGCGTGATGCCAGTCGGCGCTCAAATTATTTGGTCAACCGACATTGTGCCCAATGCCTACATCGATAACCACGTAATCACTTACGTCTATACCGTGTCTTTTGCGGCGGCGGCTGGCGAAGGGCCGGGAACGATTACGAAAATTTGGGCAGACTCTACCGTGATGTACGATGCCACGGGGACATATGTAGATTACCAAGGCGAGTGGGTATCAACCAGAATTTATCTTGTCGGCAATATCGTCCACTATTCAGCCACGAACGAATACTTTCAACTCTTCCGGCAATACTGGGGATTACCATCGCCTCGTCCCAACATCACGGGTTATTGGAGCGTCTACAACGGCGTAATAGGTACCAGCGGACAACAGGTGTTCGCTTCTCCCGCCCTGTACGGCGGCACGGATACCCAACCAGTTGACCCGACCATCCAAGCCCAGTTGGGTGTGGGTCTCACGAGCGCATATAGAGGTCTGATTTATGCCGTCTGGGAAAACCTCGACCTAACTTCCTTCGGCAATAAGCTGCCGAATATCCGTATGCTGGTCGAATTCGGATCGCCGGGAAGCAGTCCGCCCATCTACACCGATAGTGTGGATCAGATTGTCGCCGATGTTTGCAGCAGATGCGGCATCCCCGCAGATATGGTGGACACCACCGAACTTGCAGGCATTGCCACGACCGCACAGCTTGATTCCGCCGACCTGCCGCCATTGGGCATCATCACCGGAAGCACGATGACTTTTTACCAGTCTTCTAGCGGCTCTGGAGTTGGCTCGCCAGTCGAATTCAATTACCCCGGCAACGGTCGCAATCGTGCCTTGCCCGCATCTGTGCGGGTCTATCCGTTGGCTCCCACAGAGACAATGCTTATCAATCCCTACAGCGACAATGAGACCAACATTTTGCCGGGGTGGACTCGCACGGACGGCAACACCATCATTCCTTTTGTCGTTGTCGGCGTGCTGGCGGGTGATACAGGCCCAGCAACATGGGACGGCACATCTACAGCGCCGTTTAACAGCGCCTACCAAAGTGACATCCTCACCATCTGGTCGGCACAAATCAGCGTGCAGGCGGCTGGCACTTATACCTTTCAATGTGTCCACATGGGCGGCGTAGTCGTTGGCGTAGGCGGCGGGGCGGCTCGGGTAAGTGGAAGTATGGTGAACGTGTATGACAGCGCCATGACCCTCACGCCAGCGCACGGTCTGCCAATCGTTTATCAGAACAATTATGGCTTCGGAAATTATCCCAATGATGTTGACCCGCCCGTACCCGGCAGCTTGACAGATACATTTCAGATTTCGTTTCCAGCGGCGGGAACTTATCCAATCGAACTGGATTATGGCTGCCACATCCATAATCGCTGCTGCAATTTGATTTGGAAAATGGCAACAGGGAATTACAGTGCTCTAGTACCGCAAGCAGGTACAGCGGGTGCTAACCCTGTCACGGCGGGCAGCGGGTTCATTGTGAGCGGGCAAAAAGACGGGCGCAGCATCATCAATGACTTGGAGGCGGCTTATTTTTTCAACATGGCGGAAAGTGATTTCATGCTCCGAGGTGTATTGCAGGGGGCGAACCCCAGCACGATAACAATTCCCGAAAGCGATTTGGGATTGGCGAAGGACGACAAGGAGATAACCGAAATCATTTTGCAGGATCAGCAGCAACCCCAGACGGTCACGGTCACGTTCTTGGATGCCAATATCGACTTCCAACAAAACAGCCAACTGAAATCCCGCAGCAGCCGGGTCATCACATCCCTGCAACAGCAAACTATTGACTTGACCATGAGCATGAGCGTTACACAGGCGAGAGGGATTGCCGAGCGCACGCTATACAGCAGTTGGATGGCAAGGCAGACCTACGATTTTAATTTATGGAAGGCGTATTACGCACTTTTGGATGCGGCTGATATTTTGGAATTTATTTACGAGGGCGTTGTCTACCAATGCCGGGTGGTCACCAGCAACATTGGGCAAAACTTTGCCGTGAAAATCAATTCTGTGAACCAGTTGCCTACCGCCTACGCCAGTACAGTTGGCAGCGGACTAACTGGTGGCGGGATTATCCCCACATTGATTTCCTCGCCTTCAACACTATTCATTTTCGATTTGCCATACTTGGCGGACACGGATGCCAGCGCCAACAGAACACAGACAGGGCTGTACTGGGCGATGGTGAGCACCAATCCCACGGCTACTGGTTGGCCGGGAGCCATCCTTGAGCAAGCGCCTGTGGGTTCGCCGACTTATGCGACCCTTAGCTCGTCTTCTGCGCCTCTGGATTACGGCGCAGCCAGCAGCACCTTGAGTGCGCCACGGGCATTTTGGACATGGGATACCGTGAACAGTGTGAATGTTGTAATGGCAGTTGGGACGCTCGCAAGCGCCACCGACCTCGCCGTTTACAACGGAGCCAACACACTGTTGGTGGGCCGTGAGGTTATCCAATTTGCGAATTGCACCTCCAGCATGATCGGTTCGCCGCCTGTATTGACCTATACGCTCAGCAGGTTGTTACGGGGATTGAACAATACGGAATCTTTCGCCGCTACCCATGTATCGGGCGAGACCGTTATTGCCTTGAGCGCAACACCGCTCCAGCGCAGCGATTTGCCTCTGAGTTTCATTGGGCTGGCAGAGGATTATAAAGCAGTGACTACGGGCGGCGATCCCTCGGCTGTGACGCCAGTGGTGCTGACATCCGCAGGCAATGACCTCAAGCCAGCGAGCCCGGTGCATGTAAACGGGACGAGGGACGGCAGCAATAATTTGACGATTGGATGGATTCGACGCACCCGCTACGGCGGCGAGTGGTTGGAGAATGTTGGCTACGTCCCGCTGAACGAGGACACCGAAGCGTATTCGATTGATGTTATTGGGCTGTCCCCGCCTGTTGTAGTGCGGACAATCACATGGGTACCGGGTACATACGATGCCAATGGAAATCCCACGGCAGCTTATAGCGCAGCGCAGCAAACTTCGGATGGCATCACACCCGGCAATCCTGTGACGGTGACGGTCTATCAGATTTCGGCACAGGTAGGTAGAGGGTTTGTAAACGAGAGGACAATTTAATGGGTACAACTTATTATAACTTCGGGTATGTTGCCAGCGGTTCGGCAGCCAAAGAAGTTCAGGTTAATGCAACGTTCGATGAGATAGACGCCACGCTCCACGGCTTGAATATGTTGTCTAACCCAATGACATTAGCGGGCGACATAATTTATGAGGCTACCTCGCCACCATTGGCGACACGCCTGCCCATCGGCACTACTGGTCAAGTGTTGACTGTAGCTGCCGGATTGCCGAGATGGTCTACACTCGCTACCGGGTTCGTCAGCCCGATGTCCACTGGCGGCGACATCATCTATGAAACTGTTTCCCCACCCATTGCGGCACGACTACCCATCGGCACTACTGGTCAAGTTCTCACCGTAGCAGGTGGAGTTCCAGCATGGATGACACCTAGCAGCGGATTCGCCAACCCGATGACCACTGGTGGAGACATCATTTTTGAGAGCGTATCGCCTCCAATAGCGGCACGGCTTCCCATTGGCACTACGGGTCAAGTATTGACTGTGGCAAGCGGATTACCCAGTTGGGCGAACGCCTCAAGCGGGTTCACTAATCCGATGACCACCACTGGGGACATCATTTATGAGAACAGTACACCAGCGGCGGCTCGTTTGGCGATAGGTACCACTGGTCAAGTGCTTACTGTTGCTGCCGGAGTGCCCACATGGGCGACCCCATCAGGTGGAGGAGGCGGAGGGGCGACTGTTCCTGCCCTGTCGTCGTTCACTTGGGTAAACCAAAGTCCTTCATCAGGTTCTTCGTCAGCACGGCAGACCGTGGCTAGCGGGCCGATTGAGATGACCATCCATGATGGTGTCAGCGTACTACAGTGGACATTATTGACTGTAGCCGCACCGTCCACCCCGTACAAATTGACAGTGAACATGAGGGGTTATCAGCCATCAGGAAGTGCAGATGGTTCTAACTCCGCAACGTTCGGCGTTTATTTTTATGACGGTACGAAGTTGGAAGGGTGGGAAATGTTGCTTCAAGCCAGCGGTGCGATGAGGGCAAGAGTCGAAAAGATAACGAATGTCAACGCTGACGGCAGCACAGCCTTTAATGGCTCGGGTGCTGGCGTTACCATCGTCAATGCTGGCCTTCTAAACATGCCTGCCATGTCTAACTGGTGGCAACTCAGGAACAACGGAACGACAATGTATTTTGACTACAGCGTGGACGGGGCGAACTACATCAACGCTTTCAGCGAGGCGGTTGGAACTTTCCTCACTCCGACAAACATAGGATTCGGCGGGCTGAGTATCACCAGCGCAGCGCAACCCAACATAGTGGTCAATCTCCTGAGTTGGACAGTGGCGGCAAATGCTACCTTGTAAGCAGATTGGGCAGACAGACCCGAACCTTGGGAGCGGTAGTTTTGCCACCGCCAGCGGGGCAGCATACGGAAATTCTCTTCCGCCATACGGTCAAATCTTTCCCACGAAGTCCTAAAGTCCGATGGTAGGCGGTCTATCTGATTTTCAAATTCGCTTTCAGAATGCTTGAGGAGCCTACCTAAGCATTTTCCCCTAACCCTGCGCCATTCGAGCAGTTTCACATTTTCCACACGATTACCAACAGCGCCAGTCCTGCCAGAATCACTGCCAGAATCCACACGATGGCCGATCCCTTTAAGGGCTTTCTCAACATGCGTTGCAGTCTTGACGAAGGCGCTGGTCTGGGGCGGGTTAGTTCGTCCAACCCGTCAAGCACTGTCTCCCATGCCAAGCATGCCAGCGCCGCCAACACCGGCAACGCCATTAGCACCGCCAGCGCCGCTAATACCGCCCAGAACACTCCCCAACTGAAATCCATGGGTGTTTCGCCCTTGCAACGCTATATCACCCCACTCGTTCACAGAGCAATGGCACCGAAGCCCCATAGAAATAACTTAAACTTCGTACTCGTCAGACTGCTGGTCGCTCATGTTCAAGTTTGGGATTGAAAATAGAATGTTCACTTCCTTATGATTGGTGAAGCGAGGCGATATGACCCACACAGTCACAGCAAATTATGGAAAGAACTCTAATGTGCTTTGCAAGGGCTGTCATCTGCGGAAGATTTTTGTGGATGGCACACAGACGATGACGGTGGAGAACGGAGAAGGATATTTGACCCTAAAATGCCCGTCGCCGACTTGCGGGCAGGAGCGGCGTTACAACGAAATTGAATTGGAACTTCATTAAGATGACAGCCAGCGTTACACTACAATGCCTTTGGGGGTTAACCCACAATGCAAAACAAGTGGCTTGAAATTCCCTTACTGGTGTTCCTGCTCATCGCACCGCTGTACACAATTTTGGAAGCGCCATAGCCTTATTTCTTGATTCCGGCGATTAGAAAAGCAGCCGCCCAAAGCGCCGTGACAGCTAGAAGCTGTATCCCAATCAATGGGAAGTCTGGCACGGCTTCCTTCTTAAGCTCCAACCAGAGGATTTCTGGGTCAGGAGCATCGACCTGATGGCTGTTGTACGGCAGGGGTGTGGGAAACTGCGGCATAGCTCGATAGCGATCCGGCCCTGCCCACACCCAGCCGTAACCCACTCGCTGGTACCGCCAGTCGAACACCTCACATCGGCTGCGCCACGGAATCCAAAGGCAGCAGTATGCCAACGAGAGCAAGTAAAGAATGAGGACAATGCGTTGTGCTCGGGTCATGGGGACGCCAACGCATTCTAACTATTTGCGCCACTTGCGTCAGCACGGGTGTGAGCATAACAAAAGGCGGCTCGGAAGCCGCCCAGTTGCGCCCTTGCTATCGTTAATCGTTCTCAGATTCCGAGAAAGCCTCCATGCATTCCTCGCACAAGCCCGGACGGCCGATTCGCTATATTCACGGTCTCAGAAATCAGATTAACCGCCTCGTTAGGGCATGGTTCGGACGGTGCATGGCATTCGCAATGCTCACCCTTACATCGGCAATAGGGACGGGTGGTCAAAGTCTGACAGGAAAGTTTAGCACGAGTGGGCCTACTTGGAATTTAGCGACCCAGCCGGATGGTTGTTGTCAATCTTGATGAAGTCCTCGAACTGACGCCTTGGGCAAATCCTTCTCTTAGGGCAGGCTAATCCGTTATCGAACTCTCTGCAACTCCGACGTGCTACACTTCGGGCCGCTGGGTCAAACCATGACCGACCTGAACGATGTTATCGCAGCGATAGAGAGGTTGCGAACGGACTTGTGGACGACTTCGCAGAACGACAACGTCAAAATCGTGTCCGCTCTTAACGACCTCAAGAGAACTGTCGAGAACCGACCGAAAAGTGCACATAGTGTGGCCACATTCGTGTGGGTGGTGCTCATATACATGCTCATCTCCAGTTGGGCAGATGCTATATGGAACGGCAAGCCCATGCTGTCCGCACGGTATGACGTTCCGGTTGCCCAAATCAGGATAGAGGAAGAGCCGCATGACTGCGACTTCCTCCGTGCTCCGCTGGGCGTAAAGGGCTGCTCGTACACCCGAGAGACATCTGTGGTCAAGACGGGCGTCGTGAACGCCACAGGGCAACATATCGTCACGTATGACAATGGCAAGACGTGGTCGCCAATCGACGACCCGAGCCAAATCCAGACGGGCGTATTCGTGATGTGGAAGAAGTAATGATTGTCGCCAGCGTGCTACACTTCGTGCCGGAGGAACCAACAGATGGATGTTCGTGAACTGGTCAAGGAAGAGATTGCGAAATTGCAGGAAGTCCTTAGGTTACTGGGCGGCGGCGGGGCGACGAACAGGAGTGGACGCCGGGGACGGAAGGCGAAAGCGGCACGCAAGATGTCAGCCTCCGCACGTCGCCGCATCTCAGCAGCACAGAAGGCACGCTGGGCGAGGGTCAAGGCGGGGAAGAAGTAAAGGATGGAAGAGAAGGAAATATCACCGAAGGCGGCAGGCATAGTGCTCACTGCGTTGCTGAACGATTCCACCCCAGTCCTTGCGGTTCTGATTTCTGCGAGCCATGACTTGACGAAAGTTTACGGCTTCGTGGATAGCATCACTGAAGAGGCGGGATTGGTTGTCTGCACATCTCAGGGAACACCCTCAATGTCGTCCGCTGTCGTCTCTGTATCAATCGAGGATTGTAAATTTTCGATGGGCACCGCACCCGACGAAGCCGCCGAGTTGAAATACGGAGACACCTCATTGCACGTTCATCTGCCGTCAGGAGCAAGGTTAACTTTATTCTTCACGGCGAAACCCTCTCCGAAATAGTCATCGACACGGTCTGCACGAAGTGCGGGCACCACATCCCGCCAGCAGAGATTCAGAGGATTGATTCTGAGACCCAGCGATGTCCAGCCTGCGGGGAGAAGTTCGTGCCGCAACGGAGTGGTGCTGCTTGCTGATGCACACCCCTTTGGGCCGCTGCGAAGACCTTGAGGATGAACGGCTTTCGTGATTGATATACGACAGTTCGAATCGATCAAAGAGAAACATGGCAGCTATGCAAGCTGGGCTGTATGGGCCCATGCAGCAGAGAAAGCAAAATCGAATGTGGGAAACCTGAGCGTATTTGACTTGGTTTCGAACCCCGCCTTGCTACATGTGCTCAAAACCAACGTGATTATGGTTGGTCTGAATATCGCAAGCGGCCCCAGATTACGGCCTGAGCCCTTTGGAAATTTTCACGACCCAACTCGGAGTGCAAATGACTTCAAGATTCGGTATGCGTTTCGTGACACTGAATATTACGGGGCATACATGACGGACATTATCAAGCGGGTCGGAATGCTCGATTCGAAAGATTTGCTAGCCCACCTGAAAGCCCATCCGACTCTGGTCGGGCAGAACATCGAGAACTTTCGAGAGGAACTATGTGATCTCAGTTGCTTGGCACCAACGATATTGGCGTTTGGCGTTGGGGCGTACAGCATCATCCGAGACAACCTGAGAACTGCGGAATATTCAAAGCTGATCAAACTGACACACTACAGCCATCGGATAAGCAAAGAAAAATATAGGGAGGCTGTGCTACGGCAAATCAACGAAGCATCGCCTTAGAAGGCTCAACCAGAAGTGCGAGACCGAACTACCTCCACAACTACTTGCGCATCGGCCTCTTTCCACAGGGTCGGCGATGCCATCAGAAACAGGCTCCAACTTGGGCCGTTGAAAATACTCAATCTGTCGGCTAAATCCTTGATCGGAACGCCATCATCTGGAGGCAGCGATGTCACCATAGCCACATCGACACGGCAGGGATAAGCGTCTTCTTTCCAGATTCGGGTCTTGTCGTCCAAATAGGGTTCTGACTTTACTTCGAGGATGCCGACCCAGCGAGACACTTTGCTTAGATAGCAGAGCAGCCAGTCTCCCGGCTTGAGCCGTTGCACGAAACCCCAGCGGTTTATGCGGAAGCCTGTGACCTTCGCACCTGCGTTCAAGAACTGGTTCCACGTATCAATCGTGAATACCTGTACCCAATACCGACCTGATGGAGATAAAGCGTCAGTCTTCATACGGGCCGAGGAATCTCTCGCCGTTGAAATGGATAAGATGTGTCGGAGCATCCGCAACCCAGACCTCGGTTTCCCACGAGATTTCGCCCAAGTATTTAACCATCGTGTGTCGGTCTAGGAAGGCGGTCACGAAAACGAGCCCAGCCTCGGAGCCTTTGAATAGGGTTTTGAGTTCGCCACGCCTCTTCGCATTCACCGGGCCATGACTTGTCACGGCTTCGATCAATACAAGCCAGTTTTTTTTCGCCACGTACACGACCACATCGGGCATTTTGCCATGCGTCTTGATGCTGACGCCGATCCGCTTCAGCAAGTCCTCATCGAAGTAAGGGAATTTCTCGTCCGTGTCCCCAAGGTAAACAAGGTTGCCGCCTGCGGTAAATGTTGCGCAGAAATCTTTGACGATTTTCTCGACCAAGATGTTTTGGCCACCGGGGGACAGCGTGATTTCCTTGCCCGGTGCAATCTCGATGGGGATGCGTTTCATTTCCCGCTCCTGCGCATACCGGGTTTTCAGCGTTTCATTTGACGCCAGCCACGTTTTCAGGCTCTTGTCCCATTCCGCTGTGCCGTAAGTTCTCAGCAGTTTCAGTAACCCAGCTTCGATCTGGTACACGGCTTTCGGGCTGTTGGTTGGTCTATCGGGCTCATCAGGATTGGGCAACACCATCCCGGCGTCGAGGAACTGATGGATGGTTTGACGGCGCACCGTCTCACGAGTGTTCGGAGCATATTTCTTGCCGTAGTGTGCACCAAAGAAATCCATCATCGGCGTGATGCCCATGAGTGGGGCTTTTGCTTCTGCCCAACTTGTTTCTGGAAGGAGATCGAGCAGTGACAGAAGCGTGAGAGCACTGCGCTCGTTCTGCTGCTCCCGTGGCACACCCAAGTCCTTCAGAATTACCAATGCTTCATCAATCTTGGTTTTGGCCTTTACGGGATCGCCTACTGCTGTCGTTTCGTCCGCCATCGGGAATAGCTGTTCCTGCACGTTGTTGTCGAGCGTTTGCTGGTCTGGGAACTCACTACCGATTGTATCCCCAAGGGCCTGAAGCTGGGTCAATTCAGGGTACTTGAGGCTCTTCAAATCTCCGGCATTCACCTGCGTGTGTCCGCTGAACTGGCGGAAGTACAAATCCACTATGGTCGAGTTCAGGAATGCCGTCAGACCTTTCGCAAGGTTCATCGGAATGCCCTTACCCTTGCGGTGGTAATAATTCGTGTGGTTTTCAAACCCCACCTGCTCGGCGGGAATCCGCTCCGGGTCGTAGACCGCTGCCACAACCCGTCTATCCTCTTCCTTCGAGGAGAAACGCTTCACCAATACGTACACACCCTCGGGGACGAGTAGTTCTTCTGCTCCCGGCAACACAGCCATTGCCTGAGGCTTCTTTCCCAACCTTGGCCATTCGATGTACCCCTTCTCAAAGTTCCGTGGGTAAATGAGAGGAACCGTCGCTGCGTCGGGATTTTGGCGTAAGAACTCAGTTGCTCGGAAATCCACCACCCGTCCGGTGGAGACACGGAGATCGAGATCGGGTAGTTCAGCTTTCAGGGACAGCATCATGTCGGCGACCGAGCCGCCCATCTCATCCGGTACGATGTGCATGAAGCACTCAGCATCGTTTTCTCGTACCAGTTGACCAAAGGGAATCTCTCGGATGGTGAACTCCTCATCCGTCGGCCCGGTGCTCGATGAGATCGTGACGGTGCCTTCTCTATTGGAACTCCGGGTACCGTGGAATATCACATTCTCTTGCAACACCTCGTCTTCCCGGAACGCCACTTGCCGGGATTCAAAGACGTGCATTCGATTGATAGCCAACGTTTCCAGTAGTAACGTCCTGAAAGGTTTGAAATATGTGCCGTTGCAAAAACTCCGGGGTGTGATCGCAACCATCTCGCCCAGTGGAGACAAGAGCTTCAGCACGACCGACAGAAAGCCTGTGTAGATGTTGGAGGTTTCGACTCCGATTTCCCGCAGCATGAGTCGGGACTCGGACTCAACATTAATTTTCTTATACGGGGGATTTAGGATGGCGCAGTTGTATCGCTTTGGAGCAGCAAACATCTCCTGCTTGATGGCCCGCACTCCCTCGTCAATGAAGTCACGGTCAATGAGTTCAAATTGAAACTGCACTCCAGCAGCAGCGCACGTTTGTTCACACTGGGCGAGAGTTCCCCGCAGGTACTCCACCAAAACGGGGTCGATCTCGTATGCCGTGGCGTGGATCGCCTTTGGCTTACGCTCACGGCTGCAAATCTCGCCCACGAACGCCGCTGTCAACGAGCCCACCCCTGATCCGGCGTCCAGCAGCGTGATTTCCTCGAAGTCCGCACGGAACATCGACGCCATCAGCCGGGCGGTTGGGGTCGGCGTCATAAACTGACCGAAGTCTATCCGCTTCGCAGGGTCGAGCTTTCGGTTGGCGTCCAGACGGAAAAAATCCACGCTCTCTAGCAGTGTTGAACCCATGTGACGATTTTAGGACATTTGGAGGGTCTGGTCAGCTACGAGTTTTTGCAGGTTCTTATAGTGCTGGGCTTTCAGCACTTCGATGAACTCGCTGATCGGGCGGAACGCATGGGGACTGTAGTACCCCGCCTGTTTGTCTTCGCCCCGGCGTGTTTTGATGCTGATCCGATTCTCCAGCAGAGTGAAGATGTCGGTGAACCATACGCCTCGGTAAACGGTACGTCTGGTGGGCGGTCGGTATTCGTGGTCGAGTTGGACGTGGAAGATGTAAGCAGGCAGTGTGGTCTTCAGCACTGCCCCGATGATGTCGTTGGAGTCATTGATGTCCAACTGGAATTCCCTCATCTCGTCAATGCTTCCCGGCCCAGACTTGAGTTCGATATGGAAGAGTGCCTTGTAAACATCGCCCTTTTGTTCTTCGATGACGAAATCCAGAAACTCAAGGTCGGCTGCTGCTAGTTTTTTCGTCTTGCCCTTGCGGGTATATGAGGAGAGGTACGGAACCTCGGTCTCGGTGAGCCTGAATGTGGGGATGGCGGGCGTGACGCAGGCTTTCCAGTAATCATGCACTGCCGTGCAGGCCACGAAAGATTTCTGGTATGCGACCAGCACGTTCCAGCAGAAGGGGCAAACGAAGTACTGGCGCATGGTGACGGGCTGGAGTTTGTTGCAGAGACCGCAGTAGCCTTCGATGGTTTCACCGTGGTAGAGCGGCGGGCGGCTACTCATGGCCTCCTTGCACATGCGGACTGCGCAGGCATCACACAGATAGAGCGATTGCAAAGCACGGGCGGTTTGGGATGATTGGTGCCGAGCGCATTTTTCCCAGAATGGGCTATCGGGCGGTAGAACATCTCTGAAGGGCACGTTCGCATTGTGCGGCAAAGGATCAGTTTAGGCCAGACCTCGAAGGGACGGTGGCCGGAAGTGCGGTCAGGTATTCCGTCAGCCTGTCCACCAACTCAAAAGCATCGTCATGATGCAGAACCATCTTCTCACCACCCTTCGCAATCAGTATGCTGACCTTATCCTGACGAGTCAGAACTTTAAGCCGCTTGGCTTCGAGTTCAGCCGCTTCCTGTAGGCGCAAGGCTTCAATCTGCGCCTCGATTGCTTTCTTCTGCTGAACTAATGAGTCCACCGTGACGGGTGCTTTCTGAGGTTTCTCACTGGCGTTCAATACTTGGAAGTCTGCGTAGACTACGCCTCTGCCGATGCCGAGAGCCGCAGCGATTGCGCTACCAGATTTGCCTTGATTGCGTTGCTGCAAAACCATGCGGCGGCGGTAGGCTACATCGTCACGGGTGTTACCCAGTTTGGGTGGGGTAATCTGCCGAGACCGTGCCAAACCATAAGACTCACGAGGCTGAGTGGTCAGGTGGTAGTGATTGCAATGCTCACAACTGTATGGACGCTGAGGCGCTTCATTTGGGTAGTCAATCAAAAGCTGAGCAGAAAAACCAACAGCCTCCGATTCAGTCGTGAACTGCTTTTTACCTGTCGGCTGGCACATCGTTTCCGTGTTCATACCCACAGTATACATTTCACTTTTCGGTTTTCGTTAAGGAGGTAAGCCGTTTAGAATCGGCTACTTAGGGGCAAGAGATGGGCTTTTCTAAAAAGGGGATGATTCCAGAGTGAGCGCAAAGAGGGAGACAGCGGGGCAATATAAAGGAGCATGAAAAAACCCGCCCCTAAGGGGCGGGCGTTTGTCAGGCTGTGTTACTACGCTGCTCGTGCAGTAGTCTTGCGGGTCGGCTTGCTGCTTTTTTTGTTTCTCGCTGCGTTGTAGCACATCACGCACTTACCACGGCTGTGATGCTTGGCTGACTTATGCTCGCATTGCTGCGATGCGGGAACGTGCGCCCCGACTGTGCGGGTCTTGGCTACCTTTACTCCCTTTGCGTTGCTCGTGTTCGTCTTTGCTGCTGCTTTCTTGCTGCTCGTCTTGCTCGTCTTTGTTTTCATTTTGTGTATCCCCCTATCTCAAGAATAGAGAGACCACCGAGAAATAGCGGTAACATTCGGTAGGAACTTATGTAAGTCCTAGCAGCCCTAAGCGGTAAAGTGGCGTGAATACTGACGAAAACGCACATCAGGACGGTATACTGATGACATGATCGTGGACACTGAGCAGCCCGACGAAAACGAGCAGCACAAAACGGGGTTCCCCTGCCCCGTCTGCGATGTCATTACGATTCGTCAGCCGTGGGCATCTTTAATCGCTTTGGGGATAAAGCATTACGAATTCCGCTCCAGTAATTTCCACCATCGGGGTGCGGTCGTCATTCATGCAAGCAAGAATTGGTACACGCCCGGATTGCGTGAAATAGTGCGCTTTCATTTCAAGAAGTACACGCCGAGACCAGAAGAAGCCATCCAAGCATTATTTCCGGTGTCTCGCCCGGTTGCCGATGCAGTGGTTCTCGATTGCAAACCGT
>Ga0207046_10025_pt1 | contig 40264 bp, 22 predicted proteins | sample Alteio_BWMinCont_66_FD_153303 | JGI IMG/M metagenome (GOLD analysis project Ga0207046, IMG submission 153303) | Enriched cells from forest soil in Barre Woods Harvard Forest LTER site, Petersham, Massachusetts, United States -... | ecosystem: Environmental > Terrestrial > Soil > Temperate forest >...
ATAAACAGCTTAAAAATTTTATGCCTTTGTTCATTTTACAAAAATTATTTTTTGCATAAATAAATCATCTCTCCTTTTGGCAAACGGTATCTGTCAATTAGCTCCGGCGAAAAACTATTGGCATAATCATCTGCAATAACAGTAAAGCCTGCTTCCTCTAAACGGTTTTTATAATCTAAACCAAATAAACGTACGTGGTCTTTTTGCCAAAAATGTTCTTCGCGTGCTTCGGGTGTGATAATACTTTTGTCTTCGTAAGTTGTTTGACGTGTAATGTCCATTGGTACTTGAAAAATACCCCAACCACCTACACTCATTATACGATACAACTCGCGCATACATTGTTTGTCATCTTCTACATGTTCTAACACATGGTTACAAAAAATCACATCAAAACTATTGTCTTTAAAAGGTGCGTGGTGCAAATCCATTTTTACATCGGCAATGGGCGAGTTTAAATCGGCAGTTGTGTAAGTAATATTTTTCATTGCTTTGAACAATTTGTAAAAACATTGTTCGGGTGCAATGTGTAGCATTTTATGATTAGCTGTAAAAAAGTTTGTTTTTTTTTTTAAGTAAAGCCATAACAACCTATGCCGCTCCAAAGACAAACTACCAGGACACAATACATTTTTTCTTTTTGCTCTGCCCGAATATCCGTAAGGTAAAAATTTACGGTAGGTTTTTCCGCTAATGGGGTCTTCGTATTTATTGCCCGCATAAACTATAGGGGCAATTTTGCTAAATAATAAACTTACCTGAATTAAAATGGGGCGCGGAATGTTGCGCAATAACCAATGAAACATTTTACAATAATTTTGAAATAATTTCTTCTACACCCATACCATCTGCTTCAGCTTTGTAGTTACGTACTACACGATGTCTTAACACATGATGTGCAACAGCTTTTACATCTTCAATATCGGGCGAGTACTTGCCATTAAGTGCTGCGTGGCATTTTGCACCAAGTACTAAATACTGCGAAGCACGAGGGCCTGCACCCCACGATAAATATTGTTGTGCCAATTTATTATCTACTGTGTTATTAGGGCGTGTTTTAACAGCTAATTTTACAGCATACTCTACCACATTATCAGCAACGGGGATTTTACGTATCAGTTGCTGAAAATAAATAATCTCTTCAGCAGATATAATTTTATTTAATGCAACCTTTTTATCGATAGTAGTTTGCTTTACAACCTCATACTCTTCTTCTAAAGTAGGGTAATCTAACCAAAGATTAAACATAAAGCGGTCTAACTGAGCTTCGGGTAAAGGATAGGTTCCCTCCTGCTCTATGGGGTTTTGTGTTGCTAAAACAAAAAAGGGCTCCGGTAAATGGTATCTTTTTCCGGCAACAGTTACAATGCGTTCCTGCATAGCTTCCAATAAAGCTGCTTGCGTTTTAGGCGGTGTACGGTTTATTTCATCAGCCAAAACAATATTGGCAAATAAGGGGCCTTGCACAAATTTAAAGTTACGTGCTTCATCTAATATTTCAGAGCCCGTAATATCGCTGGGCATTAAATCGGGTGTAAATTGTATGCGATTAAATGTTAACCCTAAAACATCGGCAATGGTGTTTACTAATAATGTTTTTGCTAAACCCGGAACACCCACTAATAAGCAGTGTCCACGGCAAAAAACAGATATAAGCGTGTTATCAATAACATCATGTTGACCAACAATTACTTTTCCAATTTCGGCAGAAAGTTTTTTGCTGGTAGCATGTAAAGCATCTAAAGCTTCAACATCTGATTTAAATTGCATAGCGTTTTTTTAGAGGAAACGAAGTTAGTATAACATAGGCGTAACAACAAATAAAAAGGCAATATTTATGTTAGGTTAACAGCTGTTTTAGCAAACTAAACTCTAACTCCAATAACCAGTACATCATCTACCTGTTCTAACTCTCCGCGCCAGTTTTCTATTGTTGTGTTTAAAAAATCTTTTTGCTTTTCAATTGGTTTCTCGCTTGTTTTAATAAGCAGTTCTCTGAAATTACCGGTCATAAATTTTTTGCCCTTGGGGCCTCCAAACTGATCGGCATAACCATCACTAAAAATATAAAAAGTATCGCCCTTTTCTAACTGAATTACGTTATTGGTAAAATCATGCACCACACCATCTACCCTAAACCCTACCGGAAATTTATCAGCTTTATACTGAATTAATTTTCCGTTACGAATTAAATACAGTGGGTTAAATGCCCCTGAAAACTGTAACTCCATTTTTTCATAATCAACACAACACAAGCCCATATCCATGCCGTCTTTAGTTTGGCCGGCTATTTTATCATCTTCTATATTAGTTTTTGGGTTTAAAGTGCTTACAACACCCTTACTCATTTTATCCATAATTACAGATGGAGCGATGTCGGTATCATCATTCAAAGTAATTTCTTTTAAAATATTATAGCCTACCAAACTCATAAATGCACCCGGTACACCATGCCCTGTGCAATCTATGGCGGCTATGTATGATTTGTTTTGTGTTTTTCTTATCCAATAAAAATCGCCGCTAACTATATCTTTTGGTTTAAATAGTACAAACGATTGTGGCAATATTTGCCTCACTGCATTATCAGTAGGAATGATGGCTTCTTGCAAACGTTTTGCATAACGTATACTATCTGTAATGTGTTTATATAATATTTCTAATTCATTGTTTTTAACTTTAATCTCTTCGCTTTGCTTTACTACTTGTTCGGTACGTTCAATTACTTTTTGTTCGAGCATATACTCGTTCTCTGCTAAATCAGTACGCATTTTTAGTAAAGCATGCCCCAAATTATCTTGGTCGCTAAGGGGTTTGTAGTATGAGTCGAAGTTGCCGCTACCAACCTCTTTAGCAAAATCGGTAGTTAATTCCATAGCAGAAACCAAGCCGTTTAAAGCCATGTTCATGTCTCCTATTTCATCGCCACGGTTTGTTAATCTATCTTTTGGTAGTACACCAAAGCTCATATCCTGTAAAACGTTTTTAAGTTTTTGTACAGGCTTCACAATAGTTCGGATAGTAAAAAAGGCAATAAGGATACCGCCTATTACTAAAAAAACACCCAGCAATTTTACAAATGTCATCAAATAATCAAACGAAGTAAACATTTGATGGGTAACTAAATCTGCATTGTTTTTTTGCGAGTTAATAAGTTGGTTAAGCTGATTATAAATCACATTCAATTTATCATCGGCAGCCTCTAAAGAAAAGCCAGCAGGAAATGTTATAGAGGCATCATTATAAGCAGAAAATGAATTTATTTGCCCCATTATTTCACCCTGGTATTGTTTAAAAAGTTGGTCAGTAAATGCAAAAACGGTTCTTATTTGCTCCTTTTCATCCTCGGTCCAGTGAACCGATAAACTATCTACCCCCTTTTTTAAAGCAGGATACTTGTATTTAATAATATCTCTTAATTCTTGCTTAAAAGGGTCATCGTCTTTACTTTGTACGTGATACCACTTGGTAATTAAAATTTGTGAACGCTGTAAGGTAGAATGAAAAAACTCTAACGAAGTTACGCTTGGGGTTACAACTTTTACAACCTGGTCGGTTTCGCGTTTACTTTGGTTTACTATTATATTGGTATAAATAAACGCAATTAGCGTAAACAATATTACCAAGGCAAAACCTGCTCCTATTTTTTTCCCTATAGTAAACTTAAAAGCCATTATTGCTTGTTCATCTCCTCAAATTTCTTTTTGTATTCGTTGTATTTTTCCGAATCGTTAAGAAGATAATAAATGCCGGCAAGCCCTTCAACTACCGCTTTATCCGAAGGATTTATTTCGTTTGCTTTTATCAGATAGGGCAAAGCTTTTTTTCCCATAGCAACCGATTGGTCCTGATAGATGGGTAATTTATCGAGTGGTACATCGTAATCCATTTTTTTAATAATATCAACTGCCTGATTGTAATAAAGAACCCCTATATTTTTATTAATAAAATCAGTATTCGAATTTATTTCGTATGCCTTTAATAAATAATAATTAGCATAATCAAGTAAATTTTGAGACATGGTTTTTTCGAATCCCTTCTCAAACATAGAACCTACGGAAGAATAAACATCGTAGTTATATTTTTGCTCGTTAAACGTAGGGTCTATTATTTTTTTAATGGCTTTGTGCTTATCAAAATTCACTAAAGATGCCTGATAGTTAACCGTATCAAGTGTTTTAATAATATCGTTATGATATAAATTAGCTAAGTAGGTTAACGATTTTAAAACAAAGTCTTTTTGCGCGTTCTTGTTTGCGGTATCTAATTGTAGTGATTGTATAAGCGAAACCGTAGCACTATCTCTGTAAGAAGATGCCACATTATTCATTTGGCTTGTTTTATAAAGGTCTTTATAAATAACGCCACGCATCATCCAGGCATTATAATCTTTGGCTGATTCAGGACTTTGAGTGGCCTCATTAATCAACACTAAAGCCGAGTCTAATTTTTTAGCTGTGTATAATTCAACAGCTTTATTTACCATATTTGCTTGGGCAATAGTAGTTTGGGTTGCCACTATAAGCAACACACAAATTAATCCTATGTTTTTTAGCCCTCTCATTTAATTAATTACACTTGCCGCTAGTTTTTCAATGCCCGAACCTACATTTAACCCTGCTTTGGATGCCGCTAGTTTATTCAGTTCAAACTTTTGTTTATTTTCGTCTACAATAAAATTAATGGTAGCCCCTACCCTTGCTAAACCTTGTTTTTCCGTAATAATTAAAACGCTTTTGCCTTTAAATTTAGACAGTGCCTCGGTAAGTAAATTCGATTTATCGGGTGTTATATAAAGAACACTGGTTTGTTCGATTTCGCTAATGGTTTGATGGTTTTTAATTTCAATTTTTTGCACACCAACCGATTTGTTACGTACCGTGTTACCTAACTCGTTTAACAGGTTTGTGCTTTCGCCTAAAACAGTAATGGTAAAATTGCCTTCTTTATTATTAGTCCACTCAAAGCATTTAGTGAATTGATAAATATAAATGGCTTTAATTTTTGCCGGCATATCGTCTTTTTGTTGCAATAAAGGGCGCTCAACCACATCGGCTGATAAAGTAAGGAAAGCTATAAATAGAAATATAAGCTTGCGCATATATGCGAAATCCGGTTTTAAATGAATTTCAAATATACAAAAGTTTTTTAGCTATAAATTGGCTATAATCGGAAAGAAAAACCTATATAAGGCAAGGCAAATGTGTTACTGGTGGTACCATAATAGTTGGTAGATGTAGAAAAAAAGCCTTGTACTCCAAAAACCCACGATATATTAGGTCTAATATTAGTTCTGATAGCTGGAGATAAGCTATAAAACCCTGATTGCGTAGCGTTATTACGATTAGTAACATTAGCTATAGCTATGTTAGGAACAGCAAAAGCTTCGGCTACAAAATAAATTTTGGGCGAAATAGCGTATGAAAACGCAGCACCTATAAGAGCTGAATTAATATTTTCATAATGACTGGTGCTCGTTGTTCCGCCACCGCCACGTCTGCCTCTACCACCTCTGCGGGCCTGCAAAAAATAATCTATATCGCCATAACCGCCCGAAACGGTAAAATTACTTTTAACATCGCCATAGGTTAATTTAAGTAAACCGCCGCCGCCATAACTGCGAGATGATATCCACGAACCGCTACCAAAAACACCATCAACACCTAAAAAAAGTTTACGCGAAATTTCGAAATTGGCTTTTACATGCAGCATAATAGGTGCCGCTAGAATATCTGTTGAAATGCCCAACGAAATATTTTGACTGAAAGCGTAGCTTATATTATAAAAAAGAAAATCGGTTGAACTTCCGTAAACTTCGCCCTTTTTTAAAAGAAACGCATTGCTGGTTGCCACATAATAGTTTTGGGCTATTTTAGGAATATGAATAGTAATGTTCCCGGTAGAATCTTTAGTAGTATGTCCGTCTATAAAATCTATGCTAATTACTTGTTTTTTGGGTACATGAATTAAAACGCCTGAGCTGCTTTTTACATATAGTAACGTATCAGTTTGTTTTTCAATAAAACCCATGTAAACAGAACCATCCTGCATTTTTATTTTACATAAAATGGTTTTTTTTTCGGCAGGTTTAGGTGCTGCAATCGAATCGGATTGTGCGATACTTGTACTTGTCGTAAACAGACAAACTATAAAAAGAGCTACAACAAGTAATTTTTGCATTAAACAAAAATACTCAAAATAAAAGCTGCCCCTTTTCTAATAAAGTTAAAAGTTGAGCTAATCGCTAACACGGATTTGTTAATTAACTCCTTTTTTACTGTTTGAATAAGCGTAATCGCTTAAGTAGTCAAAATGAGGCATTAGTTTGCCTTGTTTGCAAATAGTGGCACGTTCAATAACCTTATCAGTATCAGCACCCACTAAATGAGGGATAACACGTTCTTTTAAATCTTTTCCAAAATCATCGCTGCTATCGCGTGGCAATTCGCATGGCAAATTATCTACGGCCATAATACAAATGCTATCTTTTGTAAAAGCTAAATCTTCTTTATCGGTTTTCATGTTATAGCCATAAAATGGCTTATCAATATTAGTAGAACGAATGGTGGTTGGTACCGATCCATCAATGTCGCAGGTTATATCGGCAATAACACTTATATGAAAATCAATGGCTTTAATATCTTGTGTGGTAAACATTTTAGGCGAACGAGGGTCCCAATAATGGGCAGAGATGAACAAATCTGTCTCTTTGGTGTAAGGCACAAACTTGCTGGCAAAATGTTCGGGGTGCTGAAAGAAATCATTTAAATCGAAATTATGGTCGCCTTCGCGCTCCACATAATCGCGGGGGTTAAGCTGACAGTAAACAGGCTCGCGAAACGAACTCATTAAAAACTCCTCGGGTGTTACTTTACGTATACGTAGAGCAGATAAAGTTTCTATAGCACCATTGGCTACACGCCCACCACCTGTTAAAGCAATTTTAATGTTGGGTAGTTTTACACGCTTCAATTCTTCTTCCATTTCGGCTCTGTCTCTGCATTTATGAGCAGGTTTTAAACGAAATAAATCGTACTTTAAACCATAACCCAAAATACCGTTGTATGCCCCTACTACACCGGCATAACGTCCAAAACCAATAATGCGGTTGTGGTTTTTATCGGTAAGGGTTTCATAATCTATCATCTCTATTTGCTTGCTTATTAGGGCATGCATTAGTTTTAAGTTATGCGGTTGTTTTTTTATAGTGTGTGAAAAAAAGAAATATTTTTTGTTTGGTATAAGCTTATCGTAAGGCACTTCTTTTACGCCCATTAAAATATCGCAGTCTGATACGTCTTCTTTCAACGTAACGCCAAAGGCGGTGTACTCGCTATCGTGATAACACCTGATAGGACTAGGTTGAACGTATATTTCTAAGTTAGAATATTGCTTGCTTAACTCGGCACAAATAAGCGGGGTTAGTGGCACGCGCATATCGGGTGGAGATTTTTCTTCGCGAAGCACACCTATTTTGATTTTTGTCATAAAGAAATTTTTGACAAATATAACAGCTTAATTTTATGTAACTTTGCAATTAGTAATTGTTCTTTATTTTATTGGGCCCGACCGGTTTTGACAGCGAGAGCAGTATGATTGTAAGCATGTGGTGTGTTGTGAACATGACACCTTAAACCTAATTCTCAAAACTTCAATTGGCGAAAATAACTACGCCATGGCTGCTTAATTAGCTCAGCTAATTCAGCCTTTGCAACCCCATTAGCGCCCTTGCTTAGCGAGTGGGATGTTGCATCATAAAATAGCAAGTTGTTTTAGTAATGTTGCTAACTAAAATAATATTAGCAACTAAGCTTTTGGTTGGTTTGCGTAAACGCCTGCTAATTGCCGACAACTAAGTTTATACTAAACGTGTAGAAAGCTTTTGTATTCCTTGTTTGGACGAGGGTTCGAATCCCTCCGGGTCCACCATAAGAGAAGTTCTTTTTTTTCTTCCCCCTTTTTTAGCTCCGCCTTGTCGGAGCTTTTTTTTTGTTGTGCTGCTAAGCCCTTGTGCTTAGCGAGCAAATCAAATGGCGGCAACCAATCAAATACGATTTTTTTATCCTGCAAAAGACGGTTCGACCCGACCTTTTCAGAAAATGCCTTAAAATCGGATAAATCCATCGGCAAATTTGCCATTTTCCCTGCATGGTGGGCAGTCTTGACCCATTCACGTAATGGTTCGACCCAACTTTTACCATCGTTTCCAAAACCTGAATGCTTTAACTTCAAATCAGACTTTTCTCGTAAGATTTCATCTTTCTTTTTTAAATAGTTTTCCTTCTCAATCAAACCATCTAAGAAAGCGTTTACGAGTTTGTCCATCCGCACATCTATTTGTCTGATTTTAGCATCCATGTTTTGTACAGATGATTTTGTTTTCAGTTGTGCCTCCTTTTGCCAAATTTCAATTTCTTTCAGCATATTTTCAGCCCAATCGTCAGGAATGGCAATCTTTTGAAACTGCTCTTTTAATTGTCCCAAGAGCAAATCTTCGCGCAAATAACCTTGTTTGCATGTGCCGAATTTTTTGCTGCAACGATAATAGCGATATGTTCCGCCATTGCCTTTGGCGAATTGCGCTGTTATCTGTCCGCCGCATTCGGCACATTTAAACATTCCACGAAAAGGGAAGTCATGTAATTTTTTGCTTTTTCTCGGCTTTGCTCTTTCCTTCAATCTTTTTTGTACCGTATCAAAAGTTGCCTTGTCTATTAAGGGCTGAAAATTACCTTCATGTAATTCGCCTTTGTGCAGTATCAAACCTAAATAGGTTTTGTTGGTTAAAAGGCGATGTACCATGAAGGGCGTATAGGTATTTCCATTTGTGCAAACCACGCCTAAGGCACTTAGTTGATGCCTGCCTGTTTCTAAGGTGTAAAGCCCTTGTGCAAATTCGGCATAAAAGTTCTGAATAACTTTTGCTTTTGTCGGTTCGGGTTCAATATTTCTTGTTCGTGCATTATTGATGTACCCGACAGGGGCTTTCATGCCAAATTCGCCACGCCTTAGTTTTTGGCGTATGCCACGCTTTATATTTTCAGAAAGGTTGTCAGAATAATATTTGCTTTGCCCGAAAGCCACTTGCAGCATGAACAATCCTTGAGGGGTTGGTTCAAACCAAAAAGTAGGAAAGCGCAAAGCAAAAACTTTTTGTGTATCTATTAAGTAAATAATTTGACCGCCATCGATGGAATTGCGAGCAAGCCTGTCGGGATGCCAAGCCAAAATACCGACAGGCTCTTTGCTTGCATGTATCTTTTCAATCATGCGGTTAAATTCTTTACGACCCGGCGTTTTTGCGCTTTTGCTTTCTATAAAAGTTTCCGCTATGGTTAAATTTTCTCTGTTTGCCAGTTCGGTAAGTTCATGCAGTTGTGCCTCGATTGACATTGCCTGTCTTTCTTCGGCTTCGGAAGACTTACGGGCATACAGAAAAAATTTAGTTTTCATGTTTTCTACTTTTTTGTTTGGGTATTTTGTAAAGGTAATTAATAGTAAAAAGTATTTTAGGATTGTTCAAAAATATTGTGGCTTTCTTTACTCCAGCGCAATTAAAAAGAAAATGCAACGCACCTTTTACAGCATAAATTTTGGCATGGTTTTGTAAGGGAACAAAAACGCACGCCAAAATTTATGCTACCAACGCTTATATACAAAAGATAAGAAGGTTAATCTTCCGAGTAAGAACCTTGCTTATCTTTTGTATATATCATTTCAGCACACTTGTTTTTGTTTGCGCTTTTCATCGCACAGCGTGGCTCGAAGCGGTAAAGAAAAAATCGTTTACATTTTCAGCCCTTCATTTTATTTTTTGGCATAGTTTTCAAAAAACAAAAACACATTCCAAAAAATAAAATCCATCCGCACTTTTAAAATGCTTTTTTCTTTTCGTTATTGTATCGTCTTTATGCAGGATAAAAAAATCGTATTTGATTGGTTGCCGCCATTTGATTTGCTCGCTAAGCACAAGGGCTTAGCAGCACAACAAAAAAAAAGCTCCGACAAGGCGGAGCTAAAAAAGGGGGAAGAAAAAAAAGAACTTCTCTTATGGTGGACATATTTAACTCTTGCTCGAACCTCGTTTGAGCAAGAGTTAAATATGTCCACTTAATTAAAATGCCCAATTAACTAAAAATAGTTTGTTGGGCGTTTTTGTTTTTGAAACTTTCTTTTTATTTCGGGCTTTGCTTAAGCGAAAAATCTTTTGTTCTTTCGGGTTGAAAGGGCAAATCGTAAATTATAAACGAAGTAACTATTTCGTCATAACCTTCGGCTTTTATATCTAATGTATAATTACCTGGAGGCAACGCCATTACATATTTTCCTGTTTTTTGCACGGGTACAAATTTTAAAATTTCTTTAGTTTCGGGTTTAGATGCCCTGATAGAAATTTTAATTGTTGCATCAGAAGAATCTAAAGTTGTTACATAGCCCGTAATAATACAATAACGTGTATCAATTTCATTAAATTTTATTTTATAAATATCTCTATCGCCCAAGCCTCCATCTTTAATAGTAGATACATAAGCATAAGCTCCATCGCCAACAAAAAATATACTTTCATTATCATATGTATCGTTTATTGGGTAACCTAAATTTTGCGGGGCCGACCAAGCTTTTTGCTCTTCGTTCCACTCCGATTTAAAAAGGTCGTAACCTCCCATACTCGAATGCCCTTCCGATGCAAAATAAAGTATTTTACCATCTTTAGTAAGGTGCGGAAAATCTTCGTTGTATTTTGTATTGATGTTTGCACCCAAATTTTGTGGTAAAGCCCATTTGCCGCTAGATAGTTTACGAATAATATAAATGTCTTTTTCTCCTAGCCCACCTTTACGGTTGCTTGAAAACGCAAATACATCGCCCGCATTATTCATAGAACCAGTTGACTCAAAACCCTCATTAATTTTTTCGTCAAGCCTTTCTATTTTTTTAAATCCAACACCTGTTTTGTTTGGCTCAGTTAAATATAAGTTTCCTGAACTATCGATATGATCAACATAAACCGTTAGTTTTTTTCCATCCGGACTAATCCCCACAGCTTCTTCATCAAAATGTGTATTTATGTTAGCCCCTAAACTTTTTGGTTCAATCCATTTTCCGTCTTTAGGCAAAGCAGTATAAATATCAGAAGGGAAATAACCATCCATTTCAGGACGGCTTGCTGATTTTTCTGGTCGGCGCGAAGTAAAAATCAAAAAAGATTCATCATCAGGAATAATCGGATAATAATCTGCAAACTCCGAATTAACCACATTGCCTAAATTTGTAAACGTTACGTTTATAGGATATATAATTAATTCTTTTGCATGCAAGCAGGTTTCAATTTGCCTTTCAATTTTTGCTAATTGCGTTTTTGATGCTATAGCTTTGGCTTTGTTATAAGCATCCATTGCCTTATCAAACTGCAAATCGTGTTGGTAGGCTTGTCCCATAAAAGTAAAGGCTTCGGCATCGGGTTTTCGTTTTGCTACCGAAGATTCAAAAAGACTGATGGTCTCCATTCGGTTACCATGTGTTTTTAAAAGGCATTTTCCTAATTGGTATTTGTACTCTTCGTTTTCGGGGTGTTTTTTTACCAGTTTTTGATAGACAGGTACGGCATCTTTATAATCGTTGCTTTTAAGGAGGTCTGTAATTTTTTCCTCTAGCGGGTCCTGCGCAAATGTATTAAACGAAAAGAAAACAGAAAGTAGAATAAGGCCAAGTTGTTTCACAAAGTAAATTTAAGTAGAAGCAAATATAAAAGATTTTTTGGTTCGCCTTATAATCAAGCCTCATTTATATCGATGTTAGTTCTCAAAATAAGATTAAATTTGATTGTATGATAAAAAAAATTACGCTGCTTCTTATTTTCTCTTTTTGCTTTTTACTTGGTCATTCTCAAAGCAATTATTGGCTACAATCTGCCGGAAGCCCTAATGTAGATGAAAATTTAGATATTACTAAAGACAATAACAATAACCTTATAAGTATAGGTTATTTTACAAACACCATAACTTTCCCTAATGCCACTTATCTAACATCAACAGGGTCGGGTACTACTGATGTGCTGATACAAAAAACAGATGCGCAAGGGCAAGTTGTTTGGGCTGTAAAAGCAGGTGGCCCAGGAAGTGACAGAGGTATATCAGTTGCGTGCGACGCTACAGGTAATATTTATGTAACCGGTTATTATTATGGAATAGCACAATTTGGTGCGTTTACATTAAACTCAGTAAACAGTACACAGGATATTTTTATAGCCAAACTAAGTTCTACGGGAACTTTTTTGTGGGCAAAAAGTGCTGGTGGCCCTATAGCTGAAGACCCTTATGCTATTGCGGTTGATAATTCAAGTAACGTTATTGTAACAGGTGAGTTTCAGGGGGCTGCAACTTTTGGTTCACAAACATTAACCAGTACAACCAACCCTTATACCAACAACCCTTCGTTTGATGTTTTTACGTGTAAGTATGATGGAAGTGGGAATTTTATATGGGCAAAGCAAGGTGCTGCTCATCTTGATGATAGAGGCACAGATGTTGGTACCGATGCTAACGGGGATATTTTTGTTTGCGGGCAATTTTCTGATACGATAACCTTTGGTGTAACCCATTTAAACACCATGCAAAATGCGGTTTTTATTATAAAATATGACGCCAATGGACAAGAACAATGGTTTGTAAAAGCTGGGGCTATTAGTAGTATAGCTTATGGATTAGCTGTTGACAATAATAACGATGTTTATGTTACCGGTGATTATACAGGCAATATTATATTTTTTGGCACACCAAATAACACCTTAAACGGCGCATTTACTAATCGTATTTTTTTAGTTAAGTATAGTAATAGCGGTAATTATTTATGGGGGAAAGAAGATGCCAGTAGCTCCTATGTATCATCTAAAGATGTGGCCTTAGATGTCAATCAAAACCCTTGCATTTTTGGTGAGTTTGATTGTAGAATGGATGATTATAGCATTTTGGCGGGTGGTACAGGTATGTTTAATAGCGTAGGTTTTCACGATTTATTTATTACCCAATACGATAAAACAGGAAACAGGTTATGGGCACGAAATTTTGGCGGTGCTTATAATGATTATGCGCACGGCATAGTTTTTACAAATAATAGTACACCCTATGTGTGCGGTGGTTTTAATTATAAATTATTTGTTGATACAAAATATAGTCCTTTTAGTATTTTAGCCCATACACCACCCGGTTTTGATTATTGGGTTTCATCACAAAACTGTAATAATTCTAACGCCTATTATTATCACACTACATCTGCCGGATTTAGTGATTGTTTTATTTTACATGGTGTAGATAGCACGTCTGCCTATTACGATTATTATTATAGAAATGGAGGGGGGTGCACTAAAAATTTTGTAGGTGGATGTATAGATGATATGACTTTTAATTGTAAGGATACTTTAACTTCATGCGGGCCAAAAGCTATTACGGCTAATCCTTATACCGGCGATATTGGAGGCGTTGGACCTTTTTACCATTACGCATGGAACACCGGAGATACTTTACAATCTTATTACGCAACTTCAAGTAATAATTATTCTTGTGTAATGACAACTATTGATGGTTGTTTTACTACACAAGATACTGTATATGTAAAAATAAACCCCTTGCCACAACCCCCTAATATAACCGATAACTTAGGGATTAATATTAACCAACCTCCTGCAACACACCCTATAATAGTATGTGGAGCACAAACTTTTACATTAACCGGGAGTAATATACAAGGTTGCACTTATCAATGGACAGGTACTGGTATTGTATCAACATCAAGTACAAGCTGTGTAGTTAATCAGCCTGGTTATTACTATTTTACTTTAACAAATGCTTTTGGCTGCACAAGTACTAATGATGTTCTGATACAATTTGATACGTTAAATCATGTAGGCCCTAAAACTAATATGCCCGATACATTTACGGTTTGCCAAGGGCAATGTTACTTTTACTTTATATACGATAGCATTTCAAATCCCACAGGCATTAATCCATATAATTGTTTTACTAGTTTATCAAGTGTAATAACTCATAGTACAGTAATTGGTTCAACATCTTGTCCAGGTGATAATTTATCTCTGCAAATTTGCCCTAGCACTACGGGGTGGATTAACCTGAATATCATCTATATTTTTTCTAGCCTTTGTGGAAAGGATACCGCGTATTTTCATAAACAGGTTTATGCCATTGTAAAACCTAACCCACCACTGCCTACTATTATAGTAAATATTAGTGGTAACACATTGCTCTGCCCGGGAGATTCGAGTTTATTAGTAGCAACTTATACGGTCAATCCAACAACCCATATTTTTATCAGTACATCAAGTCACAATTCTGCTTGGATACAAGCTGGGGGTAGTTTTGCTTTTCAGGTAACTGCAATTGATACGCTTAACGGGTGTACTAGCATCAATAATGGAGGTCAATATGTATCTGCGTCAACCACTCCCAATCCTTATGTTAGTATCAATCCAGCTAACGGCATAGTTTGTCCTAACGATTCGGTAGAATTAATTTGTACTTATCCAAACGCAGTATCCTGGCAATGGTACGGACCTTCGGGTATTTTAACGCCAACTACCTCTATTATATATGAACATATACCGGGCTTTTATTATTGTATAGCCACTAACGCAAGTGGATGTAAATTAACTTCGAATACGGTTGAAATAAAAAATTACGACACCCCTTATTTACTTGCTTTACCACAAGCCGTTGTGTGCCAAGGGCAAACAGTAACCCTACAAGTAATAAGCGGTGATACTACTGCTATACATTGGTTGCCCCCTTTAAGCGGGGGAGGCACTATTAGAACCGTTTCGCAAAGCGGCACATATTCTTGTACAGTAACCATGTGTAGTATAACAACTACCTGTAACATAGTAGTTACCATATCTCAGCCTGTTGCTCATATAACAATTGCAGGCTCAACAACTATTTGCCCGGGCGATTCGGTTTTACTTACAGCTAACGCAGGAATGATTTCATATTTGTGGTTGCCTACAAATCAGCAAAACGATAGCATATATGCTTATGCTTCCGGCACGTATGTTTTAGTTGCCACCGATGCAAATGGTTGCCAGGCACAGGATAGTATAAAAGTAACCTATAACCCCAACGCTCCATTAGCACCTACCACCACCAGTGATAGTATTTGTTTTGGTTCTCAGGCTCATTTACAAGCTGCTACTACAAGTACAAATACGATACAATGGTACTCGCAAGCCTATAGTGGCTCCGTTATTAATATTGGAAATAATTTTACTACTCCTCCTTTATATACAAGTACAACTTATTACATTTCGGTTGACGATGCTTCGGGTTGTCATTCAATAAGGACTCCTGTTAATGCTTATATAAAACCAACATCAATTGCACCTATAATATCAGCAACAAATACTTCGCCCTGTTTTGGCGATACTATTTATTTGTACGCCAATACTGTTGCAGGAGCTCTTTATAGTTGGTCAGGTCCAAATAGTTTTAGTTCATCACAAATTAATCCTCAAATAAATTCAGCCACAACTGCTGCAAGTGGTACGTACTCCTTATTTATTAGCGGAAGCGGTTGTATAAGCCCTATTGATACAATAAATATAAACGTAATAAAAATAAACACACCAATCATTGTAGTTGGTAACGATTCTCTTTGTAAGGGAAGTTCTTTAGTAATACAAGGACAATCATCAAGTACAGGTGTAAATTATAACTGGACAGGTCCAAATAGTTTTACTTCATCTAATCAAACTTTTATAATTACTAAATATTACCAATGCAAACGCCGGAACTTATACGCTACAAACAAATATTGGGGTTTGTAAAAGCAAAATTGATACAGTACAAATTGTAGTAAAACCGGTTCCTAATGCAGTTATACATATTAAAACCACCTTATGTACCGGAGATAGTTTGATTTTATCTGCGGTACCAACTCCAACAACAGCGGTTATAAGTTGGACCGGGCCTTTAGGCTTTCAATCTAATTTAACTACGCCAGTAATTAAACCTGTAACTATTGCTAATAGTGGCTATTATGATTGTTACAGCAATTTAAATGGTTGTGTTAGAAAAGATTCTATAAAAGTACTTGTAAATGCTATGCCCGGCTCAATGGTAAGCGATACTTTTATTTGCGGAAATGGAGTAAGCATTAATGCAACATATCCAAAAGCTACAAATTATTTATGGAGTGACGGGAATACAGATTCTGTTCACACACTTAGCACATCGGGTACCTATTGGGTAACTTATACGCTTAGCACCACTTGCATTTTTACTGATACATTTCATATTAGTATAAAAGAAACTTTATTTACAGATACAATTCCTAATATTGTTACTCCAAATAATGATAACAAAAACGAGTTTATTGATTTTGGAAAGTATCAGTTTTCAACTTTTCAAATAGAAATATATAATCGTTGGGGAAATAAAATTTTTGAAAGCTCAGACCCAAGATGTATATGGAGCCCTACCTGTGTTGATGGAACTTATTTTTACATTATATCGTACAGGATAACATGTGGCGCAGAAAACGACTTAAAAACTCTACGAGGTTTTATTTCCGTAATAAGGTAATTCGTTTTATGTCCATAGTGTTTAATTGGCAATCTTCTATTAAACAATAATAAGTTTATTGCTGAGTTTTTGCTTATTTTTGAGCAACTAATTAAAACAATATGAAAAAAACACTATTTACTTTAAGCATTATTTTTTCCTTATGCACAAAGGCTCAAATTCTTAATCCCGGTTTTGAAACCTGGACTAATGATACTTATGTGCCAACAGCTATGAACCCAAATAGCGGAAATGGTACTACAGGTTGGTGGGATTATAACATTTTTAATAATTCAGCTGTAGGAAGCAGCCCACTATCTGTTTTTAGATGCGATACCGCGCATTCGGGTTCTTATTCAGCAAAAATTGAAACTGTAATTTACACACCCACTTCATGGAATATTTATAAGGCCTGGGGCGTGCCGTATATAGGGCATAATTATTATGACACACTAGGCATTTTATATAATGGCTTTGTAAATGAAACAACATCTACATCGCATCCTGGTTTTCCGTTCACGCAAAAAATAAGTCAATTCAGTTTTTTTTATCAGTACAAACCAAACGGAGTTGATACGGCAGAGTGTAGAGTTTCTTTGGTAAAACATGGAGCAGTAGTTGCCGGAGGGGTTTTTAAAACAAATGTAACTACAGGGTCTGTTTGGCAGCAAGCTACAATTACCATGTTTTATGTAGATACATTGACACCCGATACTATGTATGTTTTATTTAGCTCTTCGTCGCTTGATAAAAAACCAAAACCAGGAAGTATTTTTTTGGTTGACGATATTAGTACATCTCTTCCTGCCGGTATAGAGCAGATAAAAAGCATAAGTAATCAGGTAACTATATATCCAAATCCTAGCAATGGTAATTTTATGGTGGAAACGTCTGTAACAACTCCACAATTGTTGGAGATGTTTGATTTAACAGGAAGGTTAGTTATTAGTAAACCTATAATAAGCAAAACAATTATAAATGGTAGTGATTTGCAGGATGGCGTGTACAATATTAAAATTACTGGTAGTAATAATGTAACAAACAAAAGAATCATTATTGCTAAATAAGTTTTGGTTAACCTAAAAACAAAAACAGCTGCATAAAAATATGCAGCTGTTTTTTTTATTTTGTACCTTAAACTTATAACCCTAAAAATAAAGAACAAATATTAAATTACCTTACTAAAGTAAGTGTGCCATTTCTTTTGTAGTCTTTCCCATCATAACCCGTTGCTTGTAGAATATAAAAGTAAGTTCCTTCCGTGGCGTGGTTTCCGTTATTCATTACTCCATCCCACGATTGGTTAGGCGCTTTAAGTGTGTAAATTAATTCGCCCCAACGGTTATATATATCGCAGTTTAAAAGATTAATTCCGGTACTTGTAATAAAGAACTGGTCATTTATGCCATCACCATTAGGTGAAAAAATGTTTGGAATAATAAGTACTTCAGTAACATCAATTGTAATTGTTTTTCTTGCTGTATCACTGCAATTACCAACACCATAAGCAACTAAAGTAACTGTATAAATGCCTGTAGTAGTATAAGTGTAACCAGGATTTACCTGAGTAGAAGCCCCTGTATTAGCTCCAAAATTCCATCCGAAAGCAGTGGCACTTGCCGATGATGTGTTACTAAATGTAACAGCCAAAGGCACTTGCCCTTCAATTATACTTGGTATAAAGTTTGCCGTTACAGCGTTAGAAGCCCCTACAACAAAGCCTGAACCGTTACTAGTATCTCTACACAAGTTAGCATCAATTACAATTAAACTATATGTGCCAACACCCACGTTTGTAAGGTTTAATGAATCGCCTACAGTAGCACCACTTGAATTTACCCACTGATATGTATAAAAAGGCGTTCCGTTATTTACAGTCAAACCTAAAACAGCTCCGTTGTTTTTACCACAATGAGAACTATCAATAGTTGCATTACCTGTTATTACAGGTTTTGGATATACAGTAACAGAAACAGTTGTTGTTGCCGAGCTTTTGCAACCCGCAGCCGAAGTATCGGTTATATAATAAGTAGTTGTAGTTCCTGATGCTAAATTAGTTGGTGTATAAGTGTTACCTGTGTTAACAACAGGCAGGGTTAATGCCGCATTGTTATACCATACTAAAGTACCATTACCTGTAGCATTAATAGCAGGGATTGTACTTCCTTGACAAGCCATAACAGAAGAACCTGTAGTTACGGTTGGTGTGCTTGGTGTTGCATTTATAGTAACAGATACTGTAGCCGAATTAATGCTTTTACATCCTGCTGCAGATGAGTCAACTAAATAATAAGTGGTTGTTCCAACAGGTAAGCCTATTGGCGTATAAGTTGTTCCGGTATCTACTACGTTTGTTAACCCTCCATTATCATACCACACTATGGTGCTTGCACCACTTGCAGTAATTGCGCCAACGGTTTGGTTTTGGCAATACGAGTATGTTGTTGGACCAACTACTAATGGTGTTGCAGGTGTTTGATTTATAGTAACAGAAACAGTAGTAGTTCCTGCACTCTTACATCCTGCTGCCGATGAATCTATCAGATAATAAGTTGTAGTGCCTAATGGTAATCCTGTTGGTATAAAAGTTGTTCCTGTATCTACAACATTGGTTAATCCTGCATTACTATACCAAACAATTGTACTTGCACCACTTGCTATAATTGCTCCTACAGTTTGGTTTTGACAATATACATTATTGCCTGCACCAACCGTAATGGTAGGTGTTGCTGGAATTGGATTAATGGTGATAACAACAGGAGTAGAATCACTGGTACAAATACTACTGCTTGCTGTTACATAAAGTGTACTTGTAACCGCAACACTTGGTGTAAACGGACTACCTGTTCCAATTTGCGTTGTTAAACCCGGGTCAGAATACCAAGTAAAAGTACCTGTTCCGCTAACCGAAATAGGATTCATAGTTTGTCCTTGACAATAAATATTATTAGCTGTATTAGTAGTAACTATTGGCGCTGCAGGTACACTATCTACCGTAATGGTGATACTGGTATCGTGCATGCAACCCGTTAACGTATTTGTTACCGCAACTCCAAATGTTCCTCCACTTGTTGCGGTATAATTTGAAGTAGTTGCTCCTCCAATAGGAATTCCTGCTTGATTCCATTGATAAGTAAAGTTTGCTCCTATAGGGGCAACATTTAAAATAGTTGATGTGCCTTTACAAAAATGATTGTTACCACTTATAATTGGTTGTGGTGGCGCATTTACTGTAAAACTAAAACTTGTATCGTTAGAGCATTTATTTGTATCAGACACTGCAAGTCCTACTGTATAAACTCCTGCCGGATTAACGTTAGTTATCGAATAACTTGTTCCTGTAGATGTTCCCGCAGTAGTTGTCCAGGTGTAAGTCATGTTTGGATTAGGAGATGGTATACTTAAACGAATAGTGTCTCCTGCACAAGTGTTAGTAGGATTACCTGTTATTGAAGGATTAGCAGGGGCATTAGCTGTAGGTAACGAAATTGATTTTTGCGATATACAACCATTGGCGTCTTTTACTTCAACTACATAATTACCTGCAGGTATATTACAGTGTTGAGAGTTATTAGACCAAGTTGTACCATTATCCCAAGAGTACTGATATGTTCCCGGAGCTTGTCCGGCAACATTACTGATACAACCGTTTGCAATTCCTCCGCATCCGCCGGGTGTTAAAGAATCTGTTGCACTTATAATGGGGAGTGGATTAATAGTTACCACAAAAGTTGGTGGTGTTATAGTACTTGATGAACAACCTGTTGTAGTATCAGTAACAACGGCTGATATAGTACCTGTTTGTTGCGTTGTTACGGAAGGTGATGTGTAGGAAGAAATATTAGTTGTTCCAGTTGCCGCTATACCAATATTTATATTGGTGTTACTCCAATTAACAGTAGTACCCGGTGCTGAATTAAATGTAATAGCATTAACAGTTACCCCTGTACAAACAATCTGACTGTTACCACCACCACTAGAAACTATAGATATGGTTGGTGTAGGATTTACTGTTATTAAAATAGAATCTTTTTTTGTGCATCCATTAGCACCTGAAGCTGTTACTACATATTCGATTGTAATAGTTGGTGTAGCAATTACAGGCGTTCCGGTTGAGCTACTTAAACTACCTGATGGAGTCCATGTGCAAGAGGCTATTACTCCGGTTACTGAAAGTGTAGAACTACCACCCATACATATATGTTGAGGCACTCCATGAACACTAATATCAGGTGGTAAATTAACCGTAACTGTTGCGCTTGTTGATGAACTTCCACAACCGGCTAATGTTCCGGTTACACTATAAACAGTTGTAGTAGTTGGTGTGGCTATAACAGTAGCAGAAGTTGTAGTATTAAGTCCTGTAGCCGGAGTCCACGTGTACGAAGTTGCACCTGTTGCAATCATAGTTGCGCTATCTCCTAAACAAATTGTATAGGCCGATGATGGCATAATAGCTATAGTTGGCGTTGGGGTTATATTAATTGTAATAGAAGAATTATTTGTACAACCATTATTATCTGTAGCGTTTACTGTATAAGTAGTTGTAGCTGTTGGCGTGGCAACAACCGAAGTTCCGGTTGAACTACTTAAACTTGCCGCCGGACTCCAAGTATATGTATTTGCACCTGCTGCTGTTAGCGTTGATGTGTTTCCGGCACAAATGGTTGTTGAAGATGCTGTAAGCGTTAAAGTAGGTAAAGGGTTTGTGTTTACTGTTATAGTTTGATTATTCTTACATCCATTATTATCGGTAGCATTTACCGTGTAAATAGTAGTAGCTGTTGGTGTAGCAACCACAGGTGTTCCGGTTGAACTACTTAAGCTTGCCACAGGGTTCCAGGTATATGTATTGGCACCTGCTGCTGTTAATGTTGATGTGGTGCCTGCACAAACGGTTGATGAAGATGCAGTTAATGTTAGTGTAGGCAAAGTGTTTACATTTACTGTTACTGTTTGGCTATTTGTACAACCCGCTGCACTGGTTGCATTTACTGTGTAATTGGTAGTAGTTGTTGGTGTTGCGGTAACAGTTGCTCCAGTTGCACTACTCAAACTACCTGCCGGGCTCCAGGTATACGTACTTGCTCCGCTTGCAGTTATTGTTGTGTTACTTCCCACACAAATAGTTGGTGAAGCGGCCGTTAATGTTAGTGTTGGTAATGGAGCTATTGTTATGGTAACTGTTTTATTATTGGTACAATTATTAACATCGGTAGCATTTACAGTGTAAGTAGTTGTTGTTGTAGGCGTTGCTACCACTACTGTTCCGGTAGAGGCACTAAGTGTTGCTGCCAAAGTCCATGTGTAGGTGTTAGCACCGGCAGCTGTTATTGTGGTAGAACTTGCCGCACCACATAATGTGGATGAAGTTGGGGTTAAGGTTAAAGTAGGTTTTGAGTTTACAACAACAGCTACTGTTTTTGTACTAATACATCCACCAAAAGTACCTGTTACAGTATAAGTAGTAGTAACTGTAGGCGATGCTGTTGGTGCGGCACAACTAGTACAACTCAATCCTGTTGCTGGTAACCAAGAATAACTGCTTGATGCACCACTTGCTGCTATAACTGTTGAGCCTCCTGCACAAATAGTATTGGATGGAGCAACGGCAATTGATACAGTAGCACCTGCACCTGTGTACTCAGCAATGTACCACATATTATTAGGAGTATTAGGAGGATCTGAAGGAAATTGCCCCCCTGCATATAAAACTCCATTAGAAACCGTTAAACAAAAAACATCACTTTCAGTAGCTCCACCACAAGTAGTTGACATAGCCGACCAAGCACTACCATTCCACTGAGCTACAAATAAACTTGTATTAGCTCCTCCAACGGTTCCGGCTTTCATAAAATCACCACCTGCAATTAGGTTTCCGTTATACATAGTTAACGCAAATACATTAGCTTGGTCTCCAAATGTATTATCTGTTGGAGTAGACCCCGAACCAGGCCATGTCATTCCTGCTCCTAATGTAGACCAAGTTAAAGAAGTTGTGTTCCAAGCCGCAATATTATTGCAACCAACTGCATTATTTACTTTATTAAAATCTCCGCCTACATAAACCGTTGTTCCGTCATTAGTTAGTGCCATTACGGGAGCATCCCAAGTTGCCGATGCCACATTTTGAGGATTAACAACTGTAGTATTAGAAACCCCAATTTGCCCACCACCACTTATGGTTGACCAAGCTGCTCCGTTCCACATAGCAATATTATTTGCAGTAGTAGCACCATTAACAAAAGTAAATCTTCCTCCTACATATAATTTATTTGAAAAATAAGTTAATGCGTAAACACCTGCATTAGCCCCTGGAGGCGAGCCACCGGGTACACCACTAACTCCAGCAGTTCCGGGGTTTATAGCCGACCAGGTTGATGAACCAACATTCCAAGTTGCAATATTATTCATAGTAGTACCATTAGCAGTTAAAAATTCTCCACCAACGTATAATGTTGATGTAGAAGCATCAACCGTTAAAGCATAAACAGTTGCACCAGAGCCTGCAACCCCAGTACCTAATGTAGACCACGTGTTAGTACTTGTGTTCCAACAAGCAATATTATTAAAACCGGCAACACCTCCTGCTTGAGTAAAACTACCACCAATGTATACATTATTACCACTAACTGCTAGAGCATATACATATCCGTTTACGTAACAATTTGCATTTAAGTTAGCTACTATTGTTCCATTCCAATATTGAATATAATTTTTAGCGCCACAACCACCTGCACCTGGGCTATAATTCATTCCAAAATATATTCCGGTATTAGTTACATCAGGAGTTACGGCATAAACTATATCGCAAGACCCAGTACCCAAATTAGACCATTGCGCATTGGCGCGAGGCAAAAAGAACACCATTAATAATAAACAAATAACAAATACTTTTTTAAACGATGGCATCGAACTTGTTAATTTGAAAGAGTAGTTTTTATTCATGTTTATTTTATTATCGTATTTGATTGATATAAAAATTAGTTTTTAATTATTTTACTTATATGACTATAACCAATCTCATCTATTGAAATTTTTAAATAATAAATGCCATTTGATAACGCATTTAGTGTTGTACCAATAGTTTGATTTCCTGCTGAAATATTTTGAGACTCTTCACTAATTACACGACCGGTAATGTCCATTACCTGCAAATTGCCTTTGGTGTTTACAGGCGAGTACAAATCAAAATTTATATTTTCGTTAGCCGGATTTGGATGTAAATTGCTAAACGATGCTCCTTTTGATAAATAGTTTACAGATATAACCTTAGAATATTTAAACTTTCCATTATAATCAGTTTGTTTCAAGCGGTAATAATTTATACCCACTGCAGGTTCTTCATCAAATGCGCTATAATTTAGGTTGGTAGTACTGTTACCCGCACCTTTTATTTCATTAATAGACGTAAAACTTGTTCCATCAAGTGATTTTTCAATAGTAAAATAATTATTATTGCTTTCACTTGCAGTAGCCCATTCTAATTTTGTTTTAGTATTTAATTGTTTTGCAGTAAAGCTGGTTAATTCAACAGGTAATATTATTATACCTGTAGACCCATTATCAATAGCCCAATAAGCTAATTTACCAGGTACAGCACTTAAATAAAACCTTAGCCATGTTGTAACATTAGTGTTTGTATTAATAGTTACTGACTGTATAGCATGAGTAAAAGGATTTGTCGATGAAAGAGTTACACTATATGTACCAACCCACTCATCATTCCAATTAATTAAGTCGCTTGAACTTTGTAATTTTAAAATTACCGTATTAGATCCTGAAATGGCATTATCACCATTAATTTGCAGCGATTGTTGCCAAGAGAACTGCATAGTATTAGTTCCATTCGTGTTAATGGGATAGGATGTTACTGTAGCTAATTTGGTAACTCCAATACCGTAAACTTCATATTGGTCTCCAGCAAAAATTAGTTCGTTACCGGTACCGCCCGCTAAATTAAGACCATATGCAAAACCTAATGCAGCATTATTTATAGCCCAATCTCCCTCTGAACCTGCGCCATGTGCCATCCAATTTGTACATGCAGTAGTTACATTTGATACCGACCAATCCTCTGTTACTGGGGTTGCCACCGGTGTAACAGCTCCGCAGATGTAATAATTTAGATTTAATGTTTTATTAGTTCCAAATTTATTGGCTGGATAAACATTAGCAGAGATATAGTAAGTTGCCGTAACAGGACAAACAAATGTTAAACTTGATTTAGAAGGGCACGCGCCTTCATCATTTGCAGCAACTAATGACCCTCCGGGTGATGCACCACTATAAACATTTAAAACAGCGTCTTCGTTATTTGTAACAGCATTACAAAGGGCGAAATAATAACAAACGCCAGCTGTACCGGTAAAACTCCAATAAGGAACAAGTCCATTTGGATTAAAACCAGCCGTTGTTTGAGATATGGTTGTAGGCGTTATAACACCCTCATTAGTAGTGCCAGCTATGCTCCATTGAGCATTAGCTTTATCGTAACCAAAAAAAATCAACATCAAGGTCATAATAGATGGAATTAAAAAAAATCTATTTGTAACGCTTTTCATACTTTATTTTAATTATTTAATAGTTTGATTATTGCAACAAGTCTGAATTAACAATAACTTGATATAATCGTAACATTTCAAAATTAAGGTAAGAGCAAAACAATTGGAATAGAGTGATTTACTCATTTACATGAGATTATTACCCTATGTTAATAAACGGTTAAGAAAGCAGCTTAAAATGGCTATTCTATGATATTATTTTGGATGGCATAACGTATAATACCGGCTATATTATGAACATCTAATTTCTTCATAATATTGGTGCGATGATTATCTACAGTGCGTGAGCTAATAAACAATTTTTTACTTATTTCGGTATTAGATAAACCCTGAGCAATAAATTTAAGTATTTCAATTTCTCTGGTAGATAAGGGAGTGATAGGGGTAATTGTATTTTGTTTAGATAGAATATCTTTATATTCAGGTTTAGCAATAGATAATGCAATATCAGCGCTTAAATATTGTTTACCATCTCCTACCTGTCTAATTGCCTTATATAACTCATCTTTACCTACCGATTTAAGAAGGTAACCCGATATACCTGCATCCAGCATTTTATTGATTAATGATTTTTCATTAAACATAGTAAGCGTTATAATTTTTACTGTAGGATAAAGTTTCACTATTTCGCAAGTAGTTTCAAAACCATTCATTACAGGCATATCTACATCCATTAATACAATATCTGCCTGCTGACGAGCCAATTTATCAAGCGCCTCTTTTCCGTTAAGTGCTTCCCCAACAACCAAAATATCTCCAAATTCTTCTAAAGAAGATTTAATTCCATCAATTACAATTTGATGGTCATCTACTATCATGAGTTTTATTTTCTGCATAAATATTATATAGGTATTTTAATGGTTGTTATAGTTCCCTTTATAGGCGATGGCTCATATAAAACAGTTCCGTTTAATGCCTCGGCACGTATCGCTATATTCAACAACCCCATACCTGTGTTACCTGTTTTTGGAATATGAGCCTTAGCTGTTTGTATATCAAAATTAAATTTTATTCCGTTATCTTCAATAATTACAATTAATTGTTTACCCACAATGTGCAAATGAACATTAATTTCGGTTGCCTTTGCATGTTTCAATATATTGCTTAAAATTTCCTGAAAGATTCTGAAAACACCAATTTTAATATGCTCGTCAAAGTTTTTACCATTAAGAAAAGATTCGAAATTGTAGCTTATCCCTGCGTTTTTCAACGTTTTATCTAATAAATCGTTAATAGCACCGCTAATTCCTGTTTCATTTAATGTTCGGGGCATCATTTTAAGGGCAATATTTCTCAATTCGATATTGGCATCATCTACCATTTTTATGGAGTCTTTAACATTAGAAATGCCCAATGAAGGTAATTTTTTTTCCGCATACTTGTCTGCCTTTTCTAAATTCATTCTTAAAATAAACAATAGCTGCCCAACACTATCGTGCAAATCTTTAGCAACGCGTTTTCTATCTTCTTCCTGCGCATCTATAATGGCTTTTGTGCGCATTTTCTGCTCATCTAAAAGCATTTGATTGAGTTCCGTTTTTTGTTTAGTACGATAGCGATTATAAAAAACATAGCTTATTAAAAGCACGATGATAATTACCGATATAGAAACAATTACAACCGTTAACAACCTGAAATTTTGTTTACCGATTTGTTCTTTTTGATCTGCAATTTCTTTTTCTTTTTTTTCTGTTTCGTATTTTGCCTGCATTTCGGTAGTTTTTGCTACCATATCAGTATTAAAAATAGAATCTTTATAGAGCGTATAATTTGTATAATTTTCAAAAGCGTTTTTGTAATCATTTACACCTTCATAAGCACGAGAAAGGTTATAATAAACATCTTTTATATGGTTTTTGTTCCCGGTTTCTTGCAACAAACTCTTCGCATCTTTTAAATAATCTATGCTTGCCTTATATTGTTTTTGTTCGGTAAGAATAGCACCCATATCGCTTAACAACTCGCCCATCCAAATTTTGTTATTAGATACTTTTAAAATAACATAAGACCTTTGTAAAACCAGCATAGCTTTATCGTATTTTTTTGTTTTTTTATAGACTGCTCCAATTTCACTTAATGCGCTTGCTACACCAATACTATCACCAGTACTATATGCATTTTGCATGGCTATAGTAAGTGCTTTATTATGGAAAACAAGTGCCGAATCATCTTTATTAAGGCACATAAAAGTGTTGCCGATATTATTTAAAGCTACAACAATTTTATCTTTTCTATTTAAGGCTTGCACAGCATCTAATACTTTTTTATAGTACTCTAAGGCTTCGCTATATTTTTTTTCGGCGGTCAGCACCCCCCCAATTCCATCACAAGCGGCAGCAACAGAATATTTATCCGGTTTCTGATTTTTATCTGCAAGCTCTTCTTGAATTTTTAAAGCAGTAAAATAATTTTCTAAGGCTTTATCATAATTACCCTGGCTATAATATGTGCTACCTACATTATTATATGCATTAGTAATAAATTTTGTATCACCTATTTCTTCATACGTTTTTAAAGAAGCAAGGTGGTTTTGAAGTGCCAGTTTGTAATTGCCCTGATTCCAGTAAATCAGCCCCAGGTTGTTGTATGAAGTAGCAATATCGTTTTTGTTTCCTATTTCTAACCTCAGTTTTAAAGAAATAGAAAAATATTCAAGCGCTTTTTCATAATTACGTTGATTGAAATTAATTATACCAATGTTGTTATACGAATTGGCTACTCCCTTTTTAAAATTTATTTGTTTGGCTAAAGCCAAAGAACTGTTACCGTATTGCAAAGCGTTGCTAAAATCACCTGTATTTAGATACTCTCTACAAATACTATTCAGATGAAATACTTTATTTGTATCGTCTTTATCATTAATCAGTAAGTGTTTTAAGCTATCTAGAGAATCAAAAGCGTATATATGAAAAGACAGAAGGTATAAAAAAACAGCAACTGTAACCGTTATTTTTCTGCTAATCATATTAAAAGGCTCTTTTATAATAGGTGAAAAGTAAAAATAAATATCGTTACTATTATTTATTCTTTTAGATAAAAATTATAAAAGATTATTTTATGAGAGTAACTGTGCCTGTATATTGATGTAGCTTGCCAAAAATATCATTTAATTGAACTTTCCATACAAACACATCTTCTTGCACTACGCTACCTTTTGAATTTACTCTTCCATCCCACCCCTGATTAGGGTCTTGGGTTTTAAAAACCTGATTACCCCAACGGTCAAACACCCATAAGTTGTATGTATTATCGTTCCAGGCCTCACCTATAGGTAAAAATTTTGGATTTATGTTATCATCGTTAGGAGTAAATGCATTAGGTGCATAAAAAGTAAATATGTCGTTTATGGTTATTGAAGTTTTTAATGTATCGCTACAACCTTGTTGGCTTTGTGCTATAAGCATTACCGGATATAAACCAATAGCACCATAAATATGGGTAGGGTTTTGAGTTACTGATGATGCTCCATCGCCAAAAGTCCATTGCCAACTATTTGAGTTTATCGACTGATTATAAAATGACACTTGCGGGTCTAAAATATTTATTGGGTTAGGCGAGAAAGTAAAATCTGCTTTAGGAACGGGGAAAATAGTTACAAAATTATTTTCGGTTACTGTACTTGCACAATCAATATTTGTTGTATACGAAAGACTTATTGTAAATGAACCTGCAGTTAAGTAACAATGCGTAGGGTTTGGCAAATTAGATGTTGTGTTATCACCAAAATTCCATAACCAATTTACCAAACTTGGAGGGCTAGAAAAAGTAACACAGATAGGTGCGCAACCAGAACCCGGAGTAGGTAAAGGAACGATAGGTGGTGGTGTAACCGTTACCATACCTGTGTCGTTTGCAGGGGTAGCGGTACAACCATCACTTACTGTTATTGTATAAATTGTTGTGCTTGCCGGAGATACAACTATAACGCTTCCGTTTAGACCACCGGGCATCCAATTATAATTATAGAATCCATTTCCACCTGAAGCAGAAGCTGTAAGTGTAGCCGTGTTACCAGAACAAATATATGCATCACCAACTGATACTTGTAATGGCGGATGAACAGCTAAAACTATTGAAGTATCAGTTACAGTACATCCATTTATATCAGTAACTGCAACTGTATATGACGCGGCTGAAGTAATAGAAACAAAATAAGGATTGGTTGTACTTGTTCCGTTATTCCAATTATAAGTATACGGAGATGTACCTCCTGCTACAATTGCGTTTAAAGAATATGATTGGCCTGCACACACTAAATCACTATTTACATTTACAGTAATATTTTGCGGCTGAGTTATGGCAACCGTTGCTGAAGTTGTACAACCAATGCTATCAGTTACTAAACAGGTATAATTTCCGGCAGAAATATTTGTGGCTGTAGCATTTGTTCCTCCAACCGGAGACCACGAATATGTAAATGCCCCCGTCCCTCCACCCGGTGTAACCGTTGCGCTTCCGTTACCTAACCCATGACAAGTAACACTATGTGATGTAACTGTAGTTGTAATTGCAGGAGAATTAAGAACCGTTAATGTAGTTGTACCTTGACAACCATTAACATCTGTTCCCACTACCGTATAATTTGTACTTGCACTTGGAGTTGCCACCACCATACTACCTACCGTTGAACTTAAACCTGTACCTGGCGACCAACTGTAAGAACTAGCACCATTAACAGTTATTGTTACAGATGTGCTAGAACATATAGAAGCATTATTAACTGTTATGGTTGGCGATGCGTTAATTGTTATCGTTGACGTTGATGGTATAGCGGCACAAGCACCTACTCCGCCTGTTATCGTATATGTAGAAGTACTTGTAGGGGTTGCGACAACAACACTTCCTGTTGTGGTGCTTAAGCTTGTTGCAGGTGTCCATGTATAAGTAGCTGCGCCATTTGCTGTTAAAGTAGCTGAAACACCAGCACATAATGTTACTGAATTTACTGTTATGGTAGGATTAGATACAACCGATATACTAACAGTATCTACTCCGGTACAAGTACCGGCACTAACTGTTACTGTATATGTACCGCTATTTGCAAGGGTTGCACTTGCAATAGTTGGGCTTTGAACATTGCTTGTGTAAGCTGAAGGTCCACTCCAACTATAACTTGCACCTGCCGTTGCATTTACGCCTAAATTAATTGGCTGACCTGCACAAACTAATGATGTGCTTGTTGTAGCTGTTGCTGTTGGCCCAGAGTTTACCGTAATAGCTATAGAGTCTGAAGAACCGCAGCTTCCACCAATAACATAGGTTACAGTATATGTACCAACTCCTGCTACTGCCGGATTAAATATGCCTATATTAGTATTTGTTATTCCTGTCCCGCTCCATGTTCCACCTGCTACTGATGCAGTTAAGGTTACAGCAGCTCCCCCACTACAAAACGGACCAGCTGGTGTAATGGTAACGCTAGTAGAGTTTGTAACTGTTACACTTATACTACTTACTGCCGTACACCCGTTAGCAGTTACTGTTACTGTATAAACACCGCTGTTATTTACAGCAGCATTATTTATAGTAGGATTTTGAATGTTACTTGTAAATGTATTTGGACCAGTCCATGCAAAAGTGGTTGCGGTAGTTGTTACACCTAAATTTATTGGTTGCCCAATACAAACCAATGCCGTACCTGTTGCTGTAGCAGTTGGGCTTGTGTTTACAGTTACAGTAGCAGTAGTTGTTGAAGAACAAGTACCCGATGTTCCGGTAATGGTATAAATAGTTGTGGTTGTTGGATTAGCATTTACTGTTGCACTTGTAGTAGAACTTAAATTTGTTGCAGGCGACCAACTATACGTTGTTGCCCCACTTACTGTTAATGTTGCTGTGTTACCTGAGCAAATAGTAGGACTATTTACTGTTAAAGTTGGGTTAGATGTTGTACTTACACTTGCTGTGGCAGTTGTTGAGCAGGAGTTTGCATCGCTAACTGTTACCGTATAATTTCCTCCCGCCAAATTATTTGCTGTGGCAGCGTTGCCTCCGCTTGGTGTCCAGGTGTATGTGTAACCTGATGTGCCTCCAGATGGAGTTACCGTTATACTTCCATTATTTTGTCCGCATGATGCAGGTGAGGTTGCTGTTATGCTGGCACTTAATGCCGATGCCGGTTGCGTTATGTTTACTGTTATGGTACCAGTACATGCTCCTGATGTAACACTTACGGTGTAAACTCCTGCTGCTAATCCACTTTGTGATGCTCCATTCAAACTACCCGGTTGCCAAGTGTATGTATAGGTTCCTGCTGGTGTTGCTGTTACGGTTCCTCCTCCTGTATGTGCACCAAAACAAGTTACACTAGTAGTAGCCGTAACTGATAATGTTGGTGGTGTACAAGCGCTACATGCAGGCACTGAGGCTAATGAAGTTACTGTATACGTATTTCCAACAGCATCTGTTATAATTAATGGATAAGTTGCAGGGGCTGCAATAGTATTTGTATTAGTAGCAATGGTAGTTAATGATGTTGTTACAACTCCCGGACAAAAAGGGCTACACATGCCACCAAAACATCCGCTGCAATCAGTATAAGTAGTTGCTGTTTGCCAAGTGTAACCAGGTGTACCACCCGATGCGGTTATATTACCTGCACTTTGACAAACTGTTAAAGTAGCACATGGGTTTACTTTTATTTGAATAGAATCACTTCCGCATGCAAGGGTATAAATAATAGTATGTGTTCCTGGTCCGGCCGTTGCAGGATTAAAAACACCCGATGCGTTAACACCTGCTCCGCTCCATGTTCCACCTGGAGTTACAGGGGTTAGGGTTACTGATGGTGCAGTTGTACAATATGGGCCTGCCGGACAAATAGTGGCATCACAACAAAATAGAGTCATAGGATTACAGGCTGACATGTTGATGGATTGCACATAACCTGTTCTGGTTGTAGAAGCTGATGTTCCCGTAGCTCCGCTAACAATAACGTTACCTCCATAACTTACTGCCACGTCATATACCGCAAAGGGTAATGCAGTGGAAGAAAGTTGATTTAAATTGGCATCGTATTTTATAACTGAATTGCCTGAACCCACATACACATTGCCGCAACTATCAATATCAATTCCACTATTCCCTGCCTGATTAAGTCCGCCACTAGCCGTAGAAATTCCGCCGGGTATAGTAGCTGTAGCTAGAATAGCACCGGAACCTAATGCGCGTTTGTGTATAGTTTTTCCGTTTTGTGTGTAAACAAAATTTCTGTTAGCTCTAATAGCCATGATGCCCGCATTACCATTATTAGGGCGATAATTTTCACATTTATAGCCAAAATCATACGTGTGATTTAACTTAAATAAAGTACTTGCGGTAGGGCAAGCCGAAAAATTTTGATCTATGGCCCCCATAGAATCTAAAGTCAAATAATAATAGCGAGCATTATAAGATGAAGTTACAGAACGTACTTCATCCGGATTATTTATTCCAAAACCTCCTGCAGTTGTATAACCAACATTTTTTGTACTGGTAACACTTCCATTTGCAGTGTTAATGTCAAAAATGGTTCCATAACCAAGCACAGTAGGAAAAGCATTTAAACGAGTACCACCAACCACTAGTTTTGTTTGGTCACAGTTAAAGGCAATGTTCCAATATTCATCTGTACTTCCACCTGTAACACTATATACTTGTGCACCTGCCGAATTTACTTTGGTGATTGCAGCTGTTGAACCACAGGTTACATAAGAATTACCGGCCAAATCAGTTGCAAAGGTTCCTAACCAATCACCATTATTTCCACCAACTGAACCTGTATCATAAGCCGTTGCAAAAGTCCATTGTAATGTACCCGTGGCATTATATTTTAATAATTTCATAGGCATATCACCACCAATAATGTATATGTTACCCGCTCCATCCTTTTCACACTCCCATACACAGTTTGAGTTGGCAATAGTTGGTGTTTGAACCCAGGGGTCGATGACTAAAGTTTTGCTTTTATCATATCCTTCTAATTGAAATGAAATAGTTTTACCATTTTTCACAAACTTCGATGTGATGGAAGATGATTTATTATCTGCATAAAAACTTTGTGGTGCATGTTCAATGATGTCATCAAATTTGGTAGAGATATGAATTTCTCCATTGGAATTTAGTTTTACTCGATTTGAGTAAGTCATTTTTATTTGAGAAACATCAGCACCCGGATGAAGTATAAAGGAATATTTTATTCCATCAGTCGGATGAAAAACATACTCTATATCTATATTGGGATATAGATTTTTGTAGGTAAGTTTTTTGTAACCATAAATGTAATTTTCATTTTTTTGTACGCCATTTTCATTATAAGCGTAGCTAAAATATTCATCTGATTTGTTTTCGGTAACTATCTCTGCATGTTCATTAGCGCCTTCCCACACCATGCTTACTATATCTGTTTTATAGGAAACAGTTTTTTCTTCTCTTTCTTTCTCTAAAAACTCCTTTTCGTTTTTAAATTTTTCTCTTTCTTCTTCTCTGTCTCTTTTTTTCTTCTTTTCAATAAAGCTGTACACCAGTCCTTTTGGGGTAAAGTATATTTTGGTTGTGCCTGCATCATACGCATAATTAACAGTCGATTTTAGGGTGCTGGAAATCGGCAATTTAAACTGCCCCTTGTTTTCTATGAAAAATTTGGAGGGTTGCCAGATGGTTGACCAACTAGAAGGTGAACTATTATTAAAAGCTGTGCCTTGAGATTTGACTAAAGCACTTAAAAATAAAAAAATAAAAAATTTCGTTTTAGTACTAGCTCTATTCATCAACCGTTTTGTTTTTTTAATTACTAATTAGCTAAACAATTATAAGTGAACTCTAAATTTAAGAAAATTACTAAATATGCCAACTTTAATAGCAAACTCATCGGTTCAAAATAGAGTAAACAACTTATAAAATTAGGTTGTTTACTCTATAATAAAACTCTATTATTGCCTCTTACAAAAAAAGGTGGCTTGATTGTTGTTTATCTTAAAGTTATAAAACAGGTAAGTTTACACAACAAATAGTAAACATGGAAAAAGAAGGTGATATAAAAAAGAATGTTTGGCAAAACATTTTCCGGCTTATTCGCCCATACAAAAAGGGCTTACTAGGTGTTTTTATTATAAGTCTTCTTAGTACAACTGTAACACTTATTCAGCCGCTTATATATCGCGAAGCCATAAATGACATTGCCGGACTTTTTGTGCAAGACGCACGAAATGATGTAAAACAAGAAATGGGAGTTGACCCCGAGACAGATGATAATCCCATAACCGGTTTTTTTGAAAAAAAACTAAGTCCTGCCCATCAAGATTCAACTCAGCAAATTACTGCAACTGCACCACGTGTTAAAGTACCACATAAAAACAATAAAGTAGCCCCGCGTACTGCCAGTGAGGCATTTAATACATTAATGTTGGCAGTTGTTCTGCTATTTATTATAAACATCATTGGTCTTATTCTTTGGCTTATAAGCGACAATATGAATGTGCGTTTATCAAGCAGCATCGAAAAAAATTTCATTCACAACACCTTTCGACATGTACTTAGATTGCCGCTTTCTTTTTTCTCTAAGCGTTCCAGTGCAGCCCTCCATAGTCAAATCGATCAATCAGAACAGGTATCAGAAATCATAAATGTTTTCTCTAAAGAAATCTTTCCTGAAATTATTAGTCTAGTTGGCATAATCATTATTATGTTTTGGCAAAATACAACGCTGGCCTTCTTATCGTTATCTATAGTTCCTTTCTATTTAATTATTGCTATACGCTCAACCAAAAAATTAGAAATGAGCTTATCGGGTTACTACGAAAAATGGGAGGAAGTATCTGCACGCATGCAAGATGCTTTGGGCGGCATAAAAACCGTAAAACTATCGGGAGCCGAAGAGCGCGAAGTGTATCGTTTAGATCATCAAGCAACAAAAGCTTATGCCGATTATACTAAAAGATCGCTACTTGCAAACAGATATGCTTTTTGGGAAATTTTTCTCACACATATTTCTACTGCATTGGTGCTTGCCTATGGTGGTTATCTAACACTTAAACACAAACTAACACCCGGTGATGTAGTTATGTTTGTTGCCTATCTAGATATGCTATACAACCCTATTGATAATTTAGCCAGTATATGGGCTAATGTGCAACAAAATGTTACATCCATAGCGCGCGCATTTAAATTGCTTGATGTACAAGCAGAAGAAAAAGTGGGTAAAGAATTACAAATTACCAAAGGGCTTATTGAATTTAAAAATGTTCATTTTTCTTATGTTCCCGAAAGAGAAATTCTTAAAGGTCTTTCGCTTACTGCACAACCCGGTAACATAACAGCCATTATTGGCACTTCGGGTGCAGGCAAAACTACTACGGTAGATTTAATGCTTAAACTATTCGAGCCTCAAAGCGGTACAATTTCTATAGACGGTCAAAATCTTTCGGAAGTAGATGGTGCTTCTGTAAGACAAGGCATAGGAATGGTATCTGCTGATGGCGCAATCTTTAGAGGAACCTTAGCTGATAACATACGTTACAAAAAACCAGATGCTACTGATAAAGAAGTACATGATGCGGCAATTGCTGCAGGCATGAGTGGTACACTTGCCCGCTTAACCGATGGCATAAAGACTAAACTTGGCGAAAACGGTTTTGGTTTATCTGTAGGCGAAAAACAACGCGTACAAATTGCGCGGGTAATTGTTTCTAAGCCACACATTTTAATAATGGATGAAGCAACCGCTAATCTTGATTATGAAACCGAAGCAGAAGTTAAAAAAACAATAGATGCTATACGGGTAAAAAATACTGTTATCATAATTGCACATCGTTACTCAATGGTAAAGGATGCTGATTATGTTTTTGTGTTAGATGATGGCAAAGTGTTAGAAGAAGGCAAACCCAATGATTTAATAAATAAAGGGGGTTGGTTTGCCGATTTTGCCAATGCGGCTAATGATGAAGAGGAGGAAGTTGAAGAAGAAGATTCCGAAGAACTAAATGAAGGGGAAGAAGGAGATTAATTACAAAGTCTACTCTCTAGTAGATAAAGTTTCTTCAATATTTTTTAATTCTATAATAACATCTGCATCTTCCGGCTCAAGCTTTAAAGTCTTTTCCATTTCTTTTTTTGCATCAACTAATTTACCTTGCTCTTCATAAAGCAAACCTAAATTATAGTGTGCATGTGCATTATTATCATCCAAGTGTAATGCCTTTAAATAACATTTTTCTGCTTCTGATTTTTTTTGTTGCTGATCGTAAAGGTTACCTAAGTTTATATAGGTTACAGCTTCTAATGTATCTAGTTTTATAGCTTCATTAAATGCATCTTTCGCTTCTTTAACTCTTTTCAAGGCAGCTAAATAAACACCATAACTATTTAGTATAGCTACTCTATCTATTTTCTCTTGACCTTTTTCCATTTTTAAAAGAAACTGGAAATCTACATCTTGTATTTCCTCAGGTGGTTCAGCACCCCAAACAGGATTATTGCCTATTGTATTTACTTTTGCATTTAATCTTTTCACTTCTATATCCAAACGTTTATTTTCGGAAAGCTCGTAAGCTTTTGCATAAGCTTGTTCCGCAAGATCATATTTTTCTTCCGCAAAAAAATCATTTCCTAATTGCTCGTACTTATTAATTACTTTTCTTGATTGGTATCTGTCGTATTGGTCTTGAACAGACGGAAGTAAAAAAGCCAAAATCATAACCGATGCACTACCTGCTCCAGCCATAAAAGTCCACATTTTATTGTACGATGTTTTTTCAGTTTCCATTACATAAATATTTTATATAATATAAAGGTAACAATTCTCTTTCTATCAAATACACAATCGCTATACTGAAAAAATGCATTAACCTTTCTTAACAACACATTTAGTTGTATGGCATAGTAATTGGCTTTCCTGTTATGAGGTGCAATTTAAAGCCTCACAGCACATGAAAAAAACAACATCAATAGTGCTTACAATTGTCTCAGGTCTTTCGTTTAAAGTAAGTACAGCCCAAGACATAGTGCAACTCCCCTATGTCGTTCAGCCCGACACAAATTATGTAAATAAGGATAGTACTATGTATTGTGAAACACCTTACATAGAATACAATTATTATTTCCGTTCTCACTTTTGCAATTCCATTTTTCGATATTGTTTTCCACGCAGATATTTTTATCTCACGCACCCGGGCTTTCATCATGGCAGAGGTTTTCACCACGATTATAATCAACATTTATATTATGGTCCACATCAGGTAACCGATTCTAACGGACACCGATTAGCAAGTGCAAATTCGAATAGTGGTTCTCCACGCGGAGGTTTTGGTCACTTTGGTACTACTCACTCTATAGCAGCATAGCTTATGAAAAGGAACGTAATACAAACCCGACCAAACTGGCAACAAAAAGTAGAAAAGCTCGGTTTCAATTACCATACACTTGATGGCGCAACCTATTGGGATGAAAGTGTGTATTATGAGTTTAATTACAAGCAAATAAATACACTCGAACAAACTACAAACGAACTTTATCGCTTATGTTTAAAGGCAGTTGATTATGTTATAAAAGAAAACTTGTTCGATTGGTTTTTCATTCCCGAAGAATTTATTCCACTCATTAAAAAAAGTTGGAAACACAATGTTCCTTCTATTTATGGCCGTTACGATATTTCGTGGAATGGTGATATAAACACTCCACCTAAAATGCTTGAGTTTAATGCCGATACCCCCACATCGTTGTTTGAAGCATCGGTAATTCAATGGTTTTGGGTTAAAGAGTTTAATGAACAGTACGACCAATTTAATTCTATACATGAAAAAATTATTTCTTCGTGGAAAAAAATAAAACCTGAATTAAAAAATAAATCATTGCATTTTTCTTGCTTAGATGAATTTCCTGAAGATTTCATCAATGTAAGTTATTTGCAAGACTGTGCCACACAGGCAGGTATAAAAACAAATTTTGTAAGTGTACCCCATATTGGTTGGAACGGACAAAACTTTACAGACGAAGAAGAAAATAAAATAAGTCACATTTTTAAACTATACCCTTGGGAGTGGATGATGAATGAAGAATTTGGCCAACATATTTTAAAAACAAATACCACATGGATAGAGCCTTCATGGAAAATGATACTTAGTAACAAAGCCATTTTACCTGTTTTATGGAAACTGTTTCCTGGTCATCCAAACTTATTAGAAACATATTTTGACGACCCGGAAGGAATGACTTCTTATGTAGAAAAACCATTATTTTCTCGAGAAGGTGCTAATATTACTATTATTGAAAATGGCATAGTGACTACCGAAACAAAAGGTGAGTATGGCGATGAAGGTTTTGTTTATCAGCAATTACAAAAGTTACCCGAGTTTGATGGAAACTTTCCTGTACTTGGTTCTTGGGTTATTGGTGGACAAGCCGCGGGCATGGGTATACGTGAAACCACTTCATTAATAACAGATAATTTTAGCAGGTTCATTCCACACGCAATCATTTCTTAAAACATAGATTCAAAAAAAAGCCATTGAAGTTTTTCTCCAATGGCTTTTTAAAAATTTCAATCTCACTATCTTACTAGCATCACGGTACCTTGTTGTTTATAGGTTTGACCATCTAAACCTTTTGCCACTAACATGTACAAATAAGTTCCTTCAGGCGCTTTATCTCCGTTTGGTGTTATACCATCCCATCCTTGGTCAGGAGCCGTAATGGTATATAACAATTGCCCCCAACGATTAAAGATATCACAATTTAAACTTTCCATACCCGTGTTAGGAATAAAAAATTCATCGTTTTTACCATCGTTATTTGGAGAAAATACGTTTGGAATAATGAGCGTAGTTGGTACGTTAACTATAACGGTAATTGTATGTGTATCAGAACAAGCTCCGTTTATAGCCATAAGTATAACCGTATAGGTTCCTGCACTTGTATAGGTGTTAGTTGGGTTAACAGCCGTAGAAGTATCCCCATCACCAAATGACCAAGTATAGTTAATAGCTCCAACAGATGTGTTAGTAAAGCTGACAGCTAACGGAACAGTTCCGGTAGTTGGATTTGAGTTAGCCATGCCCGCTTGAATAGCAGCAGAGGTTGGTACCGTAAAGGTTGAAGAACCACCCGTTATATTTGCTATACACCCATTTGCATCAGTTACTTGTAAGCTAAATGTGCCGAGCCCCTGGTTGCTTAATGTAGGTTGTGTTGATACAACTGCACCTGTTCCAACATTAGTCCATTGATAATTATATGGTGCTATTCCACCAGATATATTACTATTACTTAAACCATTAACACCACCTGTTGGTTGCCCGCAATTAGCCGTGGCTACAGTTGCACTACTAACACTAAGTGTTGGTGTTTGATTAACCGTTAAAGTAAGGGTTAATGGAGACGAAGAAACACATCCATTACCTGTTCCAGTTACAGTATAAACCGTAGTAGTTATTGGATTAGCTGTTGGACTTGCTATATTAGCATTATCCAAATTAGCTGCCGGAGACCAAGTATAAGTACTTGCACCACTGGCGGTAAACATTTGCGAAACTCCACTACAAATGGTATATGAATTTGCAGTTAAACTCAAACTTGGAACTGCTATTATATTTACAGTCACCGTTGCAGGAACTAAATTACTACAAGCGTTTGCATCGGTTCCGGTTACACTATACACAGTTGTGGTTGTTGGGCTTGCGGTTGGATTAGCTATATTACCATTATCAAGTGTAGCTGCCGGTGTCCAGGTATAAGTACTTGCACCGCTTACTGAGAATGTTTGTGAACCTCCATTACAAATGGTGTACGAATTTGAAGCTAAAGAATAAGTTGGCAATGGATTAACATTAACCGTTACTGTAGCCGGAATTAAATTGCTACAAACATTTGCATCGGTTCCGGTTACACTATAAACAGTTGTGGTTGTAGGGCTTGCGGTTGGTGTGGCAATATTTCCATTATTTAAAGTCGCCGCCGGAGTCCAGGTATAAGTACTTGCTCCACTGACAGAAAGTAATTGTGAACCTCCGTTACAAATAGTATACGAACTTGATGCAAGCGAATAAGTTGGTAATGAATTAACAGTTAGTGTAACTGTTAAAGCAGGGCTTGGCGCGCAACCACTGGCAACTCCATTTACTGTATAAACAGTGGTAGTAGTTGGATTAGCTGTTGGGCTGGCTA
>Ga0207046_10026_pt1 | contig 40076 bp, 41 predicted proteins | sample Alteio_BWMinCont_66_FD_153303 | JGI IMG/M metagenome (GOLD analysis project Ga0207046, IMG submission 153303) | Enriched cells from forest soil in Barre Woods Harvard Forest LTER site, Petersham, Massachusetts, United States -... | ecosystem: Environmental > Terrestrial > Soil > Temperate forest >...
CTCCCCGGCTCGCAGCGGTTGCGGCACGATCTCCTCAACGCGAATGTCCTCGCGTCCGTGGAGAACCGCCGCCTTCACGCCAGAAGTTTTTTCACAACTTCACCTTCCACATCGGTCAGCCGAAAATCGCGGCCCTGGAAATGATACGTGAGTTTCGTGTGATCGAACCCAAGCAACTGCAGGATCGTCGCGTGGAGGTCATGCACCGGCACGGGATCTTCGACGACGTTGAAACCGAAATCGTCCGTCTTGCCGAGTGTGAGGCCTGGTTTGATTCCGGCCCCCGCCAGCCACATCGTGAACGCTTGCGGATGGTGGTCGCGCCCCATGCTGCGCCCAGCCTCTTTGTTGGTTTCCACCATCGGAGTGCGGCCAAATTCGCCGCCCCAAATTACCAGAGTGTCCTCAAGCAATCCGCGTTGCTTCAAGTCCTTGATCAACGCGGCGCAAGGCTTGTCCGTCAGCCCGCATTCTTTTTTGATGCCTCCCGTCACGTCCGAGTGATGGTCCCACGCCTCATGAAAAAGCTGCACAAATCGCACGCCGCGCTCAACGAGCCTTCGAGCGAGCAGGCAATTGTTTGCAAACGAGCTCTTGCCCGGTTCCGCACCGTACATCTCCAATGTCTCCTTCTTCTCGCTGGTAATGTCCATCAATTCAGGCCCGCTGGTTTGCATCCTGTAAGCCATCTCGAATGAATTGATGCGCGTGGCGATTTCCGGGTCTCCCACGGCCCCCAATCGCTCCTCGTTCAATTGCTTCAACGCGTCCAGCGACCGGCGCTGCATTTCCCGGGGACAATTTGTGAAATCGGAAGCGCGGTCGATGGGTGGAATAACGGCGACCGCGTTGTCGTCGCCAATTCTGCGCCGTGCGGAATTTGCAGTTATTGCAAAAGGGGACAGGAAAATTTGTGCGACGACCTTCTTTTTCTCAATGGCGCGTACGCGGAGTCCATTGTCATCCCGGCGCGTTTGGTTGAAAAAAATATGCTGCGTCTCGACGCCCAAACGCGCTTTCGCGATGCGGCGCTGACGGAGCCGTTGGCCTGTGTGGCGCATGGTTGGGAGGAAACCAACGCCCATGCGGGTGACAGCGTGCTGGTGATCGGCAGCGGACCAATTGGTTTGATGTTCGCCACGGTGGCCTGCAAGGAAGGTTGCCGCGTTACGATCGCTGGGCGTGGCAGGCGTCTCGAAACGGGCCGCCAACTTGGCGCACACCAAATCATCGAAGCCGATGGACAAAAAAGTTATCGCGAAGCCGGCGAATTCGACGTCGTGATCGAAGCGGTGGGCAAACCTGAGGCGTGGGAGGTGGCGACGCGGTCAGTGCGAAAGGGCGGGAAAGTGAATTTTTTTGGCGGTTGTCCGGCAGGAACGACGGTTTCGCTTGACACGAATCTTTTGCACTATTCCAACCTGACGCTGTTCTCAAGTTTTCATCATACCCCGCGCGCTATTCGACGGGCGTTGGAATGGATAGAAAGCGGCGTCATCCAGGCGCCGCTGTTTGTCGATGGCGAAACGATACTCGACGAATTGCCGGAGCTGTTCCGATCAATGGCGAGCGGCAATCGGGCAGTGAAAACTTTTGTAAGAACGGCTGCTTCCAATTAAGAGCCAGTGAAAGACTCTATTTCGGTTTTGCCCAACTCATTGGAGATTGCTTGCGGAGTTGAGTGAGTACCCGGCCTGTGGCGTCCAGCATCTGGATTTCAACCGTATCTGCGTTAAAAAGGTCGGGCGAGGCCGCGTTTTTTGGGACGGCGATTCTGACCAATTGCAAGCCAGGCCCGGAAGAGATTGGAACATCGTCGGACGAAAACCAATCCGCGGTGGCCGGCGTGGCCGAATCAAAGATCCGAAGACGAAGCGCGCCGGAGGCGGATTGGAGATTATATTTGACTGTAACGTAGCCGCTAAACAAATCGTTCTGCTTGAAACTTTCGATTTCGAGCATATTGCCAGACGTGGCGGAAGCCGGGGCAGTGGGCGCGCCCGGCACGCGCCAAACAAGCATCATTGTGCCCTGGAAAATGTAGGATTTTTCGCCGGCGGCGTTCTGAAGGTAAATCCAGACTTTGTCAGTGGGAAGTGTGGCCCGTTTGACACCTTGCGCGGCGGCGACGTTGAGTTTGACGGGAAACATGACAAAATTGCGGCTGCCTTTTCCTATTTGAACGGGAGACGAGGAGAAGTAATCGGAAAGCGCGGGATCGTCCGTGCTGGCGAGATCGACGCCCAGCCGAGCCGGGCCATCATCCTTGGAATATTGATATTCGACGGCCATCATCATCTCAGTGCGGTCGAGATTTCGGTTGACGATGTCTATATTTGTGACCCTTGTTCTGGTTTTTGGCGAGATGATGAAGGCGGGTTTTGGGGGAGCGGCGGTCTCTGCCGGTGCAGCGGTTGCAGTTTCGCGTTGGGCTTTGGCTTGCGCCTCAGCGTTTGCCTTCTCCTCGGCAATTCGCTGTGCTTCGGCATCCGCTTGGGCTTTGGCTTTCTCGTCTGCTAAACGTTTTGCCTCCGTCTTGGCAAGGGCCTTTTCATCGGCGAGTCGTTGAGCCTCCAATTCGGCTTTGGTTTTCTTTGCGGCGGCTTGATATGCTTCGGCTGCCGATTTTTCGTCCGCAATGCGTTTTGCATCCGCCTTGGCTTGTTGTTCCGCCAATCGTTTGGCGTCCGCCTCTTGTTGTGTTTTGGCATCGGCATCGGCATTGAGGCGGGCATCACGAGCGGCTTGCTCGCTTCTGGCGCGTTCTTGAGCGATGCGTTGATCTTCTTCTGCTTTCAATTGCGCTTGGGCCGGAGACGGTTGGGAAATGGAATTACTAGCCATCGCTGCGGACGGGCTGCCCCACTTGATGGATTTTGAAAATATTCCCTGGCTAATGACTGCGTTTCCCCCATCGGTCAGCATCAAAATGCGAACGTGGTCGGTGGTGAGTTCGGCGGGAACGCCTGGCTCATCGTTAAAAAATTTTACCCTCAGCGAAACCGTTCCGCGTCCGGAGCTGATACCGACCGGATCGGCGCCAAACCAATCGGAAACCTTTGGACGCTTTTTATCGGTGATGACGGGCAAGAGCCGCGCGGAAGAGCCGCTCAACCCGTCATATATAAAATCGACCGTGAGAATGGCCTCGGTGCCATTGGCGGATTGTCTTAGAACGCGGAGGTTGGCGAGGCTGCTGCCGGCAAATGACTGGAGCTGCGGCGGTGCAATCAAAATGGGAGTCGCGTAAACAGCCAGGGGAAACAACATCAACCCGAGCCATCGGCTAACGCGTTGTTTCATGGGAGTTTTTCGTGACTAAGACTCTGGCGCGGCGTTCGAAATCTGTCAAACCAAATTAAGCCGGCTTTGACACTCGAACCAGCAAGGGTAATTTGTGGGAGTGGCGATGAACCCAATGCCGGAAACTCCCGATAGCTGGAACCTGCCGTTTGTGGAACGGCTGTACGCGGATTTTGTGCGGGACCCTTCCTCGGTCGCTACGGATTGGCGCCGGTATTTCGAACAGATCAGAAATGGCGAACGCGCGGAGGCGCCGCGGCTTGCGCCGGTTTTTCAGGATGGCGATCAAAGCACGGCGGCGGACCTGAAGGGGTCGTTGCAGTATCGTGTCAATCAATTAGTGCGCAATTACCGCGTTCGCGGCCACAATCTCGCCGCTGTGGACCCTCTGGGACGGCCACGCCCAATCCCGCCCGAATTGGAAATCGGGTTTTACGGTTTCTCCGAACTGGACATGGAACGGATCGTCGATTGCGAGCTTTTTCCGCCGAACTGTCCCCGGACTGTTGCTGAAATCATCCAGCAACTCCAGGATACGTATTGCAGGTCCATCGGCGTGCAATACATGCACATTGATAACTCCGCCATCCGGCGATGGCTGGAGGAACGGATGGAAGTCTCGCGCAACCGGGTGGAATTGACGCGCGAAGAGCAGGTGCGGATTTTTACGAGACTGACGGACGCGGTCGCGTTCGAGGAATTCATCCGGAAAAAATTCGTCGGCGCGAAAAGTTTTTCGTTGGAGGGATGCGAAAGCTTGATTCCACTGCTGGATTTGGCAATCGAGAAAGCCGCGGAGCAGGGGATCAAGGAAATTGTTTTGGGCATGGCGCATCGCGGGCGGCTGAATGTGCTGGCGAATATTTTGGGGAAAAGTCCGCGCCAGATTTTTCGCGAATTTGCGGACGATCCCAAAATATTTCGCGGGCACGGCGATGTAAAATATCACCTCGGTTACAGCAACGACTGGACTTCAGCCAAAGGGCAGCGCCTGCATTTGTCGCTCTGTTTTAATCCGAGTCATTTGGAATTTGTAAACCCCGTGGCGCTCGGTCGCGTTCGCGCCAAGCAGGACCGTTTCAAGGCGACCAAGGGAGCCGGCGCCACCGCTGACAGCATGGCTGACAGCGGGCCGTGCATGGGACTGCTGATTCACGGCGACGCAAGTTTCGCGGGGCAGGGAGTCACTCAGGAGACGCTTAATTTAAGCCAATTGGCCGGATATAGCGTGGGCGGGACAGTTCACGTAATTGTCAACAATCAGATTGGTTTTACCACCTCGCCTGCCGAAGGGCGGTCGAGCACTTACGCGACCGATGTGGCGCGGATGCTGCAAGTGCCGGTTTTTCACGTAAACGGCGAGGACCCGGAAGCCGTGGCGCAAGTGGTGCGTCTGGCGATGGATTTTCGGCACCACTTTCATCGGGACGTTTTTATTGACATGTTTGGCTACCGGCGCCTTGGGCACAATGAAGGTGACGAGCCGTCGTTCACGCAACCGGTGTTATACAAGGCGATCAACCGCCGGAAGCCGGTGCGCGAGGGCTACCTCGACCATCTGTTGAGTCTGGGAGAATTGACGCGGGAGGAGGCTGACGGCATCGCCCGGGCGCGCTATGAGGCGCTGGAGCGCGAGCTTTCGCAGGCGCAAAACGAGGCCTTTGCTCCGCCCGCCGAAAAGGTTCAAGGCATCTGGTCCCGCGGACAATACATCGGTGGCCCGGAGAAACAGGCCGGCGACATTGCGACGGGCGTCAATCAAAAAAAGCTGGAGGAGTTGCTGCTGCGGCAAACGGAATTACCGGAAAATTTTCATCCGCATCCCAAGATCAAAAAATTCCTCGAAAACCGGAGACGCATGGCGTCGGGCGCGGAGCCGTTGGACTGGTCGGCCGGCGAAGCGTTGGCGCTCGCGACTCTGAGCACGGAGGGGTTTCGGGTTCGTCTGAGCGGGCAGGACAGCGGTCGCGGAACATTCAGCCAGCGGCACGCCATTTTGTACGATTACGAAAACGGCGAGCCGCGCATTCCTTTGCAAAACCTTGGCGAGAAACAAGCGCCAGTGGACATTATCAACAGCCCATTGTCCGAGACGGGCGTGCTCGGTTTTGATTATGGATACAGTTTGGATTGCCCGGACGGATTGATTTGCTGGGAGGCGCAATTTGGAGATTTTGTCAACGCGGCGCAAGTGATTATCGACCAATTCATCGCCAGCGCCGAGGACAAATGGAATCGGCTCAGCGGAATTGTCCTATTGCTGCCGCATGGGTTCGAGGGCCAGGGACCGGAACATTCAAGCGCGCGGTTGGAGCGCTTTCTCAATCTTGGCGCGCTGGACAATATCCAGGTGGTTTATCCCACGACGCCGGCGCAATATTTTCACTGTTTGCGAAGGCAGGTTTTGCGGCCATGGCGCAAGCCGCTTGTGGTGATGACGCCGAAAAGTTTGCTGCGCGAGGAACGCGCCGTTTCGACCTTGCAGGAATGCGCCGAGGGGAAGTTTTCGAAAATTATTGGCGACACATTTGTAGAACCTGGCGCGACGCGCCGCGTTTTGATGTGTTCTGGAAAGATATATTACGATTTGGCGCAACAGCGGGAAACTCTCCAACGCCGGGACGTGGCGATCCTCCGTTTGGAGCAGCTTTATCCGCTGGATGACATTTTGCTGCAAGCGGTGCTGGCGCCGTACGGCGAGAAAACGCCGGTCTGGTGGGTTCAGGAAGAACCGGAAAACATGGGGGCATGGCGCTTTTTGCGGGCGCATTTCGGCGAAAGCTTGTTTGGTCGGAACCCATTCGGCGGCATCCGGCGGCCGCCTTCGCCGAGTCCGGCGACCGGTTCGTCGCGCATTCACAAAAGGGACCAGAAATATTTGATCGCGCAAGCGTTTGCCGATGTTTGACAGTTGCGTGTTGCAAATGAACTCTTTTAATTGACTATTAGACCATGGCTATTGAACTGAAAATACCGTCTGTGGGCGAATCGGTGACCGAAGTGGAGATCGGGCAATGGCTCAAGGCCGAAGGCGACGCGGTGGCGAAGGACGAGAACGTCGTCACGCTGGAATCCGAGAAGGCGACGGTGGAATTGCCCGTGCCCTCCGAAGGGACATTGAGCAAGATTCTCAAGAAAACAGGCGAAAAAGCCGCGATCGGCGAGGTGATTGGTTATATCGAGGCCGGCCAGAAAACCGAGACAAAACGGAAGCCAACGCCGCAGAATGCACCGGTTGCGGAACGTCCGGCAGCGGCTGCTGCTGCGAGTCCTCCAGCGCCTGTCGCTCAGCGTTCCGTGGAAGCCCCGCGCGCGATGCCATCTCCTCAGCCATCCGTACCCCAGCCTTCACAGACGTCCGAAATTTCCAAGCCTGCCGATTCCCAGACTGAAACTCCACGTACGCCGGACGTTTCGCGTCCAGCATCTTCATCTTCGGAGGGACGCCGGGAAGAGACCGTGCGAATGTCACCGTTGCGCCGCGCTGTTGCCCGCCGGTTGGTGGAAGCGCGGCAGCAAATGGCGATGCTCACCACTTTCAATGAGATCGACATGTCATCGGTGATTGCGTTGCGCAAGGAGTGCCAGGAAATTTTCACTCGCAAGCACGGCGTCAAACTGGGGTTTATGTCGTTCTTTGTAAAGGCGGCGGTGGAAGCGTTGCGTGCGCTTCCACAATTAAACGCATCGGTGCAGGGCGAAGACATTGTCTATCATAATTATTTTGACATCGGTATCGCGATTGGCTCCGAGAAGGGGCTTGTGGTGCCGACACTGCGCGACGCCGGTCAGATGAGTTTCGCGCAAGTGGAAAAGGCCGTGGCGGATTTCGCGGCGCGGGCGAAGGAAAACAAGCTCAAGCCTGACGAATTGCAGAGCGGGACCTTCACGGTAACGAACGGCGGCGTTTACGGCTCGCTGCTTTCCACGCCGATCGTGAATCCCCCGCAGAGCGGGATTCTGGGGATGCACACCATACAGGAAAGACCCGTTGCCATAGGGGGCGCTGTGGTGATCCGCCCGATGATGTACGTCGCCTTGAGTTACGATCACCGTATCGTCGATGGAAAAGAAGCCGTGACATTCCTGGTGCGAATTAAGGAAATGATTGAGAACCCCGCGCGCATACTTCTGGAGATTTAAAACCCGCCAACCACTTCATTATAAAAATAACTTGTCAAACCCGTGAACGCTGGTAGCTTGTGCGGCCTGTTTATGAAAGCGAATTTACATCCGAAATACGTGGAGTCGGAAATCCGTTGCGCCTGCGGCAACGTGATCAAGACTCGCTCCACCAAACCGACCATCCTCGTCGGCATTTGCAACGTTTGCCACCCGTTTTACACCGGCACGCAAAAATTTGTCGATACCGCCGGGCGCGTCGATAAATTCCAGCAGCGAATGGTCAAGACCCAGGCCGCCCAGGCCGCCCAGGCCGCCAAGAAAAAGAAAAAATAGCTTCGTTTTTGTTCACCCGCCCGCCGAAGTGTCCCTTCAGCGGGCGGGTTGCATTTTACCGGGGCCAAAATGAATCTTCGACCCTACATCGAAAAATTCGCCCGTCGTCTCGAAGAAGTTGAAGCTGCTTTGAGTGACCCGAAGGTTTTTGACAATCCTGCGAAGTCCCAGGAATTGTCGCGCGAATACGCCCGCCTCAAAGAGCAGGCCGAGGTCGGCGGACGCTACCTGAAAACCGTGGACGAACTCGCGCAGCATACGGAATTTCTGAAGACGGAACCGGCCGACTCCGAGTTGGCGCAAATGGCACGGGAGGAAAATACGCATCTCGAGGCCGAGGAACATCGCCTCGCCCGCCAGGTGCAAATGGGTTTGGCGCCCCCCGATCCGACGGATTCGCGGAATACAATCATCGAAATTCGCGCGGGGGCCGGCGGTTCTGAATCAGCGCTCTTCGCGGCGGATTTGTTTCGCATGTACACGCGTTATGCGGAAGGCCGCGGCTGGAAAATCGAACACATGGACAGCAGCCCGTCCGATCTCGGCGGATTCAAGGAAGTGATTTTTGGCGTGACCGGCTCGGATGTTTTCAAGCGGCTCAAATACGAGAGCGGCGTTCACCGTGTTCAACGCGTGCCCGCCACCGAAGCGCAAGGCCGGATTCATACCAGCACCGCCACGGTCGCAGTCCTGCCCGAGGCGCAGGAAGTCGATATCGAAATTCGGCCCGAAGACCTCGAAATTAATGTCTGCCGCGCGTCGGGCAAAGGAGGGCAGTGTGTCAATACTACTGATTCCGCCGTCCAAATCATTTACAAGCCCACTGGCATGATCGTCCGTTGCGCTGATGAGCGTTCCCAGCAGAAAAACAAAGTTCGCGCGATGACCGTATTGCGTTCGCGTTTGCTTGAGGCTAAAATCGCCGAAGAAAACGCCAAATACGCCGCGCGCCGCAAGGAGCAGGTTGGCACGGGTGAACGGAATGAACGGATTCGCACTTATAATTTCCCGCAAAGCCGCGTGAGCGATCATCGCATTGAGTTGACCCTTTACAATTTGCCGCGGTTCATGGAGGGCGACCTCGATTGTATTCTTGAGCCATTAATGGCGAACGACTTGGAAAACCGTCTGGCAGAAGTAAAATTGTGAATCCCAAAGCTTTGATTTTCGATTGCGACGGAACATTGGCCGACACCATGCCACTCCACTGGAAAGCATGGCAGGTCGTCGCCCAGCGCTATCAATTGCATTTTCCGGAAGACCGGTTTTATTTGCTCGGCGGCGTGCCATCGCGCGATATTTTGAAAATGCTCAGCGCCGAGCAGGGCCGCGAACTCGACCCGCTTAAGGCCTCACACGAAAAAGAGGCCGAATATCTTCCCTTTCTTTCCCAGGTTCAGCCTGTCGAGGCGGTGGTCGCCATTGCGCGTGAAAATTATGGCAAAATTCCGATGGCGGTTGCGTCGGGCGGCCTGCAGATGCACATTAACGCCGTCCTCGAACATCTCGAAATCCGGCATTTTTTCAACGCCGTTGTTACCAGCGAAGACGTGACTCGCCAAAAGCCCGCGCCCGACATTTTTCTCGAAGCCGCGCGGCGTCTCGGAGTGGAACCCCAATTCTGTCGCGCCTATGAGGACACCGACCTCGGCTTGCAGGCCATCCGTTCCGCCGGCATGGAAGCCGTCGACGTCCGCCTCATGCGCCCCGGCACCGCCACCCGGTAGGACGACGCTCCTTGGAGCCGTCTCTAATCCTAATCCTACTCCTTAATCCTAATCTCTCTTTAATTCCGGTAGAGCGAGCTTCGTGAGCCATCACATTCAACTTTTCCAGATCCCAATCCTGGTAGGGACGGCTCGCTGAGCATCCACAAAAACACTCACGCCTACAATCCCCTCGCCACGCTTGCGGGGAAAGGATAGAGAGGGTTTGTTTGCTCGTATTTGGCCACGCTTCATCTTAAATCAGTCTAGCTCCGTTAGGAGCGAAATCTTTGTAGATCAACCACGGCCAATGAATAATTAGCTTCGTCGGAGCGACATACTCCGAGCGGCAACAAGACAGATGTCCCCCTCTGGTTCGCGACCGGCGCCGAGGGGTCTGTAAGATTGGAGGGGACGATATCAAGGTTTCGCACGTCAATAGGAAGCTTGGTGACAACGTCATGTTAGCCCGATTTTTTAAAAATAAGTTGTCGAAGCAGATGGCCTTTCCACATCCAAAACCCCGATAGGAGAATGACTGGAAGGAAAACAAACCGAACAGCAGGGGCATACTTTGGGATCTGTTCAAACGGACTATAAATATAACCGACTATCGGAATGCCAAAGATAATGTGAATCCAGCGAAGAATCGAGCGTTTCATGGCATTACTAATCACTTAACCCCTTTCAATTAAGGATTTGTTGCATACATGTTTCAACCCTCGTTTTCTCCTCTTTGCCATGGTAGGTTATTTTAGTTTCTTTACTATGTCTTGTAGGCGGTTATGTGCCATGTTTATTCCCTGCGTCATGCCGAGTTTTAGCACCTGGTCTCTTTGTGCAATCGATTCATATATTACATGCATATTGAGTTTGCTGGCGTTATCAGTGAGTTGTTCAAAGTCTAAAAACTCAAGCTGGACGCCAAAAGGCGCGTTCTCCATTTCAAATGTCCGAATGATTTTCCGGTTCGGAACAAACTCATGGATTACCCCATTGGCCTGAAATACCACGTTCCCCTTGGCATCTCTCGTTTCATATCGGTAACAGCCGTGCTTTTTGCTTTCGAATCTTAGCGCTTTCGTTCCCATCCATTGCTCAACAATATCCGGCTCTGCATGCGCTTTAAAAAGTAATTCCAACGGTAAATCAAATTCCCTTGTAATCACCAATTCCTGTTTGCCATCTTCGGCACTGATCTTTGTTTTGTGTTCCATATTGCTCTGTTTCTAGGGTTTGTATTTTTTCATTATTGTTTCTAATTTATTAAACCTGTCATCCCACATTTTGCGGAATGGTTCAATAAAGTCAGCGACTTCTTTCATTTTCGTTGCATTGAGGAGATAGTAAATCTCCCTGCCGTTTTGCTCTGCCTTAAGCAATTCACACTCGGTCAGTATTTGAATGTGCTTTGAAATTGTTTGCCGCGATGATTTGAAATTGTCGGCAATGTTTCCTGGCGTTAATGCCTGCACCGCAAGCAATGCGAGAATTGCCCTTCGGGTAGGGTCTGCAATCGCTTGAAATACGTCTCTTCTTGATTCCATTATGCAGTTATCTGGCTGCAAATATATATGCAGCCATATGACTGCGCAACTGTTTTTTACAAAATATTTTTGGGAAGCGAAGTGAAAATGTAAAAAAAGGCCCGCGTCTGTGTCAGTCTACCCCATCCGTTTTCTTTTCCTGAGTTCGCCCTCCCGCCATAGTTTCCGAGCGAAGGCGGATGAGTTCCAAATTAATTCCCTTCATGCGCCCGATGCGAAACGGCAACGCTACTCTGTGGTCAGTGCGAGATCGTCAAACCGAATCGGCGTACCGGAATACGGCGCGCCCCACAGGGACGCCCGGCCCGGATGCGGTGCGTCTTTTTCATCCACCGCGATCATCCAGTCCGCCGGCTCCGGGTCTGATTGCCCCCACGCCTTGCCTTCGATTTTCCAGTCTTGGCCGCCAGCCGCGCGGACCTGCAATTTCAGCATCGTCCACGTGCCCGATTTCCACGCAAAAGGCACGTTGGTGATCGATTCGTCGCCCTTATAAATCTCAATCGCGTTGATCTGCGGCGACACCCGCAATTTGTAGCCGCTAGGCCCGTTGAGGCCGATGCCAAACCTTGGATAACGCCGGCCTTTCCCGGTTCCATAAATTCGCGCGCTGACTTGCACGCCCGCGTTCGTCGTCGGTCCAAAAAGAACGCCGAATGTATCCAGAGGGGCGCCCGGCAGTTCCAAATATTTATTCCCGTCTCCCTGTTTCACGGCGAAATCGCCATCGAGCACTAAAAAGTCCGCGGGGACTTGGTCAACCGTCGCATTTTCGAAATTATTCTCGTACAACGTCGTCGCCGCCAAAACCGGAAATCCCCACAGCGCCAAAACCGTCAATAATACAATAGATTTGTTCATCGTCTTACTCGTTCCGCAATGCCCGCAAAATTTCACCGCGCAACGCTATTCGCGCCGCTGCCCATGTCCAAAAAAGTCCGCTCGCAAAAACCAACACCAGAGTTGCGCACAATTCGCCATAAGATATTTGGCTGGATGACGAAAGCAAGGCAGGCAGCACGGCCATCGCGGCGGCGGCAAGCCCCAGCAACAATCCCGCGCATTGCAACACTGCGTGCTCTCCGATCACCAGCGATCGCAATATTCGCGGTCGATAACCAACTGCCGCCAGCAGCGCAAGTTCGGAGCGGCGTTCGAGAACGTTGCGCAAGACAACAACACCCAGCCCGGCGCTGCCGAGCAACAGCCCCAGTCCGCCCAATACCTGGAACGTATCCAGATATGTGTTTTGCACGGCGTTGAAAGCGTTGAGTCGGCCGGCGGCAGGCGTCAATTCCAGCCCGCGTTCCCGCAAAGCGCGGCTCAGTTCTGCGGCCGCGGCGACCGCGTTCGACTTCGGCAGATCGATCAGAAACATTCGATAACCGGTTTCGCCGGGAAAATGTGCGGTAAATTTGGATTCGGAGACGATCAGGCTTCCCTGCAAAATCGAATTCGCAATCGACCCGGCAATCGTAACGTCGAAAGGTTGTCCCCGCTCGTCCGTATAATTGACAGAATCGCCCGCTTTTTTGTGCAAAGCCCAGGTAACTGTCGCTTCGTCGCCAAGCGCCGGGACTCCTGGCTTTTCCAACTCAGCCCAGCCGTCCGGCGGCGTCAAAGTAAAGGAATGGCGCCGTGCCAATTCCCCGGGATCAACGCCGAACAAACGCGGCGTTTGCGCGCGGTTTAAGTTAAGGCAGCTTGCGTCGTCACCGTCATGCACCCGCATCGAAACCACCGAAATCCCGCGAACGATATTTTCATCGATGCCAAAAAATTGACGGCCCATTTTGGTGTTGAGGTCTTGGACAACTGGCAGCGCCGATTCTCCAATGTACGCAAATCCCCCCGTGCCGGAGCTTCGCCGTTCGCTCTCCTGCCGCGCATCCAGTTTGTTGGCCTGGACCGCGACGATCACAAACAGTCCGCAGGCGAGCAGCGCAATCACGGCCACGCTCCGTTTTCGCTGGCGCGCGCAACCGTCCACACCAAGACTCGTCAGGGTGAGGCGCTCGGAATTCGCCCGCGAACCCAAAGCCGACAACCACCAGAAAGCCGCCGCTACACCGCATATCAGCAACAGCGCCCCGCCGCCAAAAAAAGCTTCGACATCGGAAGTGTTATGTTTGACAAGCGCGTTCGCCACGAGGCCTACTGCGGCCACCCCGCTGACGATTGCAATCAAGCCCCCCCATGGCCGGCGAGGTTTCGTGGTCGAAACTTGTCGTTCCAATTCCGCGCCTTGTTCGAGCAATTCTCGCGCGGGCCGCTTCGTATGACCGCGCAGCGCCAGCCAAATCACAATCATGCAGACAATCACCGCTGCGATGCAGCCCGTCGCCAGCGTCTCCCAGGTCAGATGAAATTGCAGCGGTGAATCCGCAACCGCCGCGCTCCATAAATGCGTCAGTCCGTAGAGAATGCCCTTGGCGTACAAAATACCCGCCGCGGCACCCACTACGCCGCCCGCAACCGCAATCGTCGCGCCTTCCATTAGCAAGAGCCGCCGCACCTGTGCGGGCCGCCATCCAAGCGCCAGAAAAATCCCGACTTCAACCGCGCGTTGGTCCATCGCAAAATGAAACAACAGCGCCAGGAGTATCAGAGCCGCCACGATGAGAAAAAAACTGAACCCGATGAATAGCCCTCCAAAATCTTCCGCTTGCGAGCTTGCCGCCAGCGCCTGATCTCGCACGGGCACCCAACTCAATCCAATCGCGCCCGGCTTCAACTTCGCCAACAAATCCCGCGCCAGCGTCTCGCGCGAAATCTGCGGCCCGTAGCGAATGGACGTCACATTTCCAAAGCGATTTGCCCACATCCGTCGTCCTGCCGCCAGCGTCACGAATGCCTTCGGTGTGCCGCGATAATCCTTCCAATATTGCTCGTCCTTGGGACGAATTTTCTCCATGTCAATCGCGAAACCGGCGTCCCAATTCTCCGTTTTCTCGGCCTTGGCGATGCCCGGAAAATCGGGCATCAGCGTTCTGTCAGAACCTACCATGAGCAAAATCGCGGAAATTCGGAAATGATCCCGCTTTTCCTCCAATCGATGCGCCGCCCCAAGAATATAATAGCTCAGCGTCAAATCATCTCCCGGCTTTGCTTGCAAATCATCCGCCAGCCATTGGTTGACCAATATTTCATTGTCACGCATCTCAGCCGGCGTCAGTGGCGGCGACGCGGCCGTCACCATGGAATACGGCGTCGCTTTTCCATCGTCCCGCAATTCGTTGACGAAATAGGTCAAGACCAGTGCGCTGTTCGATGAAATTTCTGTTGCGGCCGCGACCGTCGGAGAATCCAGGAACACGCGCCCCGTCCGCAATTCCACGCCGCCCGGCACGTCGCGCAATTCCAGGTCGGCGTCCGCCAGCTTCCAATGCCGCTCCAGGCTGGGGCGAGAATCGCCCGTCAACAAAAGATTCGCCTTGCCGGGCAGTTCGACCTTGCTTTGCAGGAAGGGCAGGGGAAGAAACGCGTTCATCGGCGCGGCCTGGTTTGCCTGCAACCCAAACCGTCCGAATTGCGTATCGGAAACCACCGCGCTGACCGTGACGCGGAAACCGCTGGAAACATCTTCCTGCGGCGAAATCGGCGCTTCCAGCGAAAGGAGTGACGGCTTTTGGACGCGCAAAACAATCGTGTCGCCCGCTTTTACTCGCAATTGCCGCGCGAGCGTGCTGTTGATCACGACGTAATCCGCATTCGTCGAAGTGGATGAAAAATTCGCTGCACCATCGAACCTCGGCGGTTCTTCGGCCATGGCCCAGAAGCGTTCATCCACTCCAAGGATTTGGACGCGATTAGCGCGAGCGGAATCTTCTGGCGTCGCTGCCGTGCCCGGCAATTGCAGGATCGCCGCAGCTAGGCCATTGGAAACGTCGGCCCGCAAGTCGTCCGCAAGCGCTGACCGAAAAAAACGGTCCGTAGATGCAAAAGCGAAACTGGCCTTCCCAATTCGCGCCAGCGCCAAATCCCGAAGGCTTCCCCGCACGCAATCGCCAATTGCCAGCGCACCGACCAGAATCGCGCTCGCCACCGTTACTCCCAGAAACGCGCCCACATGGCTCCGGGCGTAATACCGCAAATTGGCCTTGAGCAAATTCAACGAACTAATCTTGGCGGTTGGGTCGCCTAAAATCCAGCCGCCAGTACGGCTTTTGCTTCCCAATCGTCCGAAAAGTGATAACCCCCGCCTTGCGCGAGGTCTAACTCGTGGTAATAATGAGCGATGGCAGCATTGAAATTCTTTCTTGGAGCGTCCGATGAGTGAAGTTCTCGTGATCGGACACCGCAACCCCGATGCGGACGCTATTTGCTCGGCCATGGGCTACGCCGAGTTCAAAAGGCGCACGGATTTGCCCCAGGCAGTCGCCGCGCGTTGCGGCGATACCAACGACCGAATCGATTTTGTCCTGCGCACTTTCGGGATGCCGGCGCCGCGTTTCGTGGCCGATGTCTCTCCCAAAGTCCGGGACGTTATGCAGCGGGAAGTTTTCAGCGTGGCCCCAAATTCCACTGCGGCGGAAGCGCTCGCAAAGATGGATGAACACGACCTTCGCATCTTGCCGATCCTCGACGAAGAAAGGCGCTGCCAGGGGATGCTCTCCCTTTTTAAACTAAGTAAGTTCATGTTCCCTTCGCCCAATCGGCCGTTTGATTCCCGCCGTGTTCTCTCGTCATTGCGGAACATCGCTCAAACTCTTGGGGGAAGCCTCATCCTAGCGCACGAGCCGGACCAGGAAGAGGATTTGATTCTGACAATTGGCGCGATGGGCCTGGAATCGTTTGCCGAACGGTTGGAGCATTATCCGCGTGAAAAATTGCTCGTGGTCGTTGGCGACCGCTGGGACATTCAAAATCTGGCCATTCGGGAACGCGTCCGGGCCGTGGTTGTGACAGGAGGAAGGGACATCGAGCAAAAAACCGTCGATGCCGCGCAGAAAAATAAAGTGTCGCTGATCATTTGTCCGCACGATACTGCGACAACCTCCGCGCTTTGCCGTGCCTCCATTGCGGTGCGGCACGTTGTCGATGAGAAATTTGAGGCGTTAAGGGAAGGTTCATCGGTCGCCGAAATCAAAGGACGAACCACCGCGTCCAACTACGCTGCTTTCCCGGTCCTCGATTCTGAACGGCGCACTGTGGGAATTCTTTCCAAGACCGATTTGCTAAAAAAAGTGGATCGCCGGCTCATCCTGGTGGACCACAACGAACTTTCGCAGGCGGTTGAAGGCGCCGACCAGGTTGAGATTATGGAAATCATCGACCACCACCGGATCGGCTCGTTGACAACCCAGCAGCCAATTTTGTTTCGCAACGAACCCGTCGGTTCAACATCTACACTGGTCGCTGAAAGTTTTTTCCGTTACGGCGTTGAGCTCCCGAAACCCATCGCCGGTTTACTGCTGGCCGGGCTGGTTTCGGACACGCTGAATCTTACTTCTCCCACAGCCACCTCGCGCGATTCGGACGTATTGCGCAAGCTGGAAGAGATTTCCGGCGTCAACGCGCGAGATTTCACGGAAAAGCTTTTTGCCTCCGGGTCTCTGCTCACCCTCAAGTCCGCGCCACAAGCCATCACCACGGATTGCAAGGAATACAAGGAAGACGGCGCCATGTTCAGCGTGGCGCAGATCGAGGAAGTCGGCTTCGATAATTTCTGGAAGCGCAAGGCCGAATTGCTGGAAGCTTTGGAGACCTACCGCGGCGAGCACGATTACCGGTTTTCAGCGCTCCTTGTCACTGACGTCAACACGCAAAGTTCGCTTTTAGTGATAGCGGGCGAGAAGGAACTGGCCGAACGAATCCACTACCCGCGAATCGAACCAGGTGTCTATGAACTGCGTGGCGTGGTTTCGCGCAAAAAACAATTGCTTCCGTTTCTGACCCATTGCCTGGCCCAGGCAAAAGGCCAGGCCGAGTGATCCGTCTAAACCGCGATATTCAAACTTTGCAAAGCATCCCGGAGAGGCTGCGGGTTGATTGGCTTCAGCAAATACGATCGTGCTCCCAGCGAATACGCCTGGCGAATATGATGCAAATCATCAAAGGTGCTCAAAACGATCACGGGAATGGAAGCGAGATAAGGATGTTTGGCCATCCATTCCAATATCGCGAAACCGTCCATTTCCGGCATTTTTAAATCCAGCAAAATCAACGATGGTATCGAAGCCGCGCTCTTTGAGACATCTAGTTCTTTCAAATATTCAACAAGTGCCGTGCCTGAAGCCACCATCGTCACTGTACAATGGGGATTGACGCGCTCAAATGCCCGCTGGGCGAGCTTCGCGTCATCGGGATTATCATCAACAATCAATATCGGACCGCGGACGGCCGTCGCTCCGTGCTTGCGGTTGTTCCCTCGCCGCGGCGAGGGTGTGGATGGCTTTTCCTCAGACATCGTGTTTCTCCAGCCCAAATCGGGCGCCAAGTGTATACAACTTAAAATCCCAGGAGTGCAAAGTGCAATTGGGGTGTTAACCTACCGTGGAAAAAACTCTGATTTGGAGCTTTCCTCAAAAGCCTTTTTGCAAAAGCCAGTATCGCACCCGTTCTCGGCCAACTAACTAAAAAGATTGGCTCTGGCCGCTCCCCCGCCGATACCGGTTAAAATCCCGAAGCCAATCGTAAACTGATCGTTAGTCGGATTTCGGTAATCGTAAAGTTACGTTAGCCGCCCATCTGCCAACGCATTCCGCATCGAGTCTGGTGGCCCAGTGCGAAACTTCTAATAGAATTGAGAACTGAGAAAGAATTTTGAAAATATTAGTTGCGCGTAACCTAGGACGTGTGTTATACGTCTCTACGTTCGATGAAAACTTGCTTAAACATATCAGCCACGAATTGGCCGACGATGCGCGTCGCGAAGGCGACACGTCATAGCCGGTACAACCAGGGCTATGTGTTTAGCCTTGGACTATCCTCGGCGCCTATTGGTCAACGGACCGAAGGCAATTTGGATAGACTGGCGGTAAGCAGGTAAACAACGAACCTAGACTTTGTCAAACCCTGCTTACGAATCGTAGGCAGGGTTTTTTGTTTCCCTGAAGCAGCGATGAGATAGTGACTTAAACGAAAGGCGAACGGTCTGTGAACGTAGAAAGCGCGACATCTAAATGATGTCTTCTGGCAGCAATTTGAAAATAGCGAAGACGAGCTATAGCTGGTTACCGATGGTCCATGCTTATCAACCGTCCATAGCTACGCCGGGTCTAAGAAAACGAATTTTACAATTTAAAGGCTTCGTAGGAGGTGTGCCTCTAAACACCGAAAGAACCACCGTGAAACCGTGGGTTGGTAGCGCAAGCTAGCAAGAGGTGTTTGTTCTTTGTTGAAATGGCGCGGGCCGGGAATCCTGAAACGATTCCCGGCCCTTTTACTTTCGCGGTTGTGATTTAACAGCAGAATGCCTCCCCGCCACGGAGGAAGTCCGGGCGCAATTCCCGGCAACCGCACCAGTTTTTCACAGGCTGAGCGTCAGCACGCAGCCGAGTCTCCAAAACTCAGCTTACTCCGGGCAGCACGGAGGCAGCCTGCCATTTTCCGGGGTCGTGGCAGACAAGCAATGCACTTGCCTTGCAAGCAAGCCTATATGGGAGCGTTACCCATCGACTCCACCATTTCATTTGACTGCGGGAAACTCGACCGACGCACAGAGAGAAGCCTCATAAACTTCTTCAGGTGGGTTTAACTCCCGCTCCCGCTACCATTTTTGGGAAGCGATCCAGTTGCCCGAGTGTAAATCGGGTGTCGTTAAACAAAGCTGGAAGTGACGAACTGGAGCGTTACCAGCGCTTCCCACCATTTTGGATTCGTAGCTCAATCAGCAGAGCGTCCCGTTGTCTGCGGGAGGGTTGAGGGTGTAAGTCCCTTCGAGTCCGCCAATTTCACGGAATGTAGCTCAGTCTTTAGAGCACCCGGCTTGGGACCGGGAGGGTGCTTGCGCACTGCCACCTAGGCGAAAATCCTGCTATTCCGACCATTTCATGCTGCCGTGGCCGAACACATGAGGCATCCGTCTTCTAAACGGAACGATGCAGGTGGAAATCCTGCCGGCAGCGCCATTGTCAGGTAGTGTCAAAGTAGCACGACGGTTTGTTAAACCGCACGGTGTTGGTGCAAGTCCAACCCTGGCAGCCAATTTACGGAAGGCAGGCAGATATAAGCTGGCTGCACCTGTCCCGAAAACAGGGTCCGTTAAACCCGGAGGTCGGAGCATTCCCGACGCCTTCCGCCACTTTTAACCATCAACAAAAGGAGAGCCCATGAAACCCGTTCTGCGTTATCAGAGCCAGTTGCTGTTTCGCCGCAGCTACAAGCCAAAGCGCGTCATCCGAATCCGACCGACGGCAAAGCTGAACCTGGTGTTCCGCCCGGTCAACCGCTTCGGCATCAAACCACAATTGACAATCGTCTCGTAGCTCAAAAGCAGAGCCCTCGCCCGATAAGCGAGAGAACGCGGAGCGTTACCGCGCGGGACGACCACCCTGAGTAGCTGAGGCAGATTAGCGCCTCGCTGAAGCCGAGGAGACGCCGGTGCGATACCGGCCTCAGGGGCCACTTTATCCGAGATCGCCACGGAGGATTTGAGTTCGCTGCGTTAACGTCTGCCCGCGAGCAGCGACGTTGCGCTCTCAATTCCCTGGGGCGGCCATTCTTGTCCGTGAATGCAAAGCAGCTCGCGCAACCAGCCCTTCAAGCTGGTCCTAGCCGGTGCGAGTCCGGCCACGGACGCCAAATTTCAAAATCCTGTTGTCCGCGTAGCTCAGTTAGATCAGAGCGTCACTTTGCGAAGGTGGAGGTCGCAGGTGCGATTCCTGCCGTGGACACCATTTTCAAAGCCCCTGTGCCTCAGAAGCAACAGGGCGAGTTTCGTAAACTCGTAATCGTCGGTGCGAGTCCGACCAGGGGCTCCAGTTTATCAGGGTCGTGATGTAACAGTGAGCATCTTCGCCTGTGACGCGGACTGTGCGGGTGCGAATCCCGTCGCCCTGACCATCTCAATAAAATAAAACATCCTGCTCACGCCACCGGTTTGTTCCGGCTGCCAAAGTATTCAAAAATATTAGTGCCCTCGGCGGTTTCGACATCGTCATCCTGAAACGCGCGAAGACGATCCTTTGGGCTACTTAACCGTTTGCGGGCTGCGGCTAGTTCAGGATGCGTCAGAAATTTCTGGAGGGCCGAGTGGACGAGCGCGTTGCCCTCGTCGCTGAACATGCCAAATTGTGCCGGCATCTTGTAGGCCGTAACCGGCTTGATAAAGCCGTTCAGGATCGCCACAAACATTCTTTCCCTCACATCCGTGTCCCCCACTTCGTCGTGTTTCTCAAAAATCCGGTCAAGACCGCGTACGAGTTCCTTGAGGGCATTCTTGATAATTTGCGTTCTTTTATTAGTGGCGGCGCTTTCCCTGTCCGTGCGCTTGCTGATTTCAGTCTGCATTATTTCAACAAGAATTTTGACCTGCGTAATGACCATCAGCCGTTCCCTGTAGGTCCTTTTGCCCGGTAATGTGTCGAGCAGTTCTTGGATTTTTTTGCGGTCCGCTTTGAATGTCATAATTCGGTTCGCCAGATTTTGATCTTGCCGCTCACCTTGTCGGCGCTCCGTAAAGCAGCCTCGGCAATCTTAACTTTTATTATAGTATCGGGTTCAGTCAATCTGTCCAGATTCTGGGTAAAAAGCCATCCCGATGTTGATGTCGATATTTTCAATGATTGGCGTCGGTTGATTATCCGAGGACTTGCCATGCCTTGCAAGAACCCCTTCAAACGACTCAGCGTCAAACATACATTGATTACCTTCGTCCCGTTGGCCGAGCAGCTCAGGCGGCGGTTTGCAAAACCGTTTAGCCGGGTGCGACTCCCGGACGGGACTCCATTTTCCGGGCATAAGTGTTGAGAGATACACGCCGGTCTTCCAAACCGAAGTAGAGGGCGCGATACCCTCATGCCCGACCATTTTCCGCGACGCGAATACCGGTGTCGGCCAGGACATCACAGGCTTGGCTACGGCGGTTCGACTCCGCCTTCGCGTTGCGGTTCATTTTTTGGGTTGCAAGCTTTGCAGTGAAGCAGCGGTCTCTTAAGCCGCAGAGCACGGGGCAGCACCGTGGCAACCCACCATTTTCAATGCTCCCGTAGCTCAAAGTATCAGAGTGCGACGCTTCGAACGTTGTGGTTGCAGGTGAGAGTCCTGCCGGGAGCGCCAATTTTCATGGGCATGTGGTTCAACCCGAATAGCAGAGGGTCCAGACTCAGAATCTGGCAGCCTTGGGGGTGCAATTCCCTTCATGCCCACCATTTCGCGGCGACTGGCCTCAGCGGGAATAGCAGACCCCGGCGACTTAAAATCGCCGCGCCTTCCGGGTGCAAGTCCCGGGTCGCCGACCGGCGTGTGGTTTACCGGGAATAGCAGACCGATTCGATTCAAGATCGAATAGCCTTGGGAGTGCAAGTCTCCCCTCGCCGACCAATTTGGAATGTCAACCGGACAAGCGAGCCGGGCTTCGGTGCTAACGAGTGCGTCCTTCTTTTGGAGGATGTGGCGCAAGTCCACGGCATTCCGCCAATTTCTGCGCGCGTAGCTCAAAGAGAGCAGACGGACTTATAATCCGTGTCGCACTAGATGAGTGCCTGGTTCCGGAGCGTTACCGGACGCGCGTACCATTTTCTGTCCCTGTGGTGTAGTCCAGCCAACACGCCTGCCTCTCAAGCAGGAGATCACCGGAGCGAAGCCGGTCAGGGACGCCAGTCGCCTTCATGCAGCAGCCTGCGGATTTCTTTTGTAAAGAAATCCTGACGGAGCATCACCGTCTGGAGGCTCCAATTTCGCTCGCGTAGTCCAACCAGCAGAGACACGACGTTGAGAACGTCGGCAGTGCAGGTGCGAATCCTGCCGCGAGCACCATTTTGGCCTGCAAGCTTTAAAGTGAAGCAGCGGTCTTTTAAGCCGCTGAACTCGGAGCGTTACCGAGGCGGGCCACCATTTGTTTGGGATTAGCAAAGCGCCTGGGCGGCAAAATCACTCGGACGTAACCGAAAGCATGACGGCAAACGAGTCCATATAATCACGCCAATGAATTATCTGGCGGTCTTTGACGGTAATAATGGAACAAAAGCGGTTGTCGTAAGATTTTCCGGTGCTCGGAACTGTGCCATGAACCTCGTATTCCAAAATCGTGATGTTCGGATTGATGGATTTATGAATCCGCAAATTATCTGCGGAGTGAAGGACATTTGTGTAGCCCCCAAACCAGTCCATATACGCCTTGCGCCCTTCAACCCGACTGGCAAACCCTGGAATATTGTACATGAACTCAAAGACGGCGTCTTTTGCTACGGCGTCCCAAAAATGCTCTCCGTCCACTTCGCCTTTCAAGCCTTCCATAACAATGTGATAAAAAGGCTCGGCGTTTTTATTAAATGCAGGGTGGTCCCGGTTCACCTTTGCTTTGACAGATTTGCTTTTCATTTCGTTCGGGCATTCTCAGCGGCCCGAAGCGGTTCCGATTGTAAACCACAGGTCGTGGTGAGAAGCGATAATTCTCGTCGATTTTGCCACAATTAGTGGCCTGCCCCTATGTCCGTAAACGATATTGCAGTTCCAGTCTCAAAATGCCGGGTCGTCTAATTCGTAGGACAGCGCCCTTTGAAGGCGCTTATGCTGGTGCAAATCCAGCCCCGGCAGCCAGTCATGGCCGTCCGCAAACCGCTTGGTGGTGAAATAGAATCACGTCTGGTCTACACCCAGAAGTCGAGGGGGCAGAACCTTCCCGAGCGACCATTTGCCTCGTGGCGTAATCAGCAGCGTGCTGGTCTCTGACACCAGCGGTCTTGGTGCGAATCCAAGCGAGGCAGCCAGATTTATTTCAACGAAGAACAAACACCTCGCCGTGAAGAGACGGTGTGCGAACATTTTATGAGTGACATACTGAACAAGGCGATAGTGCTGGTGCTAAACAGAAATTGGCAGGCGATCAACACGCGCACGCCACAGGAAGCATTTTGCATGATGGCGTCGAACGTCGCCACCGCGCTCGAAATCGAAAGCGAAATTCACATCCGCCCCGTTACATGGGACGAATGGATCACCCTTCCGATCCGAGGGCAGGACAATGCAGTGCGTACCGCACACGGCCCAGTTCGTGTGCCGATGGTCATTGTTGCGGTCAACTACGCGCGCGTGCCGCGCAAGCGTCCGAAACTCTGCGCCCACGCCATCCGCGAGCGCGACGGCAACCGCTGCCAATACACTGGCCGCGTCCTGCAACCGGAGGAAGGCAGCCTGGACCACGTCGTGCCCCGTTCTCGCGGCGGCAAGAACAGTTGGGTAAATCTGGTTTGGTCGAGCAAGGAGGTCAACGCTCGCAAGGGAAACCGGCTTCCGCACGAAGCCGGCCTGAAGTTGCTTAACGTGCCACGCGCTCCGAAGGAGTTACCAGCAACAGCGTTCATCCGCAACGCCCACGGCGTCGCCGAATGGAGGTTGTTCTTGCGCGAATGAACGAAAGGGAGGGCGAGCGCAAATGCTCGCTCTCCCACGTTGTTCATGTAAACGTTTCTAACGGTTGGCCGAGGGTCTCATGGACGCATCTCTCAGCTTTGCCCAAGCGTAAGGATACGAGTGCAGCATTACGCCCTTATCCCGCTGACGGCAGCAGTGCTTGAATTCCGCCGCCGGTACGTCTCGCGCAGTTTTCCAAAATTCGGACAGCGGCTCCGATTGCGGCAGTGTGCGCACAGCTTCGCCAGTTCATCGTCAAAAACCATTGAGATGGTCTTGGTCTTCTTGCGGAGGAAACCCGCAGTGCGGTTCGTCCAATCAACATCCTCGGCGGTCGATGTGGCAACGTCAGATGCGCGGCCCCAATCTCAATGAAAACATATAATCGAACTCTCTTCTCTGGTCACTGACTTCTAGTGAGGAATAGCGATTAGACGTTCGCCGATCTCATCTTGTAGCTAAGACAAGGCCTTTGCTTACGCAAATTAGCGAAGCAACTCCAAAGTGATTTTTGGCGATAATTGGGGGTGCCGACCGTCGGAGCGGTGCCGTCAAGCCGTTTCAAACGCTTGCCCTCGGAGTTCGCTAATTCCGCTTCGGATCGTTGCCAAACGCGTCTCGTTTTTCAGAAAATACGCGAAGCGTGTGTAGAAGACCTGGATAATCCCATGCTTCGTTGAGTGCCCAATGGATCATTTCTGAGTCCCGATTCTCTAAAGCAGGAAAAAGATTCGTTGTGCAGGTGCTCAATGCCATAGCCAAATCAACACCGTAACTCAGCCGGAAATACAGCATGACGGTTTGTTCGTCTGAAAGTGCGGGCCAAACTTTCGTTGTGGCAAATCCCCGCACTGCTTTGCCAAGTGATTCGCGCGTTCCCTTTTCAAGGCGCTCGAATGTATCGGCAGCTTTTTCTCCAATCCGGGCAAACTCCGAGATTGGCCGGGGACACATAGTCAACCGTTGCAAATTCAAAAAGTCGCTCAACTCGCGCCACGTCATTCGTGAAGATTAATCCGTTCTGAACTCCACGTCTATTTCACTTTGACCCTTCGGCACGCGATTCATTTTTTGTGTCCGTGAAACCGTCTTCAAACGGATTCGTTGATGCGGAACATGATGGAGAATCTATGCGGTCTTGGCAAGCGGCGTTGCTGTGGGTGGATTCCGCGAGACGTTAAGTTTCGCGCGAAGCGTTGTTATCGTTGCTTCGGGAACGAGCGCCACGAACTCCTCAATTAAAGCTTGACGGTATTCGGTCTCATGCGGGAAGACTTCACGGCCCATTGCCTCCTTCGCAATTCTCAAAAAACGCTCGACAGGAATGAGCCAAGTTGCTTCGTTAAGCTGTCCCCAAAATACCTCAGTCGGGTTCCGCGATGCCCACCATGCGTACCCGTATTTCGCCTTAACTTGTCCCACGGATTTCTTCTCGGCCTCATTGGACGCATTCGTATGACTGGCATGAACTGGTGCATCAGCCAAGGGAAGCTGCACGACATTCGGCGCGGTTTCGGTAAAAACGACTTTCTGCGCCATCGTGGTTGAGTGCTGATCGCGCAAGTGTCCGTAGGTTTTCATTGCGAGCGCACCGCCATCCTTATGACCGAGCCAGCGGGAAACCGTCGGAATGTCAACGCCGGATTCAATGCAGCGGGTTGCGAACAAATGCCGCAAGTCGTGGTGGCTGAAACGGGCGATTCCCAATTTCTTGCAGGCCGAGTCAATCGCCTTTTGGCATTCGCGTACGCCGACAACCGGATTATTCAACCATCGCTCCTCGTCCTTTTCTGAATGAATGCGTTCCAGCAGAGGCCGCATGTCAGGAATCACCGGGATGACGCGTATCTCCCAATTCTTTGTTCCGGTATCGGGATCGCCTTTGATTGTAATTCTTCCATTGGCGAAATCGCAATCGGAACCAAGGACGCGAGCCGCTTCGCTTTTTTTGGCCCCGCTATAAGCCAGGAACTCAACAAGGTCTCCGCAGTCCTTGCTGAATCTGCTGCCAGCCATCCTCACCTTTTGCACAAGAGCAGGAAATTGATCGTGTTCAGGCAGCTTCAAAATCTTCTGCCGCACCCTGACTTTTTTGATTTCATTCGCCGGGTTGCCATAACGAGCGCCCGCATCAAGTGCGATTTTAAGAATTTGGCGCAACGTCCCGTCCGTGTTGTTGAAAAACGAGGGGCAATACTTCTTCCCGAAACCCGCCGCCCATTGGGAACATTCAGTCGCCGTGATGTTCCGAACGTCGGTGTCCTCCAACCTTGTCCAGGTTTTCAAGAGGGCGTCAATGGTGCTTTGCCGATACTCCTTCGCGCGTGGTTTCAGGTGCTGCGCGTTGTCGAGGCGTTGCTTGTACAGGACAACCGCATCCCCAAACGTCATTTTGCCGCGCGACGCCGATTGAACGATTTCGGCTCGGTGATTTTCCCCTTTAAGAAAGTCGCCCAGGCGCAGTTTTGCCACCGAAAGCCGATCGGTTTTCAACGACTTCCAAATCAACTTGCCCTTCAATCGGACTCTGGCATAATAATTTCCAGACGCTGTATTGCGGACAAGATTTGCCAGTGGAGTCGTTTGCCATTGGGCTTCTTGTTTCGATTCTGTTTTGCTCCTTTTCACGCAAACAGTATAGAAAAGTCAAAGTTTTTGAGGTGAAAACTTAAAATTCTCCTCGGCAAGCACCCATAGCTCAATTGGATAGAGCATCTGACTACGGATCGAAAAACACCCTTTTTGCCATTTTTATCAAGGGGAATCAATTGATTGCTTCATGCACAGCATCAATGGCTTACAAGAGAATTGCGTTTGCGACGATTATCTCCGATTTGCTCCAAAAGAGGCAAACAGTATAGAAAAGCAGTATAGTACTTTTAAAAAGTATTTATTGACACAAAACCCCGGTTTCATTCCTCAGATCGAGACTGCGGAAGCGAAGTGGAGTTCCTTCCAAACCTGTTACATCCGTGTCCTTACGCCGCCCCCATTGTTTGAATTATTGTCGGCGCGTGATCGATTCCGGGTGGAGTCCATCAACGAAGAATATATGAACCAGCAAAAAATCGAAGAAAAGGTGAACCCGACAACGAAAGCAATCGTTCGTTTGGTTTCACGTACATGAACGCGCACCGACGCGAAAAGGAGAGAGCGAATATGTCAGAGCCAACGCAAGCAGACCTGGACAATCATGCCAACCAACTGAACTCCAATAACGACGAATATTGGCACAGTCGGGGCGAAGACTAAACACCATCAAGGCTGGCGGGCGGCCTGCGTTGCCCGTCAGCCCCTTTTGCGACCAGAAGGCGATGCAATTCCGCTACGCCAAGTTCAAAAATGTATTCCTCCAGCGAAATTCGTGGTCTTGAGGCCGACTGCTTTTTAAGAAGCTCAATGAGCAGGTTCCCAGGATTGGTTTTCCACTCAAATTCCCGCCGTGCTTTTTCGTCCTCCTCGGCGGATGCGCGGAGCCGGAGCTTCCGTGGCTTTTGTTTTTGGATATGCCTGAGTACCTGGCTATCCCATTTACCGTCCTCCTGAAGTTTCAACTGCAATAACCTTGTTGCGAAAAAGGTCTGATCTCCCCACAGCACCTTGTCGTGGTCGCGCACGATGCGCTCCTTCTCGATGCGGCGAAATGTATCGGCAAGAGCAAGGGATGGATTCGGCGCGAGCGGCCCAAAATAGTCATCCATCGCGTTTGATAGGCCCTGCATCGCACACGCCAGGGTGAATCGAGCATACCAATTATCTGGATCGTCCAGCCACCGAACTCTGGTGGCAAACCTCTTCACCAAATGATGGAGTCTTAACAGTGAAGGCACAACTTCTCCGCGAAGCCAGCGGTCCACCTCGCCCCTCAAGTCCGAATCGTCCATCTCTTTGCCAATCCCGTACGCAGTGCGGAATCCGGCAACCCGCAGCCAAGAGTCCAAGACTCGCTGGACTGGGTTCAATTTCTCTCCATCCGCCGCTGTAGTGGGCAAGTACCAGCAGAGGTCTCCCTGGAACTCTGTACCCAGTCCGCGCTGCCAGTTTCGAGCGAGGATGCAAAAGGCAGTCGGCGCGAACATGTACTCAACCAAAACCCACAGCGCCTCTCGATCCAAAGTCTGCCCAAACCTCGTGTGTGGCGACAGCTTTCGATAGAAGTCCAACAGGGTGAACACGAGCCTTTCCGAAACGGCGCTGGTGAACGAAAAAAGCGGCTTCCCATCGTGACGGCGAATGCTGTCGTAAAGGGATTCCCGTCCCAATGTTATGAGCATTTCATTTAGTTTTGAGGCTCCCTTTTTCGCTCTTTGAAGCATCATTCGCGAAAACTTCTTAGGAAGCACCCCGTCAACGTCTTTGGAATGTTTCCGAATGCGCTCCAGCGTATAAGCAAATTGATTCTCCCCGATCCCAAAACAGCGACAGGTGAATTGCAATGCCTTGACATCGCTCGGCGATGCCGTGGCATCAAACGGCCTGATGTTTCTGCAATTTGACACTGCCGCAACATGACTCATGGAACCAAATATTCCAACGCATTATCGCCGGTCAGGAATACCGCCAGCTTGCCCCTCTGCTGCAAACGAGCCTCCGGGAATTTGGCGAGTTTTCCTGGCGTGAAATGCTAAGAGCAAAGGCCCCAAATCTGTCGAGCACTGTCAACGTGGAGCGCAGATGGCAACAGGGTGAGCAATACATTGGTGGGCGCAGACGGGCTTTACAATGGACGAGCGTTTGCGCGCCAAACGCAAATGTGAATTTCGATTAAACGAACGAGGGTGTGCTTGGGTAACCGAAAAACCGCAGTGATCTATGCGACCAGACCGATCATTCAAAATCAACCCAAAGGGCAAGAGGTGTTGCCAGAACGAACATCCCCAGAAGGCCAATTGCAATTCCGATTGGGTTGTCAGCCGCGACAATCGTTCGTGGCGGCTTGTAATCGGCCAAACCCATCGCAAACATTGTGGCCCAAATAACGACGTGAAGCATGGCTAGTATGTTTAGGGAAGGCCGAAAGTATTTCTTCATCTTCCAAATCGCTCGGAACGCCACAATCCCGAATGGAACGCCCATTGGAAGCAGAGCGATCATCCCAATCCAAAACGGCCAAGGCTTAGTAAAGTCGGGCTTGAATCCGAATACCCAAGTGAGAACTTGGTAAGTTATCGGGGCAAACAGAAACATCGAAAAAGGAAAAATGCCGGCCGAGGCCAAGAAGGTTGCGGCTTTCTTGACGCGGTCTTTTTCAATTGATACCCGACGCACAGCTTCCTCAATCCCAATTAATGCCATCACGAAGAAGCGAGTCATTATCCAGATCACAGACAGATTCAACACGCCTTCAAGAAACTGAATAGTAAGAATTATTGTATCTTTGGAATTCGTCCTACCAAAAAAAGAAAAAATGGCCTCCGCCTTTAGCCCCGTCATAATCAAATAGCCCGACGCAAGAACGATAGCAACCCAAAGACCCCAATTCTGGAATCTTCTAGTATCGGCACCGTTCGCCCATTCCCTTGGTTCGTGCCCAAGCACTTGCACGCCACGAATAATCAGGAGCGCGGCGCAAGCACTGGCAAACACCGCCCAAAAACTTGGATCATCAAGCCTTCGAGAAAACAGTTCGGACAACGGCGCGACCTGGGAAAGACCGGCCAATCGTCTCTCCGACCTGATCTGGATGTACTTTAACGCGAGAAAAGCCAGCGGAACTAACCAAATAAATAGTGACCAGAGTCGCAACGTGAGCATTCGTGGAATGTTTCCTGGCTGGGTGTTCATAATAGTTGAAGGTTGTTCAGGAATTTTAGTTCAATGCCTAGGGGAGTGGGACGAAATGAAGTGCCTTATTGAGGTTCTCTGTCAACATCGCTCGCACCTTCTCGCGGAGATCGTCCGCTTCTCCCTGCTTGGCTTTTCTTTCTTTTGTAGCAGTGGCACTGGTAATCTCCGCGACGCCCGTGAATCCAAACTGAGTTCCTTGCTGGACAGGATTCACTTTGACAATGACATTTTGGCGCGTTTCGACCGCCGCAATCTTTGTCGTGAAGGGTCCGCCTAAGGCATCAAGTTTAACCCGCACAAGCACTTCAAACGAGAATTCGGCACCGGGTTCAGTTTGACCATTGATAGAAACTGGTCGCAGGTCTCCGGCTCTGTATGAAACCTTGGCCGAAGGTTTGAGATCGCCGGTCAGCCCCAAAAAAATGCCGCTTTTGGCAAAGCGTTGCACTTGTGCTTTGGCTTCATTTTCAATCGTAACGGCTAATCCGCGACCATAAACATCAACAGGCGCATACGATTTAAATGAAGATTCGGCAGAAACCGTTTGCGAACTCGATATGTACGCAAAAAGCGCTGATAGACCGATCAGTGTAAACTTGAGCGGTGAAAGTTTGGCGGTCGGAAGTACCCTATTGCAGGTTACCCAGATATTTGGCATCTGAATTGCCCGACCATTCCGAACCGGAGCTTGGAATTTGCTTTTCGCAATCATGGTGGGAAAGTAGGCGACCGCTCGCGGTCGTGCCATTATAAAATATTCCTGGATTTGTAGTAATATGGCCCCTGAACGAAATTTTAGAAGCAAAGTTCCCAAGCATGTCGAGCACTGTCAATGAGGAGCGCAGAGGGCAACAGGGCGAGCAATACATTGACAGGCACAGACGGACTTTACAATGGACGAGCGTTTTCGCGCCAACGGCAACGCCCGGTGTTTGCGATCGGAATGGCTTGGGCTGCGCCACGCGACTCCGCGCCTTTTCGTGGGAAATCAATCGCCGCTGTTCTCGCCAAGGATTCGACGGTAAATGAATTCCTGTTAATCAGGTAGCAGTCTCAGCAAATTTGCTTTCACATATTCTCCAGCCTTTTGCGGGTCGTAATTGGCGCCAGTGCGGAGCAATTGGTCCATGTCTGAACAGAAGCCACGGTCGCCAAGGTGCGATTCAAGAATTCCGATAAACTCCGCCCGGCCGGCCGTGTTGCCTTCTTGCTTGAGATAATGTTGGAATGATTCGATGATTCCGGCAGGATCAATGGGCGGATTGGCGAGCGTTAGTGCCCAATACAGATCGAATAAATCCCGACCTCGCCGCCGTTGAAACAGGGCGCGCATTTTTGTGCCCAGCATTTCGTGAATCTCGTAGCCGTTGATAAGAGTCTTGACCGGCGTGTCTCGGAACGAGAACTCAAACGGAATTTCCGCAATCGTGCGGTGCGGTGTGCGTTCAGTCACATTCGCCTCGACCACGATGTCCAACGTCGTTCCCGGCTCGCTGATCGAAGGAACAGAATATGTCATTCTCAGGACGCGTGAGGGCTTGACGGTGTTGCGGATCGCAAGACCGAGTGCGTCCCACACTGAGGTCTTTGGATTTCCGACCACATCAACTAAAACCCGTCGGAGTGCCTTCCGAATGTGGTCTTCGGGGCGGTCTCCGAATACAACCAAGTCAATGTCCTCGCTATAACGGGAAGCGGGCGCAAGATGCACTTTGTGCAACAATGTGCCTCCACGCATGGCAATTTGCGTGCGCAAAAACTGATCGTTGAACAACGCTGCCATCGCCCGGCACAAGAGCAAATCCTGTTCGACCTGACGCTGAGTCGGCCACGGGACAACCGCTTGATGGGCTAAAACATCTCTGCGGGTGAGTGGAGTCATAGCTTGAAGTTTCCCGCGTTGTGGACAATCCGCCAGCGTTGGCTCACCTGCGCCGTGGCTTGGTCATCCTTCGATGGCACGAGCGGAACCAAAGACAGTTGAGACGGCAGCCAGTCTCGAATGGTTTTGGCCAACGCCTTTTTGCCTGCCTTTTCGACAATATAACCAAGTCGCTGTGCGGTTGCGGTTTCGTTCTCAGTTTCCAACACTTGCTTGAGTTCGGGAACCCGCATAAGAGACAGCAGCGGGGCAAGAGTTTCAATTGCGCGCCCGATTCCCCCAATCCCGGGCGCGTACCGAACCAGATCAAAAGCCGTCGCCTCCGGGATGCTGACCCTGATCGGGGCAAAGGCATTTTGCGGGGCTTGTGTTGGCGTCTGTTCGACACGTCGCTTAACGAAGAACCGGACCCTAAGCCTCCCCATCTCGATCTCGCGACGGGGCACGTCGGTCATGACTTGCGCTACTTGCAAGGCTTGGGGATTGGAACCATAGACGCTGGCTGCTGATTGAAGCGCAAGGTAATATGGGTGTCCCAGCCAATTGAAATAATCGTCGAGCCACGACATAACAGGAGGCGCGCCCAGGGAGCGATGCTCTGGGCTGACGACGAGGAAAAACTGTTGCGGTCGCGAAACCCGAACAATCTGGCTTCCCAACCTCAGCAATTGGTTCTTTGCCGCCGTGAAAGATAACCCCGTTTCCTTGACCAAATCAGACAAAGGGAAAGCAACACGGCCTGCCGCAACCCTCACATCTATGAACGCGGACGCCGCTCCAATCCGTCTAACCTTTTCACTCTTTTCAGTCATTGTTTTGTTTGCGCAACGTAGCGTTAGACGCTTCAAATTGCAAATGCTTTATGAGGCGCTGATAACCGAACAGCTTCAAAAGTGGAAACCTCGAAAGGAGAAAAACCATCAAACCATCATTCGTCGCCGGATTGCGGAGGTGGGAAGGGAGAAGGGTAATGATGATGGTCCTGCTCGTGACGATCCAAGGCGTCCAAATACTCAGCTTCGGTGTTGGGATAAGTGTAAGTGGAGTCCTTCGCCCACCAGGCAGACTCTCGCCGTCGTGGCTGTTCAAGCGATGACCATTCTGCGCCGCCTGCCATGCGCCGGTTTTTCCGCCGCTGCGCTTCAAATCGCAACGCAAACGGCAAAGCGATGCAGACGAACAAAAAACCGAACATACAAATGGCAGTGAAAATCATAGTTTTCCCTCGAATAAAAATAGCATAGAAACGCCGTTTTGTCAGGAACCTGAATTTGGTGGACCTGGGTTACGTGTTCCGTCAATTAAGCCTTTCACTGCCTTTTCGCCCGTCAAATCGTCCTTTTCAAAGCCAGGCGATGATTTTCCATTCGAGCTTCGACGTGCGGAAAAGCGATCATTTTGATTTGCAAGAGCGCTGATAAGTGAACCGCCTTGACCGCCACTGAACGCAGAACTGGCGACAGCATTCGTGGCGGCGGCGGCTCCTGCGGCCGCGGACAGCGCTGCCGTGACCCCTCTATTGCCTTCGCGAGCACTCATGGTTGTCACTGTACTGGCTCCAGTGCTCAACCCGCTCAGACCGGCGACTGCTGCTCCGCCAAGGAGTGCCTCGCCTGCCTGATAGCCATTAACGAGGGCTTTTTGAATGATAACGGGCGCGGCAATGGTGCTGAAAATGATCCATACGCCCAACAGCGCCACTCCGATGAAATTCTGCAACCCGTAGTTGGCCGCACCGGAAACTGAACTGCCCTGCAAAAAACTTTGGTCGGTCATGAATGTCAACAATCCTTGTGTCACGATGGCCGCGACTGCCCAACCAAGGGGCCATGCGATGATGCCCACCAGCCCCAAAATATACCTGTTTCCGATGTGGCTCAGACTGCGAATCGCCATGAAGCCAATGAAAATCGGCGAGAGGGAATAACCGAGGTAAAGCAGCATTTTCTGGACGATGTAGGCGTAGAACATGATGGCACTGGCCAAAAGGCCAAAAAGCCAAAGAAAACCGGACACGATTGCCTCAAAGATTGTCGTCCCGGCATGAAAAAGTTTGTCCCACCACCCGGTTTGTTCACTGGTGGATTTCTTGGCGACCAGCGCCGCGTTGTATTCGTCGAACACATTCGCCGGGTCGGCCTGGATGGTCTCCGTGACCGTCGTGCTTACGATTTGCGTGAGTTGGTTTCCCCATGTCACCAAAAAGGTCAAAAGCATGACATAAACGATGGTGCGCCCAATGGAGCGCATGTAAGCGCCTGCGCTTCGCTGCCCGGTGATAGTGGACGAAATCATGCCCGCCACGAGCAAGAGATAAGCGACCGGCATAAGGGTCGTTTTCAATTGACTGCATTGGCTAAGAAAATTCGGAAACAGGGAATTAAAATCCGTCATACTCGCCTTTCATGCGGCTGCATCAAACTCGTATTCCATGAGTCTGTTGAAGCACAGGGGCAATCGTTTCAGCCTGAGATTGTGTCGGGTTGATTTCGTGCTCGCAACGTCGCGTGATGGCTTCTACGACACGTCTGCAATTCTGGTCGGGATGCTGCGCGGCCAGCGTTTCACGGACTTTTGCGGTGAGGTCCGTCGCCAGCAATTGGAGCGACTGGCGTTCGCTCTGAGCGTAATCCTGCAACACCTGTCGCTCGTTATTTCCAGTCAGCATGATTTCAGCGGGGCCATTGGTCATTGCGTAGCGGGAATTCTCGGAGAATCTTTCGATGACGGCAATTTCCGTTCCCTTCTGACATAAGAAAACTTCGCTTTGGTTCAATTCCACGAGGCAGCGCCGGACTTGCCAGCGGTCACCCGAGCCAACGCCAATCTCCGTTGGATCACCGGCAGTTCCGTTTGCTCCCACGCCCGGATTCTCGACGGCACGCACTGCTTGGGCGATGGTGGTCAGGTCAGCCAGTTCCGATTGTACTCCGGCGACGGCTGTTTGATATGCTTCGTTTTCGGCGTCCGTGAGACGCCCACTGTAATGCGGGACGTTGTGCCGCGCCGGTTGGCCATTTCTTTTTATCATGGTGTCACTCCGATTTTAAGAGTTTTATCAATTCAGTTCGAGGGATCAGAAATTTTCCGCGCAGGGCGCGACATGGTTTCAATTTGCCCCGCTGAATCAGACGATAGATGCTGAAATAATGCACGCCCAACATCTGCGCCGCTTCCTCAATCGAGTACGCAAGGCGCTCGGGCGTCTCGGTGGGCATCGCCGTCGGAATTGCTGTCGTAGTTTCCATGAGAGCAAGAATAAGCGAAAGCTGGCAAAAGGTTGTTCAGCTACCTGAACAACTTGGCGGTCTTGGTTTTTTCCTCCGCTCCAACAATTTCTCAAGGGATTCCCGCAAGTGGCCATTGCCATTTACGGGTGGATACAGGGCCGGCACAGAAGTTCTCAAGACATCAGCAAAGTACAAAAGCTCGGTGTCGGTGACTTTATGCAATTTCGCCTCGATCTTGGCGAGGCTTTCCCGGCTGAGGTTCCATCCCTTTATTTGAATTTTAACGACAAGTTGCGCTTGAGAACAGCCCTGCTGATAGCGCAATTTCCGAATTTGCGGCCCCACTACGTTGAGATAATTCACACGGCCTCCTTTGCTAAAAATTAACAAGAAAGCAGGCTCAAACTTCATTGTCTTACGAGTCCCTTCTTCCGTTTTGCCTTGGTTGCCTTTATCAGTTCGACGCGACTTTTTGAGGTAGCCTCTTGAGGAAGAACTGGCAGCTTATCGCGGGCCAATTGGAGGGCTTGAACTGGGCCTTTTTGAAGTGTTTCCAAAATGTAACGATGAGTTGGTGGAATGGATTAAAGCGTTGCGGGGGAAATTCCGTAGGTTGGGGTTTGAACGCGTGAAAACAAAACGGACGGACTCAAAGTGGAATCCACATGGAGCGCGAATCACACGCGCAGCGGTTGAATTTCACGCACGGGCCGATTTGAGGATTTGCAATTCGCATGAGTACTTTCGCGGATTGCAAATTCGGGTGAAACATGACTATCGGCCAAGGCAAAAACGCAATCGCCGCTGAGTAGTTTACTGCCTTCAGGAAACAGCGTCCTGGGGAGCAGAACGAAACAACCGCCGCTCGGCGGCACGTTGACGGCGGGCGGTAAGGCGGGCCGCTTTGCTGGCCTTTCGTTCGCGCAACTTTTCCATCAGGGCCTTGTCCGCTTTGCAGCGCAACATCCACCAGCGAACATCAATCAGCCTGGCGGTGTGCTTGGTGCGTCGGCCTTGTTCCCGGATAGTGATAAGGTCGCCTCGCTCTAACGCGACGACCAGTTTTCGGGCGTTGCGGCCGTAGCCGTAAGTTTCCAACGTCACCCGGCGCACGGTCTTTGTTAGCGGCGTCATGGCAAGTCCTTTCCCCGAAGCGCGTCCACTTCCTCGATGGTCGCGCCTTCGAGATACTGGCGATGAAAAACACAACCCGCACGTCCGCTCCATCCCATATCGGCGTGGTAATGGGCGACGAGCCTCCCGTTGCGGCAGCGGCAGCGGATCTGAGTCAAACCGAGTTGATTAGCCCGGTCAACGTCCTGCTGGCTCGTGAAGAACGTTCGTCCGTAGAAACGCTCCGTGATCTTGAGCAACTTGGCTGGCAATGGTTCTGAGTTCATAAAGCAAGGGCGAGTTGGAGTTTTTCGTTGGGTTCGGAAACGCCGTTGTCATCGAGGAAACGCTGCATTTCCCGTTTGGAATGCGTGAGCAAGTCCCCCGTCAATTCGAGGCGCAGGGCCGCGCGCGCGTTTTCGCTCAAAGACAAGCGGCTGTCCTCGTTCAAGAACAATCCGTAGTTGGAATGCCGGGCAAACCATCCGCCGTCGGCGTACATGGCGCGAAACAATTGCCGCCACTCCTCTACGGTGGCGTCGGTGGCAACGAACACAACTTTCGGCCCAAGTTTAAACACTTCGCCTCGGAAACAGGCTTCGCGTCCCTCGTAGGTGTAACGGCGGGGTTCAGGACCACGATATTCGTTCGCTGGAATCAACAGGTAGCAATCCGCCCCGGCGGCCACGGGACCAGAGAAATGTCCGCCGCCGTTGGTGAACAATCTGCCCTCGTGGGTAAAGACTTTGATCCTGGGAAAGGACTCGGCGGCATAAGCGGCAGAAATGTCGCCTTCGGGGACACGCCAAAGACCCGACGAAAACCGCCGCCAGTGGGTCATCACCTTGTCCGGCGATGGATTGCCCTTCTGCGTGGGGGATTCGGCAACGGTTGAAGGAGAAGAGAGCGGCAACCATTCCTCGGACAAGCCCGGAAGACCGCCGCGCGTGGGGCTGATTTCATTAGCGTTAGCAGACATATATTTGACCTTTCACTTTCTGTTTCCTTTTTGCCGCGCAGCGACAGGTGTGCGCGATGAAAACCTAAATGCGAGGGCCTTGGCGGATTCGGAAAGCTCAAGGAGGAACGGAAGCCACGACCCGTAGTATCCTTGAACTTTCCGAATCCGCCGTACAATCGCCCTCGGATTTCATCGCGTTGCGGTGGCGGCAGCAAACGGCCGGCATAGGCCGGACAGGGGCTTATCCAGAAGCGTTTGAATGGTTGACTATTCCTCGGTGGAGTCATTATTTTACGGGATGAATTTGCTTAAAGATTATTCGTCAGCGGATTTGCGCCAGATCATTTCCGTCAAGGAACAAATAGAGAACCTGCAAAGCCAGTTGGAGGGAATTGGTGGCGAAGCCGAGAACGGCGCGGTCGGCGAGCGGCGTCGGATGTCGGCTTCTGCCCGGCGAAAAATCGGACTAGCGCAAAAGGCACGCTGGGCAAGAGTAAAAGGAATCGAACCCGCTCCGGTAGCTCGTAAACAGCGGTGGATGAGCGCGGCAGGCAGAGCGCGAATTTCCGATGCGGCGAAAGCTCGTTGGGCAAAAGTTAAGGCTGCAAAAAGTATCGCCCAGCCTTGATCCTTATCGGAATGAGGCCATGACGCGCTCGACAAAATCCCAAGACGCAAAGGCGACGAAAGTGCCGCCCGGAAATCCGGTGCCAGCAAAAATTAAGTTTGACCTCAGCACCTATGCACGCTTCATGGCGAATTCTTGCACCAAGGAATTGGTGTCACGCTATGAAACTGATGCCATTACGGCCAAGCAAGCGGTACAGATTGTGATTGACGACCTGACAAGGCTAAACGCAGCATATTTCGCGAAAAATAGCCGAACTCTCTTTACTACACTCGATGGGAGAGTTAAGGGCAAAGACAGCTTTTTTGCGAAGCTTTTTGAGCATTGTAAAGAGGCTTGTAAAAGTGAGGGGTTTGACCGGCACAATTTCAATTCCTGGTATGAGTCCATCCATGATCTGGGAGGAGTTCGTTTTTCTTGCCCCTATTTTGACGAAATTGAAAGTGCTGTCAAAGATCACATTCGTCCCCACCTTGAGCCGCGTGGTTATGGAACGGACCTTTCAAGTTTGGGATTAAAAGACAAAGACTATTTGGATAAGGGAGATGTAAATGGGTATCGTTCATATCATTTTTATCTGAAGGTTCCAACGCCCGTTGACATTTATGGGGCTACAAAGGCAGTAGTTTGCGAGATACAAGGTCGATCTGAGCTTCAACATGTATGGGCGGTGAAATCTCACGACTTGCTCTATAAAAATGAGCGTGGCTGGCTCAAGCCAACAGCAGAGACCGTCAAAGACATGCAGGAATTAAGTAACAACTTGCGTGCTGTTGATCACTTCCTAATGAAGATACGACGCAGCGTGAGGGGAAAATAAGGTGAACATTAAGCCCTCCAGCGACATCACTGAATCGGAGAGATACATTTCTGGTCTTCGAAAACAATATGGCGAGAAGTCATTCAATTCAGGTCCCGTTGCCGAGAAATTCAACCGATTGGGGTTCATTGTTTGCTGTTGGAAGTTGTATGTATCATTGGAGTCTGCGAGCATTGGCATGGGAATGGAATGCAGACTGGAAAGCAATCCGGCAACAATAGAAATTGTCGGACAGTATGCCGCCACGGCCAGGGCGTATTATGAGAAATTACGCGAGCAATTTAGCGGTGTGACTGTATTTTTAGAGGCTCCGGACGATGATGCCTTAAAATCACTCATTCAGTTGCTGGAACGCTTTTACAAGGAGGTCGTAAAGCGGCTTGAGGACAGCGTGCATCAGTCAAACATTAGCGCCATAGAGAGGTTCAAAGACGTGCTCCAAGCAATCTACCGTTCCTGTTTAGAAATTTCGGATAGCGCGAAGGAAAGGGCGTCAGAGATTGAGAAGTTGTTATACGAGGAAATGTGCGCTCGCGCCGTATCTGAGCATCCTCCTTTTAAAGGGACGAAGTGTGTCGTTTCTGTTGATCTTGTGGAATATGGTCGAATGAGCGATGAAATGGAAGGATTCTTGGGAGCTCAAGGGATTCTTTTGTTGAATCAAAGAATTCAGGAAGTCATGCACAGAGCATTGAACAAGGTATCCATTCCGCAAACAAACGTAGTGTTTATGGATACCGGCGATGGAGTTCTGGCGATTCTTGATGATCCAGACGATGCTGTCAAATTTGCAGAGGCCATTTTAGTTGAGGTGAAGGAGCAGAACAGGGGAATAGAATCCTCACACCAAATTCACCTTCGTACGGGTGTTAGTAGCGGGAATATTGTGATGCAGGAAGTAAGCACCAAGGATGGCCGTCTGACAAAATATAACATGGGAGGGAAGGCTATTGCAACAGCGGTGCGCTTACAGGCGGCTTCTCGCCCCGGACAGATTCTTGTCGATGACAAAACTCACCGCAGCATAAGGGGAAGCATAAAATATCGTTTTGAAAGTAAGGCACACAAGGTAGTGGGAAAGCGCCACGAAAAGGATTTGATTCAGGCTCGATCTTATTTTGTGTACCCGACAACTGGGCAACAGATGGGAAGGCTTGAGATTACCGGAGCCAAGCACAAGAAGCAAAAAGCCGGCAAAGGCACAAAGGCGAGCTAAACTATGACGTGTGTAAATCACTGTGATTCTACGTGGAACGGGAGAACCACTTTTCATAGGATTCAAACCCTGATTCCCACTGCGCTCCGGTATTTATGAGTTTGGCCATTTTGTGTTCCCGCCCTTTGTGACTGCGTTTTGGATTCCGAGTTTATTTCCTCGACGATTTCTGGTGATGAGCTGTCGAGTTGATTGGGAGCTTGGTTTTTTGCCAGATCAAGAGCATCGGTAATTTCCTGTTGCCTTTGGACAAGTCCTGCGAGTTTCTCCGCATACTCGAATGGTTGCTCGGTTTGCTCCCGCAAGCCAGTAATGCGTTTTTGGGTGGATTTGATATTCTCGGTGAGTGCCGCCGCTGCTTCGTCCAGATTCTGAGCCGAGTATTCAAGAGAGCGAATCATGCCAAGAGCCGTGTTCGCCAAATTCACGGTATGAACCGACGTGCCTCTGAAAACTATTTCAGGTCCGCGCAGATAATTGTCGGCAACCAGGAGTTTAAATCCGGCGAACTCGCCGATTTCCCTTTGTGCATTTGCACCCCGCATTTTGCGGCAGGGCAACACCAACCCCGAAATTGAGATTTATCGTTACGTCACCGAGGAATCCTTTGACGCCTATATGTGGCAGACGTTGGAGACGAAAGCCAAGTTCATCTCTCAAGTGATGACCGGAGAGAGCGACTTGCGCCGCATTGAGGATGTGGACGGCACGGCGCTCACTTACGCAGAAGTGAAGGCCATTGCTTCCGGCAATCCAATGGTGATCGAAAAAGCGGGCGTGGACGCCGAAGTCGCCCGCCTCAACCGTCTCCACAGTCAGCACGCTGAGTCGCAATACAAAATGCGCTATCAGCTTCGCCATCTCACCGACGAAATCCCGCGCTTGGAAAAACGGCTGGAAGACCTTCGC